>JACCEC011197152.1_pt1 | contig 14375 bp, 14 predicted proteins | sample 7450121 | NCBI WGS metagenome assembly JACCEC01 (sample SAMN15323455, study PRJNA562643) | freshwater metagenome | isolation source: river surface water | place: USA:Blue River Watershed | collected 2017-08-18 | reverse complement strand
CCGACCCGCCCACGCTGCCCACGCTAACCTTTGAGCGAAGACGTCGCACAAGAGTGGCCCTGAAATCGTGATCCAGAGCACGGTCAAACAGCTCGGGGGGGGCTTCTGTGGAAGTGCTGCTCCGAATCGAAGGTGTGCGCGCCGCCGGGTCGGTCACCCAGGACGGCACCGGCCGCGACCTCATCGTCATGCCTGGGCAGTTGCGCCAATAACACCTGCGGGGACTACGCCCGCTCCACCACCGGCCGCCCAGCCTGCACCGCAAAGCTGGCCAGCGTCTCGATGCGGGCATCGGCCCGGGTGACGTCGTCCAGCACCCTGAGCGTGGTGCGCATTGCGCCCGGTGTGATCTCGCACACGCCGTAGCCCCGACGAGTGCCCTCGGCGAACACAAAGTGCGGGTTGTCCTTGAGGCGCCGCTGCGCCATCACACCACCAGCCGAGCGCGAGGTGATGCTGGTGCCGCAAAACTCCACACCGACGCTCGCACTTTCGGGCCGGGCATAGTCGGCCTTTACATGGCCGACCCAGTTCTCATGGACATCACCCCCGAGCAACACCGGGCTGCGCACCCGGTGACGTTGCAGGCTGTCGGTGAGGCGCCGGCGGGCGGCGCCGTAGCCGTCCCAGCCGTCGTTCCAGACGCGCTCTCCTGAGGAAGAGCGCCCGATACGGCGGCCAAACAGGGTCTGCTGGCCAATCACCGTCCAGCCACTGCCAGCTTGTGCCATGGCCTGGTCAAACCACTGCTCCTGGGCCGTCCCCAGCAAGCTGCGCGACGGATCATCCAGCGCGGGGCAGGTGGCCGGGTCCACCATCCCGCTGCGGCGCTGAGGGTTGCCGCACACCTGTGCGTCGCGCCATTGGCGGGAGTCGAGCATGACAAGGTCAGCCAGCTGGCCGAAGCGGTAGCGGCGCGGGAGCATGACCTGGTGGGTGAGCTGTGACGGGGTGCCGCGTACGAAGTCGGCAGCGCGCAGAGGCATGTGCTCATAGAAGGCCTGGTAGGCGGCGTTGCGACGGGCGTTGAAGTCGGCAGCACTGTTAAGGCCCCAGGGACGACCGTCGCCAGGCAGCAGGCCCGCATAGTCGTTTTGTACTTCATGGTCGTCCCAGGTCACGATCCAGGGGCAGGCTGCATGCATGGCCTGCAGGAACGGGTCGCCCCGGTGCAGGGCGTGGCGCTCGCGGTAGTCGGCCAGGCTGACCACGGTGGCCAGCGTGGGGAAGTTGCGCACCGCGGCGGCAGCGTTGGGGTACTCGTAGATGTAGTCGCCCAGAAACAGCACCAGGTCGAGGTTTTCCTCGCGCATGTGCCGATAGGCACCATAGAGGCCGTGCTCCCAGCGCTGGCAAGAAGCGTAGGCCAGTCGTAAACGAGCCACCCGGGCCTGGGGCTCCGGCAGGGTGCGGGTACGGCCCACGGGGCTGACCACGCCGCCGACTATGAAGCGGTAAAAGTACCAGCGGTCGGGCGCGAGGCCCTGAACCTCGGCATGGACGCTAAAGGCAAGTTCCGGCGTGGCCAAGGTCTGACCACTGACTGCCAATCGCGAGAAGGCCTCGTCGTCGGCCACCTCCCAACGCACCGGCACCGGCGCATGACCCAATGAATCGAGCACGCCGGGCGCGACCAAACGGGTCCACAACACCACGCCGTCGGCGGCTGGCGAACCACTGGCGACACCCAAGCCAAACGGGTCGAAGCGCCAGCGGGTCTGGGCATGGGCGCCACGGGGGAGCCAATGGGTGCCGGCAACTGCGAGGGCCAGGCGCAGCAGATGGCGCCGATCCTGGGAGGGAGGCTGGCAGGTCGGCTGAGAGGAAGGGGGGAAGGTGCGCGGGGCGCAACAGGAGACGGGCACGTCGGCGGATCCGACGGCAACCGCATCAACTCGAGCAGGGTGACGAACAGGAACGGTTCCGGGTTGAGGCATGCGGACGATTATGGGGACCGCCCGGCCAATCCGTCGGCTGAACCTACCAAATTACGCAGGTCGGCTGCCTGCTCGCTCAGGCCTTCAGGGACGCCTTGCGATCGGCCTGCACCTTCTGCGCCGAGGCACGCTCGCCAATACGCTTGGTGTAGGTCCGGTGGTCGATGCCAGCGGCGGCCAGCAGGTCCTCGCCGTAGATGGTTTTGCTGGCCAGCGCGACCAGCGGCAGGTTCACGAAGGCGGAGACATCGGCCTGGGTGAAGTGCTCACCGGCAACATAAGGTGAAAAGCGGGCCAGTTGCTGGAAGGCGGCGATCGTGGCCTCGAGTTGCTTGCGGATGCGGTCCTTGTTCGCATCGGACAAGGGCGGCGCGCCAAAGAAGGCCGAGGCGTAAAGCTGGCGAGCGCAGATTTCAAGGTGCCAGTCGATGTAGGTCGTGAGCTCACGTACCTTGGCTGCCTCAAAGGGATCGGCCGGCAACAGAGCTGGCTCGGGGAAGGCCTGTTCGAGCCAGTCCACGATGGCCTGACTCTCCGAGATGCTCCCCTGCGAGGTGACGATGAAGGGCACCTTGCCCATGGGCGAGTAAGCACGCAGAGCCGGGTCCTTCAGGGGCAAAGGGGTGTTGACCTCGGTGAAGGCCACACCCTTTTCGAGCAGGACCATCTTGACCTTGTTGTAGTAATTCGAGAGCGGGAATCCGTGCAAGGCGATCGGCGAGTGGGTCGTGCTTGTCATGCGCTGTTTCCTGGTGTGTCGGCGGGTTGCTATGCGATACCGGAGAAGGAGCCGAGGGCCCGCGCCAAACCGGCCGGCCGGGGCCGAAAGAGTGTAGCGAGTGGCTGATTGGGGGCGGTGACACCTGCGTGACCCGACAGGCCAGGGCAGTCGTGCGCACGCCGTGGCGCAGCGCCCTCCTACATCCCATCGCTCCCTCAGCCACGTCTTGCACAGGCGCAGCCTCGTCAGGATCGCCGCCGGCCTCACAAGCGTTGGGGCCGAAGAAGACGACGCACACCCAGGGAGAAATCACCATGACGCAAGCCCAGCACACGCTGGCCACGCCCGCCCGCCGGGCGCTGGCAACGATGACCGTATTGACCTCGATCTGCCTGGCCGCCTGCGGCGGTGGTGGGGGCGCAAGCGCCGAAGCCCCGCTAGCCACAGCCCCCAACACTGCGGGGGCCGTGGGTTCAGGCAGTACTGGCAATACCAACGACCCGTCCACCGACAGTACGCCAGCCACCGCAGGCCCCGCACAGCCGGGAGAAGGCTCCGGAGTCGCCGGACCTGTAGCGCCCGACGGGGATGCCCCGGTAGGCGTCACACCGAGCCAGCCCACGCCGCGTCTGGCACTGGGCGCGCAGTGGTTGGAAACCGGGCCTCTGGCCGACTGGTGGACCGCCGCCGCATCGGGAGACGGGCAGGTGTTGGCAATGGCGGTCAATCCCGGCGGCCTCTACCTTTCGCACGACGCGGGCGCCACCTGGGAGCCGCAGGCGGGGGCAGGCCAAGGCAATTGGTCGTCCATCGACATGGATCCCAGCGGCACGCATATCGCCGCCAGCAGCTTTGGCGGTCTGCTCTGGGTGTCCCACGACGGCGGCGCCAGTTGGGAGGGTAAGTTCCACGACTGCCACTGGCTGGGGGTCACCCTCTCCAACAACGGCCAGCGGCTGGCGGCGGTGGCCAAGTTCGGGCCGCTGTTCACCTCTGACGACGGGGGCGCAAGCTGGGTGCCGCGCCTGCCCACTGGCGACTGGCAGGCGGTGGCCGGCTCAGAAGATGGGCGCGTATTGCTCACGGCCGCACATGACGGCCCGATCCAGGTCTCAATCGACTTCGGACAGACCTGGACCGCCCGTGAGCAGTCCCGAGGCTGGTACCGGCTGGCAATATCGGCCGATGGTCAGCACATGGCGGCCGCTGAAAACGGCGGGCAGATCCATATGTCATCCGACTTCGGGCAAACCTGGACGGCGACATTCCAGTCGATGCCAGTGACCGCACTGTCAATGACGCGCGACGGGCGCCAGTTGGTGGTGGCGGTACCTATCTTAGGCAAAGTAACCACAGATGCCGGGCTGTACTACTCAGGCGATTTCGGTCAGAGCTGGCAGGCGCTGGCCACACCACGAACTTGGCGTGCAGCGGCCCTGTCTGGCGACGGCAATGCCCTGGTCGCGGCGGCCAGGGGTGACGGGGTCGACCCCATGGCCATCGCCCCGGGTCTGCCGGGTGGCCACATCTTCGTGACGCGGGCCAGTGCAGTGGCCGCGACCGCCGCCCACGCGAGCCATTGAGCTCCGCCCCGAGGCTCCCCCTCGCTCCAGGCAAGGCCAGGTGCCGTGGAGGGGGCATACGGGACGCCCTGAAAAAAGGGCCTTGAAAAGGCCCTGGCGTCCCGGGGAGTCAACCCTGGGAGATCTCCGGGTCTTTCGCCTGCCGCCTGATCGGCTGCCAGCCAACATAGGCCGGGTAGTGGCGCGCGACCGCCGTACCGCTGACATCCCAGGTCACACAGCGATCGAGTTGGAAGGGAGGGTTGCCGTCCAGCAATTCGGGCTTGTCATGAACCACACCCTGGCGGCGCACCTGCCCGGCGGGAACCGTCTGCCAGGTGGCGGTAGCCAGATTGAGAAGTAGTTCGCGCAGGTGGGCGCAGCCGCGGGTCTGGCCAAGGGCGGCGTCGATCGATTGCCGCCAGCCTCGACGCATGGACGCACCCAGCATGCCCTGCATCGGCGGCAGCGCCTGGCTGCATTCACCCAGGGGCTGCTTCAACATGCGGGAATCGATGGCGCGCACCACGAAATCGTCGTCCACCACGACCCGCATCACCATGTGATGGATTGGCTCGCCAGCCGGTACCTGGCCCCGCTCATAAAGGCCCAGGGGATGGGTTTTCACGTCCCTGAGCTCGGCCTCCATCTCCCAAAGACCGTCGCTGCGCTCAAAGCCACGGTACTCGACTTGGCGAGTGTGCAGGAGCGCGCGTGTGGACGCGCCTGCAGGCGGATCTCCGGAGAGGTCTGCAAAGGCGACGGCGGGTATCGGCGAATGCATGCGCCCTCCCCTCAGGCCAGGGCCTGGGCCAATCGGGCGACGCCCTCGCGGATCTTGTCCTCGTCGGCGGTGGCGAAACTGAGACGGAAGCTGGCCAGGTCAGGGTCCTTGGCGAAGAAGGGCGCGCCGGGTACGAAGGCCACGCCACGGTCAATGGCGCGACGGGCCAGTTCGCTGGCGTCGCGCAGCTTGCCGCCGGCGCCGGTCAGGCGCGCCCACACGAACAGGCCGCCCTGAGGCGCAGAAAATTCGACAGCGTCACCCAACTCGCGGCGCATTGCGCCGACCATGCACGCTGCACGTGCCGCATAGACGCGGCGCACCTGGTCGAGGGTGGCCGGCATGCGGCCAGCGGCCAGGTAGGCCGCGGCTGTGGCCTGGGCAAAGGTGCTGGTGTGAGCGTCGCTGAACTGCTTGCACATGGTGGCCTTGGCCAGGAGCTCCTGCGGCGCAACCAGCCAACCCACGCGCAGACCGGGACTGAGCACCTTGCTCAGGCTGCCGCAGTGCACGAGCAACTCTCGGCTACCTGGCACCTGGGCTGACAGGGCCAACAGGCTGGGCGGTGGCGGTGCATCGAAGTACAGGTCGCCATAGGGGTCGTCCTCGACGATCAAGGTGCCGGTGCGCACCGCAATTTCCAGGATGCGCCGGCGACGCTCCAGTGAGAGCAGGGCTCCGCTGGGATTGCCGAAGGTGGGGATGAGGTAGACGAACTTGGGCCGGTGCTCGGTGATGAGCGCCTCGAGCCGGTCGACCTGCACACCCTGGTCATCGATGGGGGCACTGACCACATCGGCGCCGTAAAGGCGAAAGCACTGAATCGTGGCCAGGAAGGTCGGACCCTCGACGATCACCTTGTCCCCCGGCCCCACCAGGGTCTTCCCCAGAAGGTCAAGGGCCTGCTGGCTACCGGTGGTCACGATGAGATCGGTGGGCGAAATCGCCTGGACGCCTTTGGATTGCATGAAGCCGGCCAGTTGCGCGCGCAGCGGGTCATAGCCCTCGGTGGCTCCATATTGCAGGGCCGCGCCGGGGTTCTCGGCCAGAGCGCGCTGGCTGGCCTCGCGCAGGCCCTCGACGTCGAACATCGCGCTATCGGGGAAGCCGCCGGCAAAACTGATGATCCCGGGCTTACCCAGGAGCTTGAACAGCTCGCGGATAGCAGAAGTTTCAACATTGCCGAGGCGGTCGGCGAAGGGAATGGCAGGTGGCGGCATGGTGGCGTTCATCAAACCCTCCCCGGACTTGCCCGGGGCTGAGGCGTAGCCCTCCATCGTAGCCAAGTCGGAGGGCGCGTCCCGCGCAGGTGCCCGCGCGGTCGGCTAGAAGCCCGCGACCGCCCCGTCTCGCCGGGGATCACTCGCGCAGACATAGCCCTCCACCGCCGGGTCGCCAGCGCGCCAGATGAACTGGCCGGCGCCGAAGTCCTGGTAGTTGTCGTGAATGATGCCCACCTGGTGGCCAAGGTCGGTCAGGCCCTGCACGGTGGCGGGGTCCATCTGCGGCTCGACGTTGATCTCCAAGCCTGCGTTGAAGCGCCAGCGCGGCGCGTCGCAAGCGGCCTGCGGGTTCTGGCCGAAGTCCACCATACGCACCACCGTCTGCATGTGGCCCTGGGGCTGCATGTTGGCGCCCATGACGCCAAAGCTCATGACCGGCTCGCCATCTTTTGTGAGGAAGGCCGGAATGATGGTGTGGAAGGGCCGCTTGCCCGGCGCCACCTGGTTGGGGCCCGCATCGAGCGAGAAGGCGTGGCCGCGGTTTTGCAGACTCACGCCGTAGGTCGGCTCGACGCAGCCCGAGCCAAAGCCCATGTAGTTGCTCTGAATGAAGCTCACCATCATGCCGCTCTCGTCGGCAGCGCTGAGGTAGATGGTGCCGCCCTTGACGGGATTGCCGGCCTGGAAGTCTTGCGCACGACGCGGGTCGATCAGGCGGGCACGGGATGCCAGGTACTGCGGATCGAGCAGTTGTTCAGCCGAGAGTTCCATCGCCGAGGGCTCGGCCACATAGCGGTAAACGTCGGCGAAGGCCAGCTTCATCGCCTCGATCTGCAGGTGCTGGGCGGCCACGCCGTCCGGGTTGAGCCCCTTCAGATCGAAGTGGCCCAGGATGCCCAGCGCCATGAGCGCGGCGATGCCCTGTCCGTTGGGCGGGATCTCGTGCAGGCGGTAGCCCCGGTAGTCCTGGCCGACCGGATCCACCCACTCGGGCCGATAGGCCGCCAGGTCGGCCGCGGTGAGCGCGCCGCCCTGCGACTGGGAGAACGTGGCCAGGGCCTGTGCGATCTCACCTTGGTAGAAAGCATCACCCTTGCTGCGTGCGATGGCGGCCAGGCCCCGCGCCGCCGCCGGGAAGCGGAACAACTCGCCGACCTGCGGCGCGCGGCCCCAGGGCAGGAAGGCTTCGGCGAAGCCGGGCAAGCCGCCGAGTTCAGGCGTGGCTGCAGCCCATTTCTGCTGCACCACCACCGGCATCAGGTAGCCACGCTCTGCGATCTCGATGGCCGGCGCCAGCAGGTCGGCAAAGGGCAAGCGGCCAAATCGCTCAGACAGCGCCACCCAACTGGCCACTGCACCGGGCACAGTGACCGAATCGATGCCGCGCTTTGGGGGCGTGTTGGCGCCCTCGCCCGCCTTGGCGCGGAAGTACGCCGGAGTCCAGGCCTGGGGCGCACGACCAGAAGCATTGAGGCCATGCAGTTGCTGGCCGTCCCAGACGATGGCAAAGGCGTCGCTGCCCAGGCCGTTGCTCACCGGCTCGCACACCGTCATGGCGGCGGCGGCGGCGACAGCGGCGTCCACTGCATTGCCGCCGGCGGCCAGCATCCGCAGGCCGGCCTGGGCCGCCAGCGGGTGGGAGGTGGCCACGGCGTTGCGGGCGAAGACCGGCAGGCGGACGGTGGGATAGGGGTTGCGAAAGTCGAAGTGCATGGTGAGCGAATACAAAGTGCGTCGCGCATTATTGGCCAAGCCTGTGACCAGCTGGCGCCCACAGGCCTTCCCCTACACTCGCAAGCCATGAAAGTGCAGCACATCGAGCCCTTCTTCGCCACGCTCAAGGCGGCCAACCCGAACCCGGTGACCGAACTGCACTACACCAGCGTCTTCGAGTTGCTGGCCGCGGTGCTGCTCTCGGCCCAGGCCACCGACGTGGGCGTGAACAAGGCCACCCGCCGGCTCTTTCCCGTGGCCAACACACCGCAGGCTTTGCTGGATATGGGCCTCGAGCGTCTGGAGGACTACATCAAGACGATTGGCCTGTACCGCACCAAGGCACGCAACCTGCTCGAGACCTGCCGCATCTTGGTCGAGCAACACGGCGGCCAGGTGCCTCGCACCCGAGAGGCCTTGGAGGCCCTGCCCGGCGTCGGCCGCAAGACCGCCAACGTGGTGCTCAATGTGGCCTTCGGCCAACCCACCATGGCGGTGGACACGCATATCTTTCGCGTAAGCAATCGCACCGGGCTCGCCCCAGGAAAGAACCCACTGCAGGTGGAACATGCACTAGAAAAGCGTGTGCCGCCGACCTATGCGGTCGACTCGCACCATTGGCTGATCCTGCATGGCCGCTATGTGTGCCAGGCGCGCAAGCCCCGCTGCTGGGACTGCGCGGTGGCGCGGTATTGCGATTTCAAACCCAAGACACAGGCCGCGGGTGCTCACGGGTAAGTTCAGGACAGAACATTTGCCCTCCATGCGCGCCCTGCTTCCCGTCTTCGTCCTGTGCCTGGGCGCCAGCTTGGGCGCCCTCGCCCGCTGGCAGTTGGGGCTGTGGCTCAACACAGGCGCGAACTGGGTGCCCCTGGGTACCTTGGCAGCCAACCTGGCTGGCGGCCTGGTGATTGGCGTGCTGATTGCAGTGTTTCAGGCCCACCCGGAGATCGACCCGCTGTGGCGCTTGGCGCTCATTACCGGATTCCTGGGGGCGTTGACCACCTTCTCCACCTTCTCTGCCGAGACCGTCCAACTGCTGCTGGCCGACCGTCCGGGCCAAGCCCTCAGCCTGGCCGCGATTCACCTGATCGGCTCCCTGGGTCTGACCTGGGTAGGTCTCAAAGCCACCGTCTGGTGGCTGGCGCGCTGAAAGGCCTCAGGCGGCGCCAGGTGCCCAGTACCCAGGCGCCTATTGCGTCACTACGCAAAGCACGCTGCAGGGGGCGTTGGCGATCAGCGAGCCGGAGATCGATCCCCGCCACCAGCGTGCGGCCCAGCCGTCAACATGCTTGTGGCCGACGATGATGAGGTCTGCCTGCACCTTGCGCGCGTAGCGGGTGATTTCTTCGATCGCCTCGCCCGTCACCACCACGCCGCGGGCGGCGCCAAAGCCCGCCGCCTTTAGCCGGGATAGTCCATCCTGCAGCACCCCGTCGAACTTGCTGCGTTCTCGGGCCTCGAGTTCGGCGTCGTAGACACCGCCTTCAAGACCCACGAAGGCGATCATGGACGGCATCACCGCGACCAGAACCACCTCGCAGCCGCTCCACTGGGCAATCTCACTGCAATCGAGCAGGGCTCGCTGGCCGGCTTCGCTGCCGTCGTAGGCCATCAGGATGCGCTTGTACATAGCGAACTCCTCACTGGGGAAAGTGTGAAAACGCGAGAAGCATAGACCGGCAGTCCGTATCCAGCAACCGCGTCCGTGGGACTTTCGCGTCCAAGCTGTTGAGGTGCGGGTGCCTGAAGCGCTCTGCCGAGGCGCGGGACCGGCAGCCGCCCCAGGCATGCCGATTGCTCCATCGCTAGATCCAGATCAAAACCACCGCAACCTGCGAGAGGTAGCCTGCCGGCTCCGATCACGCTTGGGAGAATCCGATGCCATTGCCCGCCTCCAAGACGCAGCGCGTCGCCCTCGTCACCGGCGCTGCCTCAGGCATTGGCCGGGCCATTGCCCTGGCCTGGGCCCGCGAGGGCGTGGCTGTGGTCGTCTCCGACACACAAGAGGTTGGTGGCCGCGAGACCGTGGCCATGGCCCAGGCGGCTGGCGCCCCCGCCCTGTTCGTGGTCGCCGACGTCGCCCGACCCGGCGACTGCGAGGCGCTGGTCGCCCAGGCCGTGGCGCACTTCGGGCGGCTGGACATGGCCTGCAACAACGCCGGCATCGGCGGCACTCTCGCGCCCACGGCCGAGTACCCGCTGGAGGCCTGGGCGCAGGTCATCGCCACCAACCTCTCGGGGGTGTTCTACGGCATGAAGTACCAGATCGCCCAGATGCTCAAGAACGGTGGCGGCTCGATCGTGAACGTCGCCTCCATCCTGGGCGCAGTCGGCTTCGCCAACGCACCGGCCTACACCGCGGCCAAGCATGGGGTGGTGGGCCTGGGCAAAACCGCGGCGCTCGAATACAGCGCCCTGGGGGTGCGCGTGAATTCGGTCGGGCCAGCGTTCATCCACACGCCGATGATCGCGTCGATGGAGTCCGACGCGGGCGCCCACGCGATGCTGGTCGACCAGCACCCGATCGGCCGCCTGGGCCAGCCAGAGGAGGTAGCTGAGCTGGTCACCTGGCTGGCCTCGCCCAAGGCCTCCTTCGTAACCGGTGCCTACTATCCTGTGGACGGCGGCTATCTGGCGCGCTGAGCCGGCAGTACCACCCAGTTGCCGTCCACAGCGCGCACCGCCACCCGCTGATCGAACACTGCCTCGAGGGCGCGATGGGTGGCGGGGTCGTCGACTGCGCCCTGGTGGTACAGGCGGCCGCTGTGAATCAGCACCAAAGCGTCGGCCTGCAGCGCCATGTTCAGGTCATGCAGCACGGAGACCACGGTCCCGCTGGTCTCGACGTGCGTTCGCACCAGATGCAGCCAGTCGGCCTGGTGCGGGGGATCCAGATGCGCCAGAGGCTCGTCCATCAGCAGCAGCGGCGCCTGTACCGCCAGCGCCCGCGCGAGCAGCACCCGCTGGCGCTCGCCGCCCGAGAGCTCGCCCAAGGCCCGGTGGCGCCAGTCCCAGCAACCGGTGCGGCGCATCGCCTCCTCCACCGCCGCGTCATCGCGCGCCGACGGTGCGGCCAGCCAGCCCTGGTGCGGCAGGCGGCCGAGCATCACGACATCATGGGCCCGCAGGTCGGCGGCAGCGCCCTCCTCTCCCTGGCCAAGCCAGGACAGCAGCCGACCACGGCCGCGCCCGCCGAGGTCACTGGGCAGCTGGCCCAGCCAGCGGACTTCGCCTTGGTAGGGCAGGAGGCCGGCCAGGGCCATCAGCAAGCTGGTCTTGCCAGCGCCGTTGGGGCCGACAACCGCGGTCCAGCGGCCCGCTGGCAGCGCGAGATCGAGCCCGGCAATCACCGACCTGCCGCCGCGCGTCACAGCCAGATCGCGTGCAGAAAGCGCAGGTGCAGCGATGGCGGGCTGGGCTAGCGCGGCGCTCACAGCGGCCTCCGATGCATCAGCCACAGCAGGTAGCCGCCGCCTAGCACTGCGGTGAGCACGCCCACTGGCAGCTCTTGCGGCGAAAGCACCCAGCGACTGGCCACATCGGCGGCGAGCAGCAACGCGCCGCCGGCCAGTGCCGACAAAGGCAGCAAGGCGCGGTGCGTGGGCCGTGCCGCAAGCCGCACCAGGTGCGGTGCCACCAGGCCGACAAAGGCCACCAGCCCCACCTGGGCGACGGCCGCGCCGGTGGCCAGGGCCATCACCGCCACCAGCAGCCCGCGGGCCGGGCCCAGGGGCACGCCCAGGCTGAGCGCGGTCGCCTCGCCCAGAGCCAGGGCGTCCAAGGCCCGGGCCAGCGCCACAGCCACGAAGAGGGCCGGCGCCAAGGACATTGCCAGCACCTGCACAGCCGACCAGCCCAGAAAGCCGGTGCTTCCGAGCATGAAGCCCTGCAAGGTACGCATCACCTCCGGCAGCCGCAGCAGCAGCAGCGAGGACAGCGCCCCCAGCACCACCCCCACGATCACGCCTGCCAACAGCAGACGCAAGGTCTGCTGGACGCCACGGGCCAGGGCCAGCGTAAGAAGTACTCCGCCGAGTGCACCGGCAAAGGCGGCGCCCGTGATGCCCAGCTGAGGCAACCAGCCCGTGGCCGCAGATGACAGGCCGGTAGCGGCCAGAAGAACGGCCACGCCGAGGCTGGCACCACTGGCACTGCCGAGCAAATACGGATCGGCCAAGGGGTTGCGGAACAGGCCTTGGGCCACGGCCCCGGCCAGGCCCAGCAGCGCGCCGGCCAGCCAAGCGCCGAGGCTGCGAGGCAAACGGATTTCCCAGAGGATGGCGGCCTGGCCTGGATCGGGCGCAGCCGCGCCCCAGGGCCAGTGCCAGCCGGTGCTGCCGACCGCCAGGCCCAGCGTGACCAGAGCCAGCCCACACAGCAACAGCAGTGCTGCGAGTGTCCAGAAGGAGCGGCCCGGATTGACGCTCATGGTGCGCGGCTTCCCGGGCTTGCCAGGCATTCGGCCATCAGTCGCAAGCCCTCCCCCAGGCGTGGGCCAGGCCGCACCAGGATGTCACCCTGCGCCGAGTTGAAAGCGCAAACCCGCCCCTCGCGAACCGCCGCGATGCCCCGCCAGCCGGGGCGCTCATCGAGGCGGGCAGCGCTGCCGGACGAAGTCATGATGACCTGGGGATCAGCCCGCACCACGAACTCGGGGTTGAGCTTGGGGAAGGGCCCGAGTGCGGCTGGCACCACATTGACCACGCCAAGGCGCGACAGCAACTCGCCAATGAAGGAGGACTCGCCAGCCGCATACGGCGCGCTGTTCACCTCGAAATACACCCGACGTCCGCGGGCGGCAGGTGGCACGAGCCGGGCCGCCCCCGCCAGGGCCTGGTCGATCCCGGCCTGCAGCGCCGCGCCCTGGCCGGTGGCCAGCGCCTGGTCGAGGCGGGAGATCACCTGCCGCAGATCGGCGAGCGTGCGCGGCTCGATGGCCAGCACCCGTAGACCCAAGGCCTCCAGGCGCGCAACCGAGCGGGTCGAGGTAGCGGCCAGCACCAGGTCGGGCCGCAGGGCCACCACGGTCTCGACCTGGGCGTCCTCCAGCCCGCCCACATGCGGCAAGGCCTTCACACGCTCGGGCCAGTTGGAATAGTCATCCACCCCGACCAGCCGATCGCAGGCACCCAGTGCGCAGACCGTCTCGGTGAGCGAGGGCAGCAAGCTCACGATGCGCTGTGGCGGCACGGGCAGGGTGACGGTGCGGCCGCGGTCGTCGACGATCCGCACCGGCTCTGCCTGCGCTGGCGGCGCCAGCCCCAGCAACAGCGCGAGCAGCGCAATCAGGAGGCCGATCTCCCAGCCCCTGCGCGAGGGGTGACCATCAGGCATGGCGTGCGCTCCACTCAAGAATGAGCCGGTGCATGCGCTCGACGCCATCGGTCAGTGCGGCCGGGCCCGGCTGCAGGATGTCGGCGGACTTGATCTCGAACAACTGCCCGTCCCGCACCGCCGGCACCGCCTCCCAGCCTGGCCGGGCGGCCACCCGCTCGGGTCGGAATTTCTTGCCGCACCAGGACCCGAGCACCATCTCGGGTTGCCGGCGAATGATCTCGGTCGGGTCCTGAACGATACGGTCTTTGCCCAGGGACTGGCGGGACAGCTCGGGGAAGATATCGTCGCCGCCGGCAATGGCCAGCAGCTCACTCACCCACCGGATGCCGCTGATCGGCGGCTCGTCCCACTCCTCGAAGAACACACGCGGCCGGCGCGGCAGCGCACGGCCGGCGGCGGCAATCGCGTCCAGACGCACGCGCATCGCGCCAAGCAGTTTCTGCCCGCGCTCGGCCTGGCCGACCAGGGCGGCCACCTGCCAGAGCATCGAAAAAATTTCGTCGACACTGCGCTGGTTGAACACCGTCACCTGCACGCCCTGACGAATGAGCGCGCTGGCGATATCGGCCTGCAGGTCGGAGAAACCGAACACGCAGTCGGGCTCTAGCGCCAGGATCTTGTCGACCTTGGCCGTGAGGAAGGCGCTGACCCGGGGCTTTTCCTCGCGCGCGCGTCGCGGGCGCACGGTGTAGCCCGAGATCCCCACGATGCGCGCCTCCTGCCCGAGCAGGTAGAGCCACTCGGTGGTTTCCTCGGTCAGACAGACGATGCGCTGGGGCCCCATGGTGGCGATGCAGCTCAGAAGTTCCGGCTGGCGCTCAGCATGAACGAGCGTCCGGCCTGCGGATAGATCGACTGTCTGGTCGGGTCACAACGGGTACGGTAGTCATAGTAGTGCCGGTCCAGCAGGTTGTTCACCTGCGTGGACAAAGTCCAGTCGGCCAGCTTCTGGCTGACCCGCAGGTTCGTTACCGCATAGGCCGGAATCGTCTGGCTGCAGCTGTTGTCCAGATCGCCACCGATCCGCTGGTTGGAGACCCACTGGGTGAGCAGCACCCATTGCTGCCCAGCGAAGGGCTGGTAGGTGAAGCGGCT
>JACCEC010423328.1_pt1 | contig 14378 bp, 10 predicted proteins | sample 7450121 | NCBI WGS metagenome assembly JACCEC01 (sample SAMN15323455, study PRJNA562643) | freshwater metagenome | isolation source: river surface water | place: USA:Blue River Watershed | collected 2017-08-18 | reverse complement strand
TGGCATTGCGAAGATCCTGCAGATTCAGCGCACGGATATCGATACCATCGAGTCGTATGCTGCCGGTTTGCGGATCATAGAAGCGCAGAAGCAGCTGAAACAACGTGGTCTTGCCGGCGCCTGAGGGCCCTACGATTGCCACGGTTTCGCCGGGCGCAATATGCAGCGACAGATCAGCCAGCGCAGGCTGATCGGGGCGCGACGGATAATTAAAATTCAGATGATCCAGCTCCAGACGCGATCCGTTCGCCGCGCGCGCAGGCAGGGCCTGCGGATGTTCGGGAGATGAGATCGGCGAACGCTCTGCCAGTAATTCCAGCAAGCGTTCGCTCGCACCCGCAGCACGCTGTGCATCACCCAGAGTTTCGGACAGGGCACCGATGGCGCCCGAGACGATGGCGGCATACAAAATGAACTGACCCAGCTCGCCTGCGCTCATTTGCCCTTCAATCACGGCGTGGGCGCCCAGCCAGAGCACAAACACGATCGCGCCAAACACCAGCAGTATCGCGGTCACGGTCAGCAGTGCGCGAGCACGCACGCGGTCAATCGCCGTGCCGAATGCGCGTTCGACGGCATTGCCGAACTGGCGTGCTTCGTGATCTTCATGGGCAAATGCCTGCACCACAGCGATGGCATTCATGCGCTCACCCGCCAGACCAGACGCATCGGCAATTCTGTCTTGCGAGGCGCGCGAGAGTTTTCTGACGCGTCGTCCTATCATCACAATCGGCAAAATAATAGCCAGCAGCATCACCATGATGATGAACGAGAGCTTGACGCTGGTGATGAACATCATCAGCAAGCCGCCGATCAGGAGCAGCACGTTACGCAGCGCCATCGAGATGCTGGTGCCTACCACGGTTTGTATCAGCGTGGTGTCGGTGGTTAGTCGCGACAGGACTTCACCTGTCTGAGTGACTTCAAAAAATTCCGGGCTTTGTCTTAGTACGTGTGCATATACTGCGCTGCGTATGTCAGCCGTCACGCGCTCACCCAGCCATGACACCAGATAAAAGCGTGACGCCGTTGCCGCAGCCAGCACGCAGGCGACTGCAAAGAGAGCGAGGAAGTACACATTCACCTGCGCTGCTTTTTGTGTGCCTGCCGTGGTAAACCCGAGATCGATCAGCTGCCGAAATCCGTAGGGAATGGCCAGTGTGGCCGAGGCTGCGATGACGAGTGCAATTCCCGCTGCGATGATGCGTCTGCGGTAGGGTGACAAAAAGGGCAAGAGGCCAGCGAGCGTTTTGAGTCCGCTTTTGGCTTTTGGGCGGTCGGTATTTCGGGTCATAGTTTCAAGGCTTTCAGATAGCCGGTCATTTCAAAATAGCCTTGTCCTGCCGGCTTGCCATCGCGCTCGATAGTAACGGCGCCTTCCCAGTACACAGCGCCGGTCGACTGGCGCGAATCAAGTTCCTGATCGTCTTGTAAAGGCGTGAGCCGCCAGCGCGTCTCGCCCATATCGATTTGCATGGCCACCGGATAACGAGCGCCGGTGCGCGGCGAGCGCCATTCACGCAGCGGCGTAAAGCGTATCGCATCTGCGCTCACAGCACGCAGCTTGCCATGCGCATCGCGCAGTGTCGCATGCTGCCATAGCGCCTGACCATTAGCAGTGCGTATGCGAAATGCCATGAGCGCGCTGCCATCGTCAAGATTGGCGCCGACCCAGTCCCAGCCGACTGCGCGTGGATCCAGCAAGGTCGACGACCACTCATGATCCAGCCAGGCGCTGCCCTGTACCGTAACGGGTTGGCCTTTGCGCATGATCTGACCGCTGACTTTGAGTTGAGGTTCGCTGTAGTAGTAGCTGGCCTGTCCTGCGACCGGTCCTTTGCGTGAATAGCCTCGCTCACCCTGCAGCAGCACGGGTTGCGTTGGCGTGAGTGTCAGCGACAGCGTGAAGTCGCGTGCAGGCAAAGCGATCTGGTAGCGTCCGTCGGCCTCGCGGCGCATGCTCCATTGATGCAGCTTCACATCGGTCGTGGCTTCGCTTGCGTGCGCAAGGCCGAAGCCGGCCCGCGCAATTTTCTGGTCATGCACAAGTTTACCCATGGCGGGATCTGAGAGCGCGGCATGCGCGACGATCAGCTGCTTTGGCGCGAAGCGACTTGGATTGGCAGCATCATGCGCTGTCGCCGAACGAAAAAACGTCACTTGAAAACCCAGTGATTTTCCATCCGGTGTTTGCACCCAACCTGTCGCATACCACCACTCAGTACGAAATTGGGGATGTGAGCCGAAGTCACGTGGAAAGTTCAGTGTCTGTCCGGGCACCACTGATGTGAATACGGGTGTGGCCGCCGACACATGAGTAGCCGCACTCAGACAAAAAATCTGCACAAGCCGCGCGCCAAGCCTAGGCGCACATCGCAAGTATGAAACACGCAGCAGATAGGAGAAAAATTTCACCAGTCCTCCCTGACAGAACGTACGGCGCTACCAGCAACGGCCATGCGTCCGGAAATCAAGGCAGTCATCGCCGCCGAAACAAGCAACACTGCAGCCACCGTCGCGAGTAATGGCCAGGGTAGATGCAGACTCATGGTCCAGTGAAAGGATTGCGGGTTCACGATGAACACCAGAATCAGACTGATGCAGCCACCCAGCACAAAGCCTGCAGCGATGGCCAAGCCCGCCAGCAATGCACCTTCGCCAGCGAGCAGCAGCAGGATTTGTCGACGGGTGATGCCGATATGACGCAGCATGCCGAACTCCTTGGCGCGCGACAGTGTTTGCGCAGAAAAGGTGGCTGCTACACCAAACAAGCCGATGATGATTGCCACGCCTTCTAGTAGATAAGTGACAGCGAAACTGCGATCGAAAATTTTCAGGCTGATCGCGCGTATCTCGCCGGGTTCGGCGAACTCCAGCGTACCTGCGAAGGGCAGTGATTCCAGTTGCGCGCGCAGCTGCGTTGCGCTGATGTCGCGACGCAGCCAGAGCGCTACATCATTGATATTCATGTCACCTGTCAAAGCACGATAGTCTTCCAGACGCAGCATCAAAGCACCTGATTGCCTTGCATAATCGCGCCACACACCGGCAACCGTGAATTTTTCCTGCTTGCCTTGCAAAGGCAGCTCTACTGATTGCCCCGGCTGCCAGCCATACAGATCCACCATGGCTTCGGAAATCCAGACAGGACGCGCGATACCTTTGAGCGATTCGCCCACGATAGGGATGCTGCGATCGGGCGCATCCGCATCCAGTGTTCTTGCAATCAGTGCCACCGATGGACGTGCGGGGTCCAGCGTGATGGGTTGATGGCGTGTGGTTTCCATGCGCGCAACGGCAGGCAGATTTGCGATCTGCCGCTGTTCCTCTGCACTGATGCGACCCGCATCGCCACCATTTTGCACACGCACATACATATCAGCTGACAGCAGGTGCTGCAACCAGTCATCCACAGAGATGCGAAAGCTGGAGACCATGATGGCCATCGCAACCATTAATGAAAAGCTGGCGAGAACACCTCCGAGGGCAATCGCTGCCTGATTGGGTGCGTTGGCCAAACGCGCAAGCGCTAGGATGCCCATCAGGCCAGACCAGCGCGGTGCCAGCGCGGAAAAAATCAACGATGCAGCTCGTGGCATCAATGCGATGCTGCCCACCAGCAGCAAGGCAATCGACAAATATCCAAACACGGGTAGTCCGGATACCGGTGGCAGCACCGTAAACACGGCGCCCAGTGCGATGGCGGCAAGCGCAGGCCAGGGCACCGCGAGTGGTACGAGCGCCAGATCCTCACTGCCTGCTTTCATTGCGGCGGCAGGTTTTGCGCGTGCGGCTTCCATCGCCGGCGACCAACTACCAAGCAGAGCCACACCTGCACCAGCACTAAAAAAAATCAGTGCGGCGATTGGACTGAAAGCCAGTGTCGGACGCACACCCGGGAAATAACCCCCGCCCAGATCGCCACCGAACATCGACAAGGCTGCCGTGGCCAGTCCATAGCCGAGTGCAATACCGAGTGCTGCACCAAAAACACCGAGCAAGCTGCCTTCGATCAGGACTTGCGCGAGTAGCTGCCGGCGTGTGACACCCAGCGTGCGCAAGAGCGCAAATTGCGGGCGACGTCGCAGCACCGACAAGGCCTGTGTCGAGAACACCAAAAAGGCGCCGGTAAATAAGGCTACCAGCGCCAGCACATTTAGATTCACGCGATAGGCGCGCGATAGGGTCGCCGTGCGTTTGTCCTGATCTTCTGTTTCGGCGACGATGAGTGATGCCTGTGTCTGGTCAAGCTGCGTCTTGAATGCGGAGCGATTTGCACCCGGCACCAGCTTGATATCGATGCGCGACAATTGCCCGAGCCGCGCGAACTGCCATTGCGCGCTGCCAATGTCCATCACGGCCAGACGTTGTCCTGCGCGCGCACGCAACAGCGAGCCCGCAACACGAAGCGATACGCGACGTGTACCAGCGATCAGGGTGAGCGTGTCACCGGTGCTCAGTTGCAGCCACGTCATTGCAGCAGGCGAGAGAAACACGGTATCGGTCATGAGCGCATCAAAAGGCTTGCCTTCTTCAGACTGGCCCATCAGGTCGGGTGAAATCAATGCCGACTGAAATCCATCAACACCCAATAGCTTCAGCGTGCCGCGCTGACCCGGCACGGCAAGATCCAGTTCCAGTACCGGCGCCGCGATCTCGACCTCAGGCATGGCCGCGATTTGCTCGTACAAGGCCTCATCCAGTTGCGCATTCTTGCTCCGCACCTGTAGATCCGCGCTACCAGACAGGCTACGTGCTGCTGCAGAAAATTCGCTGAACGCCGCTTCGTTGACCAGATGAATGCCAAAGCCTAATGCAACACCCAATGCAATCGCCATAACGGCCACCAACGCGCGCACTGGATGCGCTCGCCATTCACCGGCGAGTAACCAGCGCGCGAGTTGCGACATCAGCATTGCGGGAAACGATTTCATCGAGCGTGTGCTTCATCCACGCTGATTTGCTTCAAGCCTTCGCGTGTCAGAAGCAGTATGCGGTCCGCGCTGGCTGCTGCTGCAGGTGAGTGGGTAACGATAATGCCTGAGGCTGCGCTGTGACGGATTTCATTGCGAATGAGTTGAAGAATGTCGGCAGCGGTTTCGGGATCAAGATTGCCGGTCGGTTCATCGGCCAGCAACAAACGTGGACTATGTACTAGTGCGCGTGCAATCGCCACGCGCTGCATTTCGCCGCCCGATAACTTACGCGGGAAATCATGTTCGCGTCCTTTCAAGCCGACAGCGTTCAGCATCTCGCTGGCGCGTTCAGCGGGCAAGCCGTTCAAAATCAGCGGCAACGCAATGTTCTGATGCACACTCAGATGGGGCAGCAAATGAAATGCCTGAAAAATGAAGCCCAGTTTTTCACGACGCAGCAGCGTTGCAGCGTCATCATTCATCGCATCAAGTTGAGTGCCGGCGATATGCAGGCTACCGCTATCGGGTGCATCCAGGCCGGCGATCAGATTGAGCAGCGTGGACTTGCCCACGCCCGATTCACCCATGATCGCCACGAAGTCGCCAGCCGCGAGTTGCAGGTTGAGTTGATGCAGCACGGTACGCTGACCATAGGTTTTGGTCAGTTGGCGGCAGTCGAGAGCGATAGGTGTGTCGGGTCCGGCAGTTGACATTGGGGTTGCTGGTGGATCAAAGCATGCCAGTGTAGCCGGGTCGGGAAGTCTGCGCAGACCACTGCTTCATTGGTCTTGAGCGGATGTCAGATCGTGACGTCGATGCCCGGTTTGTCGGCACTCAGTTCACCGATAACGGCGGCTTGCGCAAAGCCCTGCGCATGGAACAGCGACAGTACCGTATCAACACTGTCTGCGGCGCAAGCGACCAGCAAGCCACCTGAGGTTTGCGGGTCGCACAGCAAGGCTTTTTGCGTCTCGCTCATGCTTTCTGCCAAAGTCACATCTGATCCATACCCCGCCCAGTTGCGACCCGACGCGCCGGTGATGAAACCACTTGCAGCGAGCGCTTCTGCTTTAGCAAGAAAAGGCACGCAGCTCAATTCAATGTGTGCCCTCAGTTTGGAGCCCAGCGCCATTTCACGTGCGTGGCCCAGCAGACCGAAGCCGGTCACATCAGTGATCGCATGCACACCCTCGATGGCGGACAAATCTTTGCCGGGTGTATTGAGTTGGGTGGTGCTGGCGATCATTGCTGCGTAGCCCTCCGCATCCAGTGCACCTTTTTTCAGTGCAGCGGACAGAATGCCCACACCCAGCGGTTTCCCGAGGATGAGTTTGTCGCCGGCTTTTGCATCTGCATTGCGCTTGACGCGGGACGGATGAATCAGCCCCATGACCACCAGACCGTAAATCGGTTCAACGCAGTCAATCGTGTGACCGCCGGCAATCGGTATGCCAGCCTGCGCGCATACGGATTCACCACCGGCCAGAATTTTTCCTATGATCTCGATCGGTAGTTTGTCGATCGGCATGCCCACCAGTGCCAGTGCCATGATGGGTGTACCGCCCATCGCATAAACATCAGAGATCGCATTGGTGGCGGCGATACGGCCAAAGTCGACCGGATCATCCACAATCGGCATGAAAAAATCGGTGGTCGCAATCAGCGCTTGTTCATCGTTGAGCTGATAGACCGCGGCGTCATCGGCAGTTTCTATCCCAACCAGCAGTTGCGGTGGTACCGGAAAGCCCTTGCTTTGCTTGAGGATGTCAGCGAGTACGCCGGGCGCGATTTTGCAGCCACAGCCGCCGCCATGAGAAAACGAGGTGAGTCTGAGCGAACCGGTGTCTGTAACCTGCATGTGATGCTCCTGATGTTTGAAGACGTGATTATCGCGCATCGTCAACAGTATCGGATCCTGAAAATACCACTGGCTCCCGAAGGAGCCAGTGAATTGTGCTGCTATTTCAGTTGCATGCGGTCTTAAGACGCATCGCTGAAGGGGTGATTAGCCGCGACGCTGTTCGCCGCTGCGACCGTCGCTACGGAAGGTGCGCGAAGCACTGCCTTCCTTGCGTGGTCCATTACCCGGTTTGCTGAAAGTGCGCTGACCCGGCTTGCTGTTGCTTGGCTTGCGGCCGTCACCTGGACGCCAGCCCGGACGGCGGGGTGCTGCGGAGGCAGTACGTTTGGGTTCGAAGCCCGCGACAACATCAACCGGAATCACTTGCTTGGTAAAGCGCTCGATACGTTTCACATGCACGCCTTCAGCATGATTGACCAGCGAGACGGCGGTGCCCTGACGACCTGCGCGACCAGTACGACCGATACGGTGCACATAGTCTTCGGGGAATTTCGGCAGATCGTAGTTGAACACGTGTGTGATGCCCGGTACGTCAATACCGCGTGCTGCGACATCAGTGGCCACCAGTACGCGAACCTGACCGCGGCGCATGCCATTGAGTGTGCGATTACGTGCACCCTGGTTCATGTCGCCATGCAAAGCAGCGGCTGCAAAACCTGCGATGGTCAGGCGATCGGCGATGGTATCGGCGTCACGCTTGGTCGCAGTGAAAACAACAGCCTGATCCATAGAGGCATCGCGCAGCAGATGGTCGAGCAGGCGATTCTTGTGCGACAGATCGTCCACGAAGTGCACGCGCTGATCGATGTTTTCATGACGCGTGGAAGCGCTGGCAATTTGCACTGTCATTGGGTCACGGGTAATACGGCGAGCCATATTGCCGACCATGCCATCGAGTGTTGCCGAGAACAGCATGGTTTGACGAGTCTCTGGCGTTTTGCCGATGATGAGTTCGATATCATCAATGAAGCCCATGTCGAGCATGCGATCAGCTTCGTCGAGCACGAGGATTTGCAATTGCGAAAAATCGATCTTGCCGGATTCCATGTGATCGATCAGACGACCCGGCGTGGCGACTAGAATTTCAGGATTGCGCGACAGCAGTTGCATCTGTTTCGGATAGGGCATGCCACCCAGAATGGAGACTGCTTGTACGCGGCGCAATCCACGGCCATATTTTTCGGTGGCTGTGGTGACCTGCAGCGCGAGTTCGCGGGTCGGGGTGAGCACCAGCATTTTGGGTTGAGCTGCTTTGAAGCGCGGACGCTCGCCACGTGAACGCGCTGATTGCGCGGCTTGATTCGGTGTTTTGCCTTGTGGCGCTTCGCCGGGTTGGTCGGTCAGCTTGTGCAGCGCGGGCAGCATGAAGGCTGCAGTTTTACCCGAGCCGGTTTGCGAGGACACCAGCAGATCGCGGCCGGCAATGGCAGCGGGGATGGCTTGTTCCTGCACGGGCGTTGGTGCAGTGTAGCCAGCCTCGCTCAGTGATTTCAAAATTTGCGGATTCAGGCCCAGTGATTCGAATGTCATTCGGTTCTTTCGTAAGATCGATGATAAGCGTCACGCCATGACTATCAGTAGCCATGAAATGACAATAAAAAGCAAAGCAAACCAGCGAAACAAACGAAATCTTGCGAAGAAGGTTTCGGCACAAAAGCTTTGCGCCGGATCGGTGCTCATTGGAGCGGCACCAGGAGGCGGGAGGGCTTTGAGGTTGAAGCTGAGGGTTGGCTAAGCAACGTAGCGCTGCGATTTGTGCAGTGCGGGGGGAATTGTACAGTAAATCGCGACGCTGAGGTATGTATCGTCAAACATCGGATAGAAGTCGCTCTGCGGGCCGGCCGCGTGACTGCGGTTTCGGCCCGCTAAGGGGATGTCGATCGCCTCAGTCTTCCGATCCCATGCCGGCCACAACCTGCGAAAAGCCGCCGTCGACATAGGTAATCTCGCCTGTGATACCGCCGGCCAGATCCGACAGCAGGAAGGCCGAGGCATTGCCTACGTCTTCAAGCGTCACGTTGCGGCGCAATGGGGCGTTTTCTTTGACGAAATTAAGTATCTTGCCGAAATCCTTGATGCCGGATGCGGCCAGTGTCTTGATCGGACCGGCGGAAATCGCGTTGACCCGCACGCCACGCTTGCCGAGCGACTCGGCTAGATAACGCACGCTGGCTTCGAGTGATGCTTTTGCCAGACCCATGGTGTTGTAGTTGGGAAGCGCGCGCATCGCGCCAAGATAAGAGAGTGTCAGCAATGCGGCATTCGGCGAGAGCATAGGCTGCGCGGCCTTGGCCAGCGCTGGAAAGCTGTAAGCAGAAATATCATGCGCGACCCGAAAACCTTCGCGCGAAAGTCCGTCGAGGAAATCGCCCGCAATCGCTTCGCGTGGCGCGAAACCGATGGCATGTACTAGACCGTCGAGTTGCGTCCAGGATTTGCCCAGATCAGCAAATAGTGCGGTGATTTGCTCGTCGCTGCCCACATCGCACTCGAACACCAGATCGCTGCCAAATTCTTTGGCGTAATCGGTGATGCGTTCCTTGAAGCGTTCGCCAACATAGGTGAACGCCAGCTCGGCGCCTTCGCGCTTGCAAGCCTGAGCAATGCCGTAGGCAATCGAGCGGTTGGACAGTACGCCGGTGATCAGTATTTTTTTGCCTTGCAAAAATGCCATTCGAGACTCCCATAGGCCGGATGCAGACCGGCGAAAGGCGCCATTGTAGGGGTTCGGGCCGGCGCGGTGCAAATAGCCGGGGCGGTGGCGCACCGGGGTAGCGCCCGGCCTTTGCTGAAAACCGCTATCCTTGGCACGTTTTTCCCCTGTAAACCAAGTCACCATGATCCGAGTGCATGCCAAAGCCATTTCCCGAGTCGTTGCCAGTACCTTAGTTGCTGCCGCGTTGATGTGCGGTGCCAATGCCTGGGCGGCGCATGCATTCTCCCTGTATGACACGCCCCGATATCCGGCAGGCTTCAGCCATTTCGATTACCTGAATCCGGATGCGCCCAAAGGCGGCGAACTGTACCTCGCTAACCCGGATTCCCGCACCAGCTTCGATAAATTTAACCCGTTCTCCATGAAGGGGGTTGCCGCAGCAGGTGTTTCCAATCTGATGTTTGAGTCACTGGCCATTACCTCGGCTGATGAAGTGGCGACTATGTACGGCTTGCTGGCCGAGGACATGGCGCTGGCACCCGACCGCCTGTCAATGACGTTTCGGCTGCATCCTAAAGCACGCTTCAATAACGGCGATCCGGTACTGCCAGAGGATGTGAAGTATTCCTTTGACACGCTGATGGCCAAAGGCGCACCGCAATTCAAAATGATTTTTGCCGATGTAAAGCAATGCGTGGTGGTCGATGGCACGACCGTACGCTTTGATTTCAAGTCCGCCAATCGCGAATTACCTCTCATCGTCGGTGGCATGCCCGTGTTCTCCCGAAAATGGGCGGCGGGTACACCGTTCGACAAAATACAACTGACAGCACCGATTGCCAGCGGCCCCTACCGGATCGAAAAATATGATCTGGGTCGCTCGATTGCGTTTCGCCGCAACCCTGCTTACTGGGCAAGTGATCTGCCAGTTCGTCGGGGTGCGTTCAATTTTGATCGCATCGTTTACCGTTTTTACAAGGATGATGTGGCTCGTCTTGAGGCCTTCATGGCCGGTGAATTCGATGTAGTAGTCGAATACCGCGCAAAGAACTGGGCCCGTGCCTACAAGGGCAAGCCTTTCGATACTGGTGAAATCATCAAGACGACGCTGAAACATTCGAATGGCGCCGGCATGCAGGCTTTCGTGATGAATCTGCGACGTCCGCAGTTTCAGGATCCGCGCGTTCGTCGCGCGCTGGGGCTAGCGATGGATTTCGAATGGATGAACCGTCAGCTGTTTTATAGCCAATATGTGCGTATCGATTCTTTCTTCAGCAATTCGGAACTGGGCGCGCATGGCATGCCCTCTGACGCTGAATTGAAATTGCTGGATCCACTGCGCGATCAGCTGGATCCAGCTGTGTTCGGCCCGGCACCTTTGCCGCCTAATACCGATGCGCCCGGATCGCTGCGTGCCAATCTGCTCAAGGCACGCGCGCTGTTCAAAGAGGCGGGTTGGGAATATCGCGATGGCGCGCTGCGCAATGCCAAGGGCGAAGCCTTCAGTTTTGAAATCCTTGATGACCAATCCGCGCTCTCGCGCATCATCGCCGTCTATGTACGTAATCTTGAAAAGCTGGGTGTGCGCGTCAGTCAGCGCACCGCAGATTTCGCATTGGTGCAAAAGCGCATGGAAGAATTTGATTTCGACATGACCAGTCAGCGTTTTGGTGATGTCACCAGTCCCGGGAATGAAATGTTCGACATGCTCGGTTCCAAGGCCGCCGATGAGAAGGGCTCGAGCAATTACTGGGGTCTGAAAGATCCGGTGGTCGACAAGCTGGTGACTGCGCTGGTGCGCGCGGATTCGCGCGCCGAATTGGTGGCCGCATCAAGAGCGCTGGATCGAGTGCTGATGCACAAATATATTGTGGTGCCGCATTGGTATTCGGCGACGCATCGCGTAGCGTATCGCAATCGCTTTGGTATGCCTAAGGTATCGCCCAAGTATTATCAAGCGGATCCTTATGTGATTTCTAGTTGGTGGCAAGTGAAGCCTCGGAAGGCTAAATGATGAGGGTGCTACAACAACGCTGTATTCGGCGAGTACCACATGGCGAACGCCAGTTAGTCGAGAGTTTAAGCTGTTTGTTTGCAACCAAAGACACTGGATCCCAGCGAAGGCTGGGATCCAGTGACTTTAATCTTAAAAATCGCTCATGAACCTCTGGTCCTACATATTGAAACGAACACTGCTGATGATACCCACACTACTGGGCGTCATCGCAATCACCTTTGCTGTGATTCAGTTTGTGCCCGGCGGGCCGGTCGAGCAGGCGCTGATTGAACTGAAAAAAGGTCAGACCGGTGGTGCTGGCGAGTCTTCCGGTGCCGGTGCTTCCGAATATCGTGGTCGTCAAGGTGTTGATGCGGAGCGCGTGGAAGAGATCAAGGCACTGTATGGATTCGACAAGCCACCGATAGAGCGATTTGTACAAATGCTCAAAGGTTTTGCTCGCTTTGATCTTGGGCAGAGCTTTTATCACCACATGGATGTGTGGGAGTTAGTGAAATCCAAACTGCCTGTGTCGATTACGATAGGTTTGTGGACCTTCTTTCTGACTTATTTCATTTCCGTGCCGCTGGGCGTGGCCAAGGCAGTGCGTGAAGGCAGTCGTTTTGATAGCGTGACCAGCATGTTGGTACTGATTGGTTATTCAATTCCCGGTTTTGTACTGGGTGTTTTTCTTTTGGTGGTTTTTGCCGGCAGCAGTTTCGTCCAATGGTTTCCTTTGCGCGGTCTGACGTCGGATGACTGGGAGACGCTCTCCTGGTTTGGCAAGGTCAAAGATTATTTATGGCATATCACGCTGCCGGTGCTGGCCTCGGTAGCGGGTTCGTTTGCCGTGATGACGATGCTGACCAAGAACACGTTTCTGGAAGAGATACGCAAGCAGTATGTGCTGACGGCGCGAGCTAAAGGTCTCTCCGAACGCGCAGTACTTTACAAGCATGTCTTTCGCAATGCCTTGATTCCACTGGTAACTGGATTTCCGGCCGCTTTCATTGGCGCTTTCTTTGCCGGCAGTTTGTTGATCGAGACGCTGTTCTCGCTTGATGGTCTGGGTTTGCTGTCATATGAATCTGTCGTTCGCCGCGATTATCCGGTGGTGCTGGGTACGCTCTATCTGTTTACTCTGATCGGGCTGGTCGTCAAGCTGCTCGGTGATCTGTGCTACGTATGGGCCGATCCGCGCGTTCAATTTGAAAGTCTTGCGCGATGACCAACACTGTAATCACATCGGAAATTTCGCTCTCGCCTGGCCGTCGCGTCTGGCGACGGTTTCGTCAAAATCGTCGCGGCTATTGGAGCCTTGTGATTTTCGCAGTGCTATTCGTGCTCAGTCTGGGTGCCGAACTGATCTCCAATGACAGGCCGCTGGTGGCGCGGTATAACGGACAGCTGATGTTCCCCATCGTGACGGATTATGCGGAGACCGCCTTTGGTGGCGAATTTGATTCACCCGCTGACTATCTGGATCCCTTCATTCAGTCTCAGTTTGACAAGCTCGGAAACTGGGCCATCTATCCGATCAATCGCTATCGCTACGATACGCTCAACTATTTTGCGAAGGCGCCCAACCCAGCGCCACCCACCGATGACAACTGGCTTGGCACCGATGATCGTGGCCGGGACGTTGTTGCTCGACTGCTGTATGGCTTCCGTGTGTCGATACTGTTCGGTCTTGCATTAACCGTTACCGGCGTGGTGCTCGGTGTGCTAACGGGAGCAGTGCAGGGCTACTTCGCTGGTAAAACTGATCTGCTGTTCCAGCGCTTCATGGAAATCTGGGGCTCGATGCCTGAGTTGTATCTGTTGATCATCTTTGCTTCGATTTTCGAACCCAGCATCCTGCTGTTGCTGGTGCTGCTGTCCTTGTTCGGCTGGATGGGCTTGTCCGACTATGTACGCGCAGATTTTTTGCGCAACCGACATCTTGAATATGTGCAGGCTGCACGTGCGATGGGACTGTCGAACTGGCAGATCATCTGGCGCCATGTGCTGCCCAACAGTCTGACGCCGGTCGTGACCTTTCTGCCGTTCCGCATGAGTGCAGCGATTCTGGCGCTCACCAGTCTTGATTTTCTCGGGCTTGGTGTGCCGCCATCCACCCCCAGTTTGGGTGAATTGCTCGCGCAGGGGAAAAATAATCTGGATGCATGGTGGATTGCTTTGTCCACGTTCGCGGTCCTGACGATCACACTGCTGCTGCTCACTAACATTGGCGATGCCCTGCGCAATTCGCTGGATGTGCGGAGGAAGTCATGAGCCTGCTGCAAGTAGATCATTTAACGGTGCGCTTTGACAGCACAACCGTGGTGGATGATGTCAGTTTCACGATCGCACCCGGCGAGAAATTTGCGCTGGTGGGTGAATCCGGTTCGGGCAAGACCGTGTCTGCTTTGTCGATGATGCGTCTGCTGCCGGATGCGGATATCTCGGGCAAGATCTTGTTTGAAGATCAGGAAATCCTGAAGAAGTCCGACGCTGCGCTGCGCCAATTGCGCGGTAAGGATATCGCAATGATTTTCCAGGAGCCGATGACAGCGCTCAATCCCCTTTTCACCATTGGCAATCAGATCGCTGAAGTACTGATGCTGCATGAAGGTCTGAGTGCGCGCGCTGCAGCCTTGCGTGCGGTGGATCTGCTCGCCAAAACAGGTATTCCTGAACCTGAGCGTCGCGCCTTGTCCTATCCGCATCAACTCTCTGGCGGTCAGCGACAGCGCGCGATGATTGCGATGGCACTGGCTTGCAAACCCAAACTGCTGATTGCCGATGAGCCCACCACTGCACTCGATGTAACGATACAAGTGCAGATACTTGAGCTATTGAATCAGCTGCAGCGCGAAGAAAAAATGTCGGTGCTGATGATCACGCACGACCTGAATCTGGTGAAATCGTTTGCTGATCGTGTCGGTGTGATGCAAAACGGGCGTTTGA
>JACCEC010879135.1_pt1 | contig 14382 bp, 24 predicted proteins | sample 7450121 | NCBI WGS metagenome assembly JACCEC01 (sample SAMN15323455, study PRJNA562643) | freshwater metagenome | isolation source: river surface water | place: USA:Blue River Watershed | collected 2017-08-18 | reverse complement strand
TCTTTATGGGTGATACAGCATTTACATTAGAACGTCTACAAGACATCTCAACTTGGGTGTGTGGTCGGAAAGTTCTTATTTGTGGAAACCATGACACTGACCATATCCCGATGAAAGTCTTATGTGAATACTTCGATGAAGTGTACTCACTATATAAGTGGCATGAATTTTGGTTATCTCACTGCCCTATTCATCCTGACGAATTACGAGGTAAGGTAAACATTCATGGTCACGTACATCATGCAACAATTAATGATAAAAGATATTTCAATACAAGTTTAGAAAACACAGGATTCTATCCAGTCGATCTGAATTTTGTTCGTTCAGAAATGAAGTTGTTTGATTAAGGAGATGGTTTATGAAAGAACACAACAAACTTAGTGAAGATGAAATTTTTAAACTAAAGAACACCCTATTGCAACTCAATGGAGCTTTGTTAAGATTAGGTGTTAATACAGAAGATGTGGCTATCATCCTACCAAGACATGATTTTAGTTACTTTAAGAATGTATTAGAATCGGGGAATGGTAGTTTAGCTAAGTTTTACATACCTGTTGATGTAGATTCTTTTAAGTTATCAGGAATTACAATTAGTCGTAATAAAGGAGAAAATGAATGAAGATTAAACCGTTATTATCATGTGAAGTACCTTTAGATAAGGTTAAGTTTCCTATTTATATCAGTACAAAATTCGACGGCATTCGTGCCTTAGTCATTGATGGTGTTGTTTACAGTAGGAGTTTAAAACCTATCCGTAATAAGCACGTCCAAAAGCTATTTGGTAAGCCTGAATACAATGGTTTCGATGGCGAGTTGATTGTAGGTGATATTTACGCAAAAGATGTATTTCAAAAGACAACAAGTGGTGTTATGTCAGAAGATGGTACACCTGTTGTAACTTTCCATGTATTTGATTTATGGAGTATGCCAACATTTGATTATGAATCTCGTCAACGTGTACTACAAGATTTGCTATTACAGGATTCAACAATGAGTTGTGTAGTGTATACAACGATTCATAAGTGCCAAACAGTAGAAGATTTAGAGTTCTTCTTGAACCATGAGAAGAATGTAGGTGGTGAAGGTTTGATTGGTCGTAAACCTGATGGCGTTTATAAATACGGAAGATCAACGCCTAAAGAGCAGTTATCTATTAAGTTTAAGTTCTTTCAACAAGAAGACTTTGAGGTTGTAGGGTTTAATGAACGTATGCACAATACAAATGAACAAACACGAGATAATCTAGGTTATGCTGAACGTAGTAGTGCTAAAGACGGTTTAGTCCCTACAAATACATTAGGTAGTTTGGTGTTGAAGTATAACGACACAACATTTTCTTGTGGTACGGGTTTTGATGATAAACTTCGTAAAGAGATTTGGGATAATAAAGAAACGTATTTAGGTAAGTTAGCATCAATTCGTTATATGAGTGTAGGTAGTAAAGACTTACCCCGTGTCCCTAGCTTTATCGGGTTTAGACACATAGAAGACATTAGTTAAGGAGAAAAGGAATGAGTTGGAATAACTTATCAGATAGGTGGAAGCAATATTTTATTGATATACTTCATACAACAGCAAGGATGTCTAAAGATGAGAATACTAAAGTCGGTAGTCTGATCATTGACACAGACAGAAAGGTTGTTGTGAGTAGTTCATGGAATGATTTACCAAGAGGTGTTCTGCACACACAAGAACGTAACTCAAGACCTCTTAAATACTTATATACACTACATGCTGAACAAGGGTGTTTAATTAACGCTCTAAGGTTAAACGTAAACGTCAATGGAATGACAATGCTCACGACATTAGGGTGCTGTCCTAGTTGTTCTTGTAGTATTGTGAATAGTGGTTTGAGTGAAGTAGTTACACCTGAGTTAGATTACAACCACGTTAGTTGTGGAGATGTGTATGAACACAGTGTAAACATTATGAGAGAGGGCGGTGTTAAATGGTTATTTGATAATAAACTTAAATTACCGACTAATTTTTAATTAAAACCTGTTGACAACAGATAATCATTTGTACTATATTTCAAGAACAAATTAATTAAGGAGATTTACTATGAAACTTAAAAACAAATTACTATCTATAGGTACAGTCCTACTACTCTCTTGTCAGTATTCACCAGCGTATGCACAAATAGTAGATAATACCTTAAACCCAATAGGAGTAGAGCTTACTCTTTGTGAAAGCATTGCAGAGTTTGCAGAAGATGTATCTAACCTACGTCAGAATGGTGCAAAATATGCAGATGTTATTGCTGTAGCACCTAAACCTACAACACAAGCTGAGAAAGATATTAAACTTATCTTAGATGAAATCACTTACACTGCTTGGCAATTAAATATTGTCGAGAGTAAATACGGGAAAGCTTATTTAAGTAATGAGTTTGGTAAGCAAGTTTACATGGTATGTGTAGGAGACTTTAAATGAGTGAAGATATGAAAACTGTGATACACCACATAAAAGAGTTTTCAACTAAGTCTTATGACGAAGAAGGTAAATTAGTTAAGAATTGCTTTGCTAAGTTAACATTAGAATGCAGTAAGACTGATAGTTGTGACAACAAAGAGTTAGCAGACACATTAGTGAAGTTTGCTACTGACTTGTTAATCGAAGCTAGAGAATTAGAGAAACAAGATTTGGAGGAAGATTGATGGATGTATTTGCATTATTATTTATTGTGTCGTTTTTAGCTTTAATATTTACTCTTGTTGTTATGTACATTCGTAAACATATTAAGACGAAAGACAATATAGCTAAAGGCTCTAAACATGTTGGTTGGGTATCTGACGTACTAGGTAGAGGTTCTTCCAAATCTCCACGAATGTATGGCAATAGTAATGTTGAGTTTATAGATTGTAGATGGGATGATGACTCTTTGGTGAAACGAGAAGTAAGTGACGTACAAGTAAAGTGGAAAGAAACATTACCAAAACATAGTACACGTATTAAACTACGAAACTCTCGTAAACTACGTAACAAACGAAAGGGGAAGAAATGAGTAAGGTTTATATTTTATATAAAGAGGATATTTTCAGCATCGAGGAAAATGTTAATGTAGTAGCTGTGTTTTCATCTTATGCTTCAATGCTATTGTGGTTAAAAGAGCAATGGAGTTTTGAATCTGATGTAGAAGATCAAGATGATTTAGGTGCGTACTTCTCTGATCAACACAGTATGCACGGTGTAAAGTATATGTTGTTTTATCAGGTGCATGACCTAATCGGAGAAACGTCTCATAAAACAGGTAAATTAGTGCTTTAAACACGTTAATTAACAATTAAATGAAAATTAGAGGGCTTTATGTCCTCTTTTTCTTGCTTTATTGAAAATGAGGGTGTAATATGGTTGGTATATTGAATTAAAGGAGATTTTATGTATATTTTAGAGATGTTTTGGCGATCAATTAGGATTGGGAGATAAGGAATGAATAACGTATTAAGTAAATTAGAGATTGGTTTAACAGCATATTACGAAGGAGATATGTATGATGAAGAAACAGGTAATTTAATCCCTGAAGCTGTAACACAGTTAGGTTTAACATTAGACGAGTTTGATCTATGTATCCGATGGCTAGAAGCTTACCAAGACTATCACAAAAACGACACTGTACGTTACGGTTGTGATTGTGGCTGCGGTGGCAATAGTCTTGATTGGGACTATGAAGATGAAATGGAAGCACAAGCTCTTGAGGAAATGGATAGGATTGAAAAACTCTTAGGAACACCACCTGAAGAATACTTGTAATGTATTAGAGAGTGTATATCATTCACACACTCTCTTTTTATTTGACACAGAAATGAAATATGTATAATCAATTTAATTAAACAGGAGATATGAAATGGGTTGTAAACTTTTATACGGTGTAGGTAATACGGGTGGTATGACTTGTAAGATTGATGGTAAAATGACACCAGAGTATACTCTTTGGTCAAACATGTTAGCTCGTTGCTATAGTGAAAAATACAAGACTAATAATCCGCACTATGTAGGTTGCACGGTTTCAGATAACTTTAAAGATTTCCGTTACTTTGTGGAATGGTGTGGTAGACAAAAGGGGTACAACATGGATGGGTGGGCTTTAGATAAAGACATTTTAGTGAAAGGTAATAAAATATATAGTGAAGACACTTGTTGTTTTGTACCTAGAGAGATCAATAACTTACTGACCAAAAGAGACGGTAAAAGAGGAGATTTACCAATTGGAGTAAGTTTACAAAAAAGTACAGGAAGGTATTTGGTCTACATGAGTGTTAAAGGTAGTATAAAATACTTTGGGACATTTAGTGATGTTAACGAAGCATTTCAAACCTATAAAGTAGTAAAGTTAAAACATATTAAGGATGTTATTGGTGAGTGGAAAGATTGTTTGGATGTAAGGGTTTACAATGCTTTAATGTGTTGGAATATAGAGTTAGATGATTAACAAAACAAAGGAGATATGAAATGAAATTAACACCAACACATGAACAGCAAACAATTTTAGACTCATTCAAAGAACATCGTATTCTTAAAGTAAACGCATGTGCTGGTAGTGGTAAAAGTAGCACATTAAAAATGTTGGCAGAACAAAACAACCAACCTTCACTTTATGTTTGCTATAACAAAACTGTAGCTACGGAAGCACAGAACAAATTTCCAAAGAATGTTAACTGTCGCACAACACATTCTTTAGCTTACAGTGTTTACGGGAGTATGTTACAACACAAACTAAGTCGAGCTAAAGGTGTTGGTTATATCAACGTAGCTAAAACAGTTTCAGAAATAGTTAAATACTATCGTCTTGAAGATATGATTCCACGAGAAGGTGTAGCTGTTACAGCACGAACAATTGCAACACTTGTTAAAGATACGGTGAATCGTTTCCAGAACAGTATGGACGAACACATTACAGTTAAGAATATTCCATATAAACAACTTAAAGAGGTCTTAGACACTCATCCAGATATTGATGAAGTAGTTTTAAAAGATAAAGTTGTTCGATATGCAAATATCTTGTGGTGTGACCGTATCAACCCAAACTCCGTAGTTATGGCAGAACATGATACGTACTTAAAATTATGGCAGTTGTCTAAACCTCAACTACCTTATGACATTATCTACTTTGATGAAGCACAAGATGCTAACCCTGTTATGTTAGACGTGATTATGAATCAGAAGCACTGTAAGATTGTGTATGTTGGAGATTCTTTTCAAAGTATCTATCAGTGGAGACAAGCTGTAAACGCTATGGAAAACATTGAAGCACCAACAAAAGTGTTATCTCAATCATTCCGCTTTGGTAACTCTGTTGCAGAATTAGCTACATATATTATTGATGGTCAAATTCACATTAAAGGTACTCCGACTATTGAGAGTAGTGTTACACAAGTAAGCACAGAACAATACACAATGATCTTCCGAACAAATGCTTACTTAATTGATAATGCTGTACGTCTCCTCTCAGCAGGTAAACGAGTTAAATGTGAAATTGATACAAGTAAATTTGAAAGCTTGTTGAAGAGTGTAGAAGCTTTGTTTATTGGGGATTCTAAGAATGTTAAAGATGAAGATATTTCTCTATACGGTACTTGGAATGATTTACTTGAAGCTTTAGATGAACACGTAGAATATAAGCTTATTGTGAATATTGTACTAGGGAATCAAACACAACGGTATTTATCTGCACTCAACAAGATGAAGAAGCAATCTTCTGATTTTGATATTCTACTTATCACAGCACACAAAAGTAAAGGTATGGAATGGGACAATGTTATTGTTGGAGATGACTTTCCTGTTGACACAATCTTAAAATTACCACATGAGAAAGGTTATAACCAACAAGAGATTAATCTGTTCTATGTAGCTTGTACTCGTGCTAAACTTAACATACAACTACCAACAGAATTTGAGCAAGTGTTTAATGAAGCACTAAATGATTATGAAGAAGAGGAATTAGATGACTGAAGAAGATTACAAAGAACAGTTGGATTTTTACCAACAAGTTTACACAATACAAAAGGCTTATCATAAACATTTTCACTGGACTTATTCAATGTTCAAAACTAGGTTTGGTGTTTGGATTCCTGATGAGATCAAGAAACAAAAGAAGAAAGTTAAGGTCAAACAGCCTGTTCTTGATTTTGTAAATGATTCCTATCAAGAATGGTGTTTGGGGAACAATGTACAATTCGAATTGATGTTGCTATCTAAAGTAAATAGATAGACAAAACAAAGGAGACTACTGTTTGGTAGTCTCCTTTTTATTTAACTCAATTTACCAATAATCTTATAACCTCTACACCCGTTAATGTTAGCACGACCAACACTGTAGTAATCTAGCACACAACTAGCTTTACTTGTTTTGTTGATGGACAGAGATTTAAAGCACTCAGAAAATAAATCTTTCAACTGCTTAGAAGTGTACTTATCACCAATACTAAAATTTAAGCAGTCTTGCACATCTTTGAGTCTTAGTGAAGTTTCTTTAGCACCAATAGATTCATTGAACTTAACTTTGATCTTACTTTCTTGATAACCTAATGTTTTAAGAATATCAAAACCAAGCTCATCTACATACTCTTTAAGTCGAGGACAAGCTAAGTAGATATTTCTAACCTCCTCATTATCGACACCTAAAGAAAGTAAGTTGTATAAATCATAAGACACCTCAGCAAAGTTTAATTTCTTCCCTAGACTAGTCTTGTCTAAAGGAGATAACTTCGGTATGTCATAGTTGTCAACATCATAAAGCTTATTCAAACGGTTATCAAGAGCTTTAATCTCCTTACCACCATCCACCACAACTTTGAAGTCCTCATATTGTGTTCTGTACTCAGACATGATGTTACTGTATGCTAAGTTGTTTAAACACACAACTCCATCTCTTTCAGTATAGTATTTAGATGTCTTAGCCAACTGTTCTAAAGTTGAATGAATTTGTCCACTGTTGACAAGATTGATCGTGTTCTTAGCTTTCTCAATCTCTTGCAATACATGCTCCTCATATTCCTGTTCAGACATACCAAACCCTTCGTACTGACCAGTCCAAAGTAACACTACTTCCTGTTTAGACATTGGGTTAGCTGTACGAAATCTACCAGCAATCTGTCTAATATCAATAGCAATGTCTGTCTTAACGAAGTGCTTCTCTTTGTTCCTAGCATCGGACACAATGTAAGTTACAGGATTATCTGAGTAGTAATCAACACCCTCAAAACAAGTTTTAGTGATAAACGTAATCGTCTTGTTATTAACAACTAAGTTACCATCCTTATCTTGGTCTAAAGGTCTCTCTGGTTTCCATACACCACCCAGAGAGTTTAACAACTTCTCATTATCTTCACTATCAGCACAAATAATCTTAATATCTTTTTCTGTCACCGTTCTCAACTTAATGAGGTTCTTAATAACAGGTAGGATTCCTCTAACACTATTGAAGAAGAAGTAAGCTTCACCTCTATTAGAGTCATCTAAGTGTTCTAAAGCGATAGCTGTAATAGCTTGAGTAAGATCACCCTTGATGTGTTTCTGATTAACCTTGATGTTAACACTATCTTCCCATTCAATCTTTAGGTATGGAATATTTCTAATCTGTTCTGGAAGGTATTTGCGTTCTGTTGATGTAGCTGTTAGGTAGGATACAGAAGCAAAGTTACAACTATTATCCAGTAAGTAGTTACACACCTCATCTCTAAAATCTCCACCTTCTCGAATAACATTCTGAACCTCATCCACCAAGAGATGGAATTGATTTAACACACCAACACTATCTAAAGCTTCTGATACTTTCTTTAAACCATCGTATGTTGTTATGATCTTATTCTTACCAGATTTAACTTGACTAATAATATCATCAACCTTGACACCACCTAGGACTTTAACTAAAATATCTGGGTGTTGAATGTGTTTGTTTTCAACAAGGAGTTTACGATGTACAGCGATAACATAATTGGTGTTAGACTTGATAGCTAACGTAGTACCACCAACACCACATACTTGTTTATCAATGAAGACTCCTTTAGGTAAGTCTTCTAGCACATCACTCATATAGTGTAAGCCTGTAGGTACAACTAAAGTTTGTGTGTTTGTAGAAATATCTTCTGTAAGGTTAGATGGATTTATTTTTAATAAACTATTTACTTGGTTCATGTAAGTATGTATACTCCTTATAAGTTAAGCACTAAAGAAAAACGTGACATTTTTCGAATTTCTAAATTCTCTCTTTAGGAGAAACTAGATTATTTTTGTCACGTACTAACTCAAGTTTAACACAACAACTAAGATTACACAACTAGAAATTAGGTGTTTTATTAATAATACTAAAAATTATTTTGAGATAATAGAGAACATTGTAAAAGATAATATTTCATATAATCAAAATATCTACGAGTGTATAATAAATAGATATAATATAAACACACCAAAAATAAATAAACACCTTAAAATATCTACATACTAAAATATAATAGAAATGAAATATCTCTAATAATAATCAATATAATACACCAGTCTAAGAACACCTCTAGCACTATCACAATTAACAATAAAATTAGTATCAAAATATCTATCATATCTATTGTTCTTTCATTGTTATTCTATTGTTATCTTTCTATTGTTAAGGCATTGGTAGCACTACATTCCTAGTTAAAAACTGTATTAACAGAAGTGTTGCTTAACAGCGCCCATACTTCCCCATTCTCATCTATCAACGAATCTAAAATATCCGTAGTAAATATATCAGATTACAAGTGATGATGTCAATGTTACCTATCATTTTTAATCATTCTTTTTTTTATTGTGTCTTAGTGTATAGGTGTTCACTGAGTTTACGTGTGTTCACTCATTTTTGTTGGTTATCACTTGCAGTCAAGGTTGTGGATAACTCTGTGGATAACTTTATAACCTGTGGATAAGTCACATACGTTCAATGATAGCTTTATAACCTGTGGATAACTTGTACCTGTTCAATGATAGCTTATACCTGTTCAATGATAACTTAAGTGAATAGAGGTGCAGTAAAGATAGGTTATAGGGTAGGGTCTAGGGGTGGTTGCCTAGCATAATCATTACACTTAAGATAATCATTACACTTAAGATAATAATACATGCTTATATACGTTCATTATATACGTTCATTATATACATTCATTATAGCGTACTTAATAGCTTAAGCTACTAGGGTATATGATAGGCTTATAATAGCGTTATATAGGCTTATACGAGTGTTATATGATAGTCTTTTATAGTATGTTATAGAATACTATAATACTTATAATACTTTTAAATAGTCGTAAAAATACCCCTTTGCTGGGGCATATTGTGAAGTTTAAAACTTATATAGAATACAGTCTATAATACTTATTCGCTTGTTTCTTGCTATAAAGTTTCCCAGTTTGAAGGCATTTCGCTGAGCGCATGATAATTAACTCGCCCGCAGGTGAACCTACAACTATTTCAATGCTAAACTCAATATTACCAATTACTAAAGTTTTCATATTAAACCTTTTAACTTCGTAGTTTGTTTGTATAAATTAATTATACAAGAAACAAAAAAAGATTGCAAGCATAACAAGAGTTAAAAGCCTACAATCTTTTATATAGTTTTTTAGCCTGCTAATAATATTAATAACTTGTAAGTAAGAAACGCTATTATTAAAAAATAAGAAACAGGATAAAAAACATTGTTTAATAACTTCATCTTAAAATCCTTCTGTTATTTGATTAAACTCCAATTAATCTCTTTTAGCAAACGTGTAGTAACGTTCTAATATTTGAGCTAAAAGCATACTAACTTCTATTTCACAGTCTGATACAAGTGAATAATGATCCATTAAATCCTTTGTTGCAAATGGAATAAAACCGTCATTGTTATCTAAGATTATACTAGCTTTATCCTCAAAATCTTTAACTGTAATATTCTTTGATGCCAAGTAATTGTACAACACTTTCATAATTAAAACCCTTCTGTTATTTCAATAAAATTTAATCTTGATCTATGGCTCACATGATTAATCATTGCACGCTTAAAACGCCCTTTAAATAACTCAAGATCACCTTCTGACATCGGACTATACGATTTTATAACCTTCTCATTTTTCATAATGTGACAGCATACCGATACTTGACCAGTTTGTGGATTGGTGTATTTATTGATTATGAGCATATTAAAATCCTTTGATAAAACAGTCTTTATATTGTGATTCTTGCAAGCCACACGTTGAACCATTGTATATATTGATTTCGTATAACTTGCCATTATCTAAAAACACCTTATAAGCTGAATTAATCCAATATACTTTAAAGCCATTTTCTAATGCTTGCATAATTTCGTTGTAACTCATTTTCATTTCATCCGATTAATTGATTAATTTTCTAGCATATTTTAACGCTTAAAAATACTTATTTAATGTAGTATGACAGTTTACACGAAATACATTGTGATAACTTTCAAGCTTTGTCTGCAAGTCTAAAGCATCGTAACGAAACACTGCACTGTTCAATTTGAACATGCGTTTCTTTCCTCCTTTATATATTATTTCGATTGCAGTTACGTCACACTTATTTAAACTATTTAATGAATATGCCATTTTACATGCTCCCTTTGTTATATAACGCTGATAAAAGATTTTGATATTGTTCAATAGTCGCATGTTTTTCGATATATTCAATTAAATGCCATATTGACAAGTAATTAATATTTCGAATTTTACGCCCGTCTATTTCATTGACTTCAACTGTAAAAATACTTGTGAATATTTCAATAAAACAAGTGTTGTTTTTTAATGTCAAGTTTTCAGTGTTTAACCAAAGTGATCTTAAAAACAATTTATCTAAATACTTCCACACTGTAGAATTGACACTGTAGCAGTTTAAATCCAGTGATTTAGTCTTGAACACGTATCGGTTATCTATGTTAATAATGTACATTGTCTTAAGTCCTATGTTAATTTATATCTAGTTTTAAAAAATCAGTAGAGACTAGTAATTCAGCACCGCTAAATAATTTTATAACGAAATAATTTGGCTCGAAAGTCTTTCTCAAAATGATAGCTTTATTGTCGATGCGTCTGAAGTCTTTGGGAACGCCCTTATAAATAACCTTGTCGCCTACTTTATACATTTTTAAATGCTCACTTTATATAAATCATTTTAAATTGCGTGCATCATATCGTTATAATACGATGCACGCTTGTTTGGTGTTGTTTAATCTTCAACTGTTTCTAGTATGCCGAATAAAGTAACGCCTTCAATAGTGATCTGAATCTTTTTATATTTTACCCATACTAACATACTAGAGTCTGCTATATCGGACTCATAGTCATGTACAACATGCCCTAGCCCTGCTTTACCGATATACATTGTAGATAATTCCAAGTCACTAAAATCATAGTTAAAGCACTCATCAATAGCACTTGCTATTTCCTTCGCTATCTCATGAGTAGCTTCACAATAAGCGCCATTTAAAATAGCCTGCCCCTCAGCTTCAATGCATTCCAAGCTTGATTTGCACCCGCTAAAATCTGGCATCTCATACTCAACGTTGCGAGCGAGATCACCCCAGACAAGATCATAAGCTTCGGCAGTGCTACCGATCTCGGAGGGCTGACAGTAGCCGTTTGCTTCAATATGGTCGAGTAATTCCTGCGAATTATCTTGATGACAATCAAAGCTGATTTGGGGTAATTGCATGATCTCGCTTGCAACGGCTGATTTGATAAAATTATATGTACTCATGTTCGTGTTTCCTTGTTTAAGCTTGTTTCTTTTCGATGAAAAATATATCAATATTAATAATTCATTGCAATCCCTTATTTCAAAATAAATTAAAAACAACCATGTGAAGTTCTATAACTATGTGAAATAAAACAAAAAATACTTTTAAATATTTATAAAATTAATTGTCAAATAAGCAAATCTAGATTTTTTGATCAATCAGCTATGCACGAAATAGACTACTTGCAAGCTATTTAGCTTTAAAACTCATTTTTCAACATATAAGGAGACGGGCGCACGGGTAAATACTTCAACTAAATTAGCCTTGTCAATAAAATTTTTGTAATTTTAAAAATAAATAAAAATTATATGTAAATCAGTTTTATTTATTTTGATTATATGAATATTTTAAATTTGCTTATTAGGTAAATTGATATATGAATGCAAATATGAATGAAGATACCTGTAGAAATCCTTAGATTGACAGGTCTGGGGTTCGATGGAATTTTACCATGAAATCCCGTAACCGTTGGGTCTGCGACTAGATGGAATTTCTATACATTTCACTGGCTTAAGGTCTGAATATCTTCACCAAAAATTCTCAGAATCCTCAAATAAACAGGTCTCGATATTAAAAGCACCTAAACACATAAGCACTAATCATTAAACAAAAAAAAAGAGAGCCGAAGCTCTCTAATTATTTTCTAATACCGTTATAGAAGTCTAAATAGTTCTCAAGTAAACTTTCTATATTCTTCTTTCCAACAGGGTTTTGTGAATGCACCCAATAATTAATTGTATTCGGATTCGTTTTCATCTCACCCATCATCTCTACTAAGTACCAAGCACAATCATATCCTGTTAGCTCTCTACCACACTCACTATCTTCTAAACCTAAGTCGTGATCAAAGCTAAAACACAAACCTTCTAACGTCTCACCTTGAATAACAATATCATTTATGTAGTTTTCAAACTCGTGATACTGTCTTAGTGTAACTACTTTATCAAAGTGAGGATAACTAACCCAAGTAACATCTTCAAAGTTTCTTTCATCATCAATAAATATTAAAGTTTTCATACTAACCTCGCAGTTCTAAAGTGTTGTAAGTGCTTGCGTTGTGGTTCGATACTCTCTTAATCAAGTAGTTTAATAAATTAATTCGTAAAATTAAATTTTCACCTTGCCACTTACCATGATCTTCATCTTCTTGTATAGGGTATCGTTCATCTCCGCTATGATGCTCCCATCCTTTAGAGAAATAACTAACTAACCCATATTCATAATCCATCTTGCCATCTGAACAAATCAGATTTAAGTTGTGACAGATACCATAATCTTGTTTTAACTTGTTTGGGTGTCCCTCAGCTAAATCTTTAAGCATGATTAAACCAGTTAGTACATCAATCTTTTGATAAACACTCATCTTACATCTCCTTTATTACCTAAATAATTTAATAATTCAAATTTACCAAATACAGATACTCTTGTCAACTGTGTTATGTACTTTTCTATAGGATTTTGACTCCCTATTCTGTGTACCGCAACGATTTAAAATATTATAACGTTTTAAGTTTGTATTTCAAATACCGTAGCTTTTTAAAGTATCCGTAGGAAATCAACTTACTAAAAGTTAGCTTATAGAAAAACAAAGTATTAGCAATTCAATTTTGAATGTCAAAACCTTGTATGGTTATTTGGAAAACCTAAACTAAGTATCAAAACTTTTATTCATATCACTCACAATCTTTCTCCTTATCTAAATAAATTTGTTCTGCAATCCACTCAACTGCATATTCTTCGTGGAAGTTTAACAATATAATATTCTCGTCACTTAATTCATGTACCACCCATGTTGTAATATCGTGTGAGAAATCAATCCAACTCTCTCCTGCACCATTACCATCTTTAAAGAACTCTACATTGCCTTGCCATTCAAGAACAACGTACTGATCCTCAATATACAAAGCAATTAAATTATCTTTAAAGTTGATCGAATCAAACTCGTATGCGTTTTTGCTTGATATAAATTTCATAATAGCCTCTTAAACTAAATCAACAAGTATAAATTTACGATCCGTCCCTATAATAGATTCCTTAATTTCATACTCAACAACACAACCTTTTTTCTTTAGATTATCAATCACCCATGTGATCTGTTCTGGTATTATGAAATGGTAATCCTTAGCTGAAACATTAATTGGTAACATCTCACCACTTTCAATCCAAAACTTAAATAAGCTATAAACCTCAAATACAATCTTCTGTAATGGAGCTTCTTCTCGTTTAGATTGGTACAGTTTACCAAGCTCTGATTTGTATTCTTTAATCATTTTGCATCTCCTTAATTTATGATTTAATTGTAGTACAAAATAAGAAAGGGATCAACCCTAAAGTCAATCCCTTTTGTAATTAATTACTAGCTTCTAAATCTTGCTTCTTATACCAACCTAAAGCTTCCTCTAAACTAGAACATGTTTCATAACGATATAACTCTAAATCAGGACGATGATAGTCAACTGTCCATGTAATGTCTACACGATAATTAGAACACCAACCTCCTTGCTCTACATCTAATTCAATTTTTCCGTAAGGTAGTTCGATGTTATTACCTTTAACATTCTCAACTTCAAATGTTTGATCACCGTTCCAGTTTTTAATAATATTACTAATTTCTATGGACAAAG
>JACCEC011207432.1_pt1 | contig 14385 bp, 10 predicted proteins | sample 7450121 | NCBI WGS metagenome assembly JACCEC01 (sample SAMN15323455, study PRJNA562643) | freshwater metagenome | isolation source: river surface water | place: USA:Blue River Watershed | collected 2017-08-18 | reverse complement strand
ATTTGTACCTGTATCTCAACAACTTTCTAGCATGCGTTTAGGAGGAAAGTATTTGGTAAAGTTGTATTTAGACAAACAAACAGGAAGAGTCGCTGCCACTGAAAAAATAGACAACCAAATTAGCAATGATGTCTTAACCGTAAAAGAAGGGGAGAAGGTTAAATTACAAGTGTATCGTGAAACTGATATCGGTTATGTAGTGATTGTGAATCAGGTACATCAAGGCTTAGTGTATAAAAATGAAGTATTTACCCATTTACATATTGGACAAATTATTGACGAAGGTTTTGTAAAGAAAATCAGAGAAGATAATAAATTAGATATTGGTATTGGTAAACAAGGTGTCGAAAAATTAGATGATGATCAATTAAAATTGATTCAATTATTGAAGTTACATAAAGGCTTCTTGCCCTATCATGATAAATCTTCGCCTGAAGACATCTATGCCTTTTTTGGAATTAGTAAAAAGGCGTTCAAAATGAATGTAGGAATGTTGTACAAGTCTAAAAAAATAACAATAGAAGAAGGCGGAATAAGATTAATACCAGAATCTACCGACACTCCAGAAGCTCAAATAAAATAATCAACACATCTCAAAGCAAATCCTATGTCTAAAGAAGTATTCATTGTAGCAGCTGTAAGAACACCTATTGGATCATTTGGCGGATCTTTAAAAAGTTGTACTGCAACTCAATTAGGAGCAGTAGCCATTAAAGGTGCGTTGGATAAAATTCAATTAGACATTAACTTAGTGGATGAAGTGTATATGGGGTCTGTAATTCAAGCAGGTTTGGGTCAAGCACCAGCTAGACAAGCAGCTAAATTGGCTGGCTTACCAGATAAAGTAATATGTACCACCATCAATAAAGTATGTGCTAGTGGTATGAAATCTATTGCCCTAGCTGCACAGCAAATTTTATTAGGTGATGCTGATGTTGTCATTGCAGGTGGGATGGAAAGTATGAGTAATGTTCCTTTCTATAATATGCATCAACGTTGGGGAAATAAATATGGTGATACAACACTTTTAGACGGATTGGCAAAAGATGGTTTAGTAGATGTATATGATCAAGTTGCGATGGGTAATTTTGCAGATTTATGTGCAACAGAAAATGAGATTTCAAGAGCAGATCAGGATGAATTTGCGATTGGCAGTTATACTAAATCTCAAGCTGCAATTGAAAATGGATTATTCCAAAATGAAATTGTTCCTGTAGTTATACCTCAAAGAAAAGGTGATCCAATCACCATCACAAAAGATGAAGAACCATTCAACGTTAAGTTTGATAAAATAGCTAGTTTAAATCCTGCATTTAGTAAAACAGGAACCGTAACTGCTGCAAATGCTAGTACCATGAATGATGGTGCGGCTGCAATTGTGTTGATGAGTGGAGAGAAAATGAAATCACTTGGGTTAAATCCTTTAGCTAAAATCACCAGTTTTGCGGATGCAGAACAAGATCCTAAATGGTTTACAACTGCTCCAGCTTTAGCCTTACCAAAGGCACTTAAAAAAGCCAATTTAACTTCTACTGAAATTGATTTCTTTGAATTCAATGAAGCATTCTCTGTTGTGGGAATCGTCAATACAAAACTTTTAAAGCTTGACCCATCAAAAGTAAATACTAGAGGTGGTGCTGTGTCTCTTGGCCATCCATTAGGATGTAGCGGAGCAAGAATCATGGTTACATTAACCCATATTTTGCAAGACAACCAAGCAAAATACGGTGCAGCTGCTATTTGTAATGGTGGTGGAGGTGCAAGTGCAATGATTATAGAAAGGATATAAGCTCATCCATCATGATCCCGTAATGGCTTTCATCATAAATGCATTCTCCGTTTTTAATTAAAATAACTTGAGGAGACTCATGATGTACCTGAAAAAAATCAGCGATTGCATTGGAAATTGGTCTGAAATTCAAAAGGTCTAAGTAATGAAAATCAACATTTTCAGGTGCTTCAGCACGCTCAAACCTATCTAGAGCCATTCTGCTAATACTACAGGTTGTACTATGTTTAAAGATCACTTGTGGGGTCGTAAAAGAAGCTGCTTTAATTTGTTCTAGTTGTTCTAAAGCGTTTATTGGCTGCCAATTCATTTGTGCTGATTTAAGGTGTAAAATTACACAATTCTTTTGAAGTATTTTCTCTTGAATCTGTTATTTAGTATGGCAGATTGTTTAACTTCGGTATATAATTAAGCTTATGCGATTACAACTTTCCCAGCCAATCTGTTTCATAGATTTAGAAACCACAGGTATCAATGTTAGTACGGATAAAATTGTGGAAATTGCCATAGTTAAAATCATGCCGGATGGTTCAAAATTGGTAAAACGAAAGTTGATCAATCCAGAAATGCCCATTCCCGCAGTGACCACAGCAGTTCATGGAATTACAGATGAAATGGTCAAAGATGCGCCTACTTTTAAACAAGTTGCTAATGAGATAAAGCAATTTTTAGAAGGCGCTGATTTAGCAGGATACAATAGCAATCGCTTTGATATTCCAATGTTAAATGAGGAATTTTTGAGGGCTGGAATAGCTGTTGATATTGAATCAAGAAAACTATTGGATGTACAGAAAGTGTTTCATATGATGGAACAAAGAACTTTAACTGCCGCCTATAAGTTTTATTGCAATAAAAGTTTGGAGGATGCGCATACAGCAGAAGCTGATGCTACCGCTACATGGGAAGTTTTAGAAGCACAACTAGAACGTTACCCAACCATTGGCAACACAGTTGAATCGATTGTTAAGTTTACTGGAGAAGATCAAATTGTTGACTTTGCACGTCGATTTGTGATGGAGAACGGAGTTGAAACCTTTAATTTTGGAAAACACAAAGGCAAGCCTGTAACACAGGTATTGAAAGAGGAACCTCAATATTATGATTGGATGATGAAAGGTGATTTTGCTTTACATACAAAACAAAAACTGACAGAGATTTTAAATAGAACTATATTAAAAAAATAATTTATATTTACAATACATTAACCTCTATATTTTTTACTATATCCCCCAATAGAAAGTGAAGAAAATTGTTATCATACCAACTTATAATGAAAAGGAAAACATTGCTGCTATCATTCATGCGGTGATAGTTCTAGGTAATCAATACCATGTTTTAGTGGTGGATGATGGTTCGCCGGATGGCACAGCTTCAATTGTTAAAGGTTTAATGCAGGAACATCCTGATAAAATTTTCATTCAAGAAAGAAAAGGCAAACTTGGTTTAGGTACAGCTTATATACATGGGTTCAAGTGGGCTTTAGCCAATCAATATGACTATATATTCGAAATGGATGCCGATTTCTCTCACAATCCTTTGGACTTAGATAGATTATTAGCAGCTTGTGAAAATGGAGCAGATGTGGCCATTGGGAGTAGGTATGTTAAAGGTGGTGCTACAGAAAATTGGCCTTTAGATCGATTGATTTATTCTAAAGGAGGTTCTCTTTATACAAGAATTATTACAGGAATGCCTGTGAAAGATCCAACAGCAGGATTTATGTGTTATAAGCATAAAGTGCTTGCATCTATGCAATTGGATAATATTAAATTCATTGGATACGCCTTCCAAATTGAAATGAAATTTGCTTCTTGGCGCTTAGGCTTTAAATTAAAAGAAGTTCCTATCACATTTATCGATAGAAAAATCGGTATCAGTAAGATGTCTAAAGGAATCATCAAAGAAGCAGTTCTTGGTGTATTGAGTATGCAATGGCAATCATTTACAGGACGCTTCATTAAACATATTAAGCGTGAGCAGCTTTAAGCGATCTTTAATACAATTACACGTTTTCGTTTTTTTAGCTGGATTAACAGCTCCTATTGGGAATCTTATTCAATTGAATGGTCTTATTTTGGTGTTCTACAGAATGTTATTGACTGTATTAGCATTGATTCCGATTTATTTGTCGCATCGATCATCCAATAAAGTTTCATTAAAAGAAAAGGGTAGATTGATGTCAATCGGTGTGCTTATCGCCATTCATTGGGTTTGTTTTTATGGTAGCATCAAATTAGCCAATGTTTCTATTGCATTAGTTTGTATTTCTAGTGTAGGTATTTTTACTGCAGTATTAGAACCTTTTATATTTAAAACAAAATTGATTTGGAATGATCTTTTGATTGGCTTACTAAGTCTAATTGGTATTTTCTTCATATTTCAATTTGACATTCACTTTAGAACTGGCATTCTAGTTGGGTTGGTTTCGGCTTTATTTGCCTCTGTATTTACCATCATCAATAAAAGGTTAACTACGCAGCATACTACACAGACTATCCAAACTTTTGAAATGATTGGGGGGTTAGGTTTTCTTACTTTAGTGATATTGGGTATCAATGCCTATCAGCAAAGTCCATTTATTATACCCACCACATCTGATTGGTTTTGGCTCATCATCTTGTCATTGGTTTGTACCGTACTTGCCAACCATTTAATGCTTAACGCGTTAAAAAGAATCAGTGCATTCACGATGAACGTAACCCTTAATTTAGAGCCCGTTTATGGGATTATTATCGCTATTATCTTGTTTCAGGAGCAAAAACAAATGGGTAAAGGCTTTTATATCGGCATAGTTTTAATTGCTATTTCTGTTATCCTTCAAATGCTTCGAGTTTTGCGTCAGCAAATTCGTAAATAGATTGTCATTTTTTTTAAAACTTGTCGTAAATTGATTATTCAATTTAAATCCATATGAAGCGTATTTTATGCTCTTGTTTGTTCTTGTTATCTATAGCAGTTCAAGCTCAAAAAAAACCATTAGATCATACAGTCTATGACCAATGGCAGTCTTTAAAAGATGTTGTTTTGTCCAATGATGGTAGTTGGATGTCTTATACGATTGCTCCACAAGAAGGAGATGCAATCTTATATGTCAAAAATCTTAAGACAAAACAAGCTTTTACTATTGACCGTGGAACTCAGGCTCAATTCACTGAAAATAGTAGTTTTTTAATTGCCAAAATCAAGCCCACGTTTAACGAAACAAGACAAGCTAAGATTAGTAAGAAGAAGCCAGAAGAAATGCCAAAAGATAGTTTATTGATTGTAGATTTACAGTCTAATGAAATTAAAAAAATTGCATCTGTAAAATCGTTTCAATTAGCAGAGAAAAATAGTCAAACGCTAGTTTATTTAAAAGATAAAAAAGCAGATATAAATAAAGAGGGTTCAGAGTTGGTTGTGTTGACTTTGCAAAATAAATCAGAACGTGTTTTCACAAGTATTACACAGTATCAAATACATCCTTACGGTCAATCTGTTGCAGCCTTTCAAACCAAGACAAAATTAAATCCTTCCAAATTAATTGTAGCATCTTCCACAGATACCACTTTTAAAACGCTTTCTTCCAATATTTTCAATGCCAGTAATTTAGTTTGGGATGAACAAGGCAAACAACTAGCTTATTTGGTAGAAAAAGATAGTACACATAAAGCACTTCAAAAAGATCTAAGATTAGCCTATTATACTGAACAAGCAGATTCAGCAAAGTATGTTTTTGATAGAACACATAATGTTATGCCAAATCAATATACTATTGGCGGTGACAAGAAATTAAATTTTAGTAAATCTGGTGCTGTATTAAGTTTGGGTATACAGCCCATCTTGCCCATTAAAGACACTAGTTTGCCAGAATTCGATAGAGTAAGTGTTGATATTTGGAATTACAATGATGCCAATTTGCAATCAACTCAGTTGAAAAGTTTGGATGCTAGTTTAAAAAGTACAGAAGCGATTGTGTTTAAGCCAGCAACGAATCAATTTACTTATTTAGGAAAAATAAATGATCGTCAAATTCAATTGACGAATGAAGGTGATGGTCAATTTGCAATTGCTAATATCGATTCAAACTATACGATTGAAAGTCAATGGCAGGGATATGGCAAAAGAGATTTATACCTTATAAATGTTAATACAAGTCAAAGACATTTAATTCAAAAAGGATTAAAAAGTAGTTTAGTAACCCCTTCTTATGATGGAAGTTTAATTGTTTTTTATGATGAAATATCAAAACAATTCAAATCTTTCAATACGGCTACACTGCAAACTAAGCAAATTGCAAAAGACATTCAATTTCCGCTTTATGACGAAGACAATGATGTGCCAGACGATCCTAATGCCTATGGTGTAGCCATGTGGATGGACAATCATAAAAGCTTCATACTATATGATCGATATGATCTTTGGTTAGTTGATGCTAGTGGATTAAATGCTTCCCAGCTTTTAACAAAAGGTCGTGCTAGTAAAACTGAATATCGTTTTGTAAAATTAGATGACGAGAAAAAGGTAATTGGGTTTAAGGATCAAATTTTATTAAAATCATATAATGAGATCAATAAAAAAGAAGGTATTGCTATATTAGATATGGGTAATAGATCTTTATTTACAATTGTTGAGCAGCCAATGCACTTCACCACAATGGTTGGTGCAAAAAATGCAAATCAATTGATTGTAATGCAAGAAGATGAAAAGAATGCAGCAAATATCTTCCAATATACATTCGCGCAAGAGAAGCAATCACCATCTGCAATTGCCACTTTGAATCCACAACAAAAAGAGTATAATTGGATGCAAACCCAGTTGGTTAAGTGGAAAGCATATACGGGGAAAACAGCAGAAGGCATTTTATATTTACCTGAAGATTTTGATGCTAAAAAGAAATATCCAATGATTGTATATTTTTATGAAAGAAACAATCAAACATTACACAATTATTTACCTCCTGCTCCCACACCATCTAGGTTAAATATACCTTTCTTTGTAAGTCGTGGGTATGTGGTTTTCGTTCCAGATATTTGGTACAAAAAAGGGTATCCTGGACAAGGTGCTTATGATTATATTGTAAGTGGAACTAGAGCAATGGTACAAAAAGGGTTTATTGATAGTACTAGAATTGGTTTACAGGGACAAAGTTGGGGTGGTTATCAAATTGCATATTTAATTACTAAAACCAATTTATATGCTGCTGCATGGGCAGGAGCACCGGTTGTAAATATGACAAGTGCTTATGGGGGTATTCGTTGGGGTGCCGGTATCAATAGACAATTTCAATATGAGAAGACCCAAAGTAGGATAGGAGCTAACTTATGGGAGCGTCCAGATTTATACATTAAGAATTCACCGTTATTTGAATTGAATAAAGTAAAGACTCCAATAGTGATAATGAGCAATGATGCTGATGATGCGGTGCCTTGGTATCAAGGTATTGAAATGTTTACAGCAATGCGTAGATTGTCAAAACCTATTTGGATGTTAGTGTACAATAATGAGGCACACAATTTAGTTGAAAGGAAAAATAGAAAAGACATTCAAATTAGAGAACAACAGTTTTTTGATCATTATCTAAAAGGTGCGCCAATGCCAATTTGGATGTCAAAAGGAGTTCCTGCTATTATGAAGGGTAGGGACTTAGGGTTAAGCTATTGATCATCTATCGTTGTCAACTTACTATAACAATAAAGCCTCCAAATGGAGGCTTTATTGTTATGTTGATTTATTTCTAAACTATTAAACGTATTGAAACCATTGTCTGTTGGTATCCCAGTTTTCAAATGCTTTTGCAACAGCAGATAAGAAACTAGAGCCCATTGCGCCGTCTACTATTCTGTGATCATAGCTCATTGACAAGTACATCATATGACGTACAAGAATTGCATCACCAGCAGGAGTTTCAATCACGACCGGACGTTTCTTTATTGCCCCTAATGCCAATATAGCTACCTGAGGTTGCGGTATAATTGGTGTACCCATAATAGATCCAAAAGTACCCACATTGGTTACAGTGAAAGTACCACCTTGTGTATCCTGAGGCTTTAATTGATTGTTTCTAGCAGCAGTTGCTAAATTATTTACCGCTTTACTTAATCCAACAATACTCAATTGATTTGCCCCTTTAATTACTGGAACAATTAAGTTGCCCGATGGCAAAGCTGTTGCCATTCCAATATTGATGTCCTTCTTTAAAATAATATTTTCACCTTGTAGGCTACAATTGATGTAAGGAAATTGCTCTAATGTTTTTGCAATACATTCCATGAACATTGGAGTAAAAGTTAACTTTGTACCTTCTCTTTTTTCAAATAGTTGTTTTACTTTCTCTCTCCAAACTACCATATTGGTCACATCCGCCTCCACAAATGAAGTTACGTGTGGGCTTGTTTGGACACTATCAACCATATGCTTTGCGATTAGCTTACGCATACGATCCATTTCTATAATCTCTGTATTCCCTGTGATAATCACTTCATCTGGACTAGCAAATTTACCTGCAGCATTAGATGAATTGAATCCATAATCTACGGGTGGGAAAATATTGTTTGAATTCGAATTTTGAATTGGTGCTGAAACAACAGGTGCAGCTGCTGCTGGAGCAACAGGGGCTGCTGTAGTTTGCGCAACAATTGTTGGTTGAACTAGCCCAGACTTTTTGTTGGCTACATATTGTAAGATATCTTTTTTAGATACTCTACCTTGACTTCCTGTTCCAGGAATTTGTTGTAATTCATTTAAACTTACACCTTCATTTTGTGCAATATTTAAAACCAATGGTGAAAAGAAACGTATATCATTTGATGTGTCTTGTTGACCATCAAAATTGTTTGCTGTAGGTGTAAACGGAACTTCTTCAACAACAGTTGATGCTGTAGGTGTTGATTCAGGTATAGTTTGCTTCACTACTTCAGGCTGAATACTACCACTTGTTTGTATTCTTGCGATGACTGTTCCAATTGGAACAACAGAATTTACATCAAATAGAATTTCTGTAATTGTACCGGCCGCAGTAGAAGGTATTTCACTGTCAACTTTATCAGTTGCAATATCAAGTAAAGTTTCATCTAGTTGGATCGTATCACCTACCGCTTTATGCCATTTTAAAATGGTTGCTTCCATGATACTCTCACCCAATTTCGGCAAAATCAAGTCAACTACAGACATAGGGAATAATTTTAGCAAAAATAAGACTAAATCTTATTGATTATGAGTAACCTAAGTAAATTTATAGCCTGGTTGGCAGTCACTTCAATATTCTTTTGGCGGTCAAATCTTAGATAAAAGACCTTAGATACCACTTTTTCCTTATTGGAGACCCCAATCCACACCATTCCTAGTGGTTTTTCGTCAGTTTGTCCAGAGGGCCCCATGATACCACTCACGGAAATGCCAAAATCTGTCTTCATTTTAGACCTAATGGCTACAGCCATTTGTTCTACAGCCTCTTTACTAACTGCACCAACTGTTTGTAAAATACTGGTAGGAACGTCCAAAAATTCGGTTTTGATTCGATTGTCATAACTGACAACGCTTCCTGTAAAGAACGAGGATGATCCAGCATGTTTTGATAATAGATGCCCAATATATCCACCAGTGCAACTTTCAGCTGTTGCGACAGTATGATTTTGATCCTTTAACAGTCGACCAACCACCACTTCTAAGGGTTCATCTTTGTCTGTTACAAGGAAATCCTTCACTTTTTCCTTTAATTGCTCGAAAAGCTGATCCAATTGACTATTTAAACTGGTTGCATTGTCACTTTTGCCTGTCAATCTTAACCTAACCATGCCGTAGGATGGTAGGTAAGCTAATTTCACATGGGGTGGAAGATTTGTTTCAAAATCTATTATGGATTCTGCTAAAAAAGATTCTCCAACACCTGCTGTTAATAAAGTTCTATGAGCAATGACGCCTAATTTTAGCCTTTCAAGAAGTATCGGTAGTACCTTTTCATTGGTTAACCATTGCATTTCATGCGGTACTCCAGGCAAGGAGAAAATTAAGGTTTCATTTTTCTTAAAAAGCATACCAGGTGCAGTTCCTGACTGATTGAACAAAACCTCACATACATCAGGCACTTCGGCTTGTTTACGATTGCGCTCAATCATTGGTTTTTTATGGATCTGCTCAAAAATATAGCTGATATGATCTAGGGTAGCCTGATCAACGACCATTTTGCCTCCAAAATAACGATTCAATAATGGTTTGGTAATATCATCTGCAGTAGGGCCTAATCCTCCTGTGAGGATGACTACTTGGCTTTTTTGTATTGCTGTATCCAATGCATTGGTAATAGCTTCTACTTCATCACCTACAGCGATTCGTTGATGTACCGCAATACCGATGGAATTTAACTTTTGAGCGATATAAGCACTATTGGTATCAATCACTTGACCGATTAATAATTCGTCACCAATCGTGATAATAGTAGCCTGTACTTGATCCATCATAAATGCTTCAATTAGGTTGCAAAGTAAACCAAAAAAAGGCGGTTTAACTAAAATAGACGCCTAGTTTTTCCTGCATAATGGCAGGCATTTCGGCCCTTTTACCCATATCGGCATCCATAAAATAGAGTTTAACTTGTCCAATCGTTAAAAGCTTCCCAGATTCATTGTACACTTCTTGATCGAACACGATTTTATGGTCAGTTGGTAATGTTTTAATTTGACTTTTGATGGTTATAAGGTCATCATATTTAGCAGGTCTTAAATACTTAATATTCAACTCAACAACAGGTAGAATGATGCCCATATCTTCAATGTCTTTGTAAGACACACCCAAGTGACGGATGGCTTCTACTCGTCCTATCTCAAAATACATGGCATAATTTCCATAATACACGACATCCATTCTGTCGGTTTCCGCATACCTGACCCTAACTGTTGTTGTATGTTCGTACATTTTTATTGCATTTGTTGACAAATTTAAGGATTGTATCTGTTTTTCCACAATAAGGTTATTTAACGAAGCGTTTTATAATCATAGTGTAATTTTATAATACTATCTAAAATACTGGCTCCTATGTTAAAAACAAACCAAAAAGCAAGTACAACAACATTGCTTTTATGCTTCTTGTTGCTATTCAATTCTAGCGTATCAAGTCAGGTAATGAAATTTGATGCTCCGCTGAGTCAACTATATCAAAATGGATTAAAATCATTGCAGCAAGGAGATAGTTTAATTGCGTATCAAACCATTCAATCTGCACATTTTTTTGAACCAAATGATGTGGATATTGCTTTTCATTATCATTTGTTATCTGTTGCTTTAGAAAAAGAATTTGCTATCAAGAATGCTGAAAATTGGTTGGCAACTAGTAAAAATAAAATTTATCATTCAAGATTGAATTTCGAATTGGCTAAATATTATTTTAGAAAACAAAATGTTGATCCTGCAATATTAGCATATCAAAAAATTAGTATTGATGATCTTGAAAATAATGAATTGGCCTTAATGCAATTTCAATTAGGGTATTTATTTTTTAAAAAAGGAGACTGGGAACAATCAACAAATTATTTATACAGTATAAGACAAATTCAGTCTAGTCCATTTTATAGAGATGCAAATTATTATGCTGGTTTTGTCGCATTACAAAAAAAGGATTTTAAACTAGCTCTAAGTTGTTTTAAGATTGCTGAGCAAAGTCAGGCCTATAAAACTTTGACGCCTTTTTATATCAGTCAGTTATATTATTTTTTAGGGGATATTGATGCAGCACTTAAAAATACAGAACAAGCTTTACTATTAAAAGGGCAGTACTACACAAGTCAACTTTCACAATTAATGGGTCACTTGCTATTTGAGCAAAAACAATATGAAAAAGCACTGCCTTATTTGGCAACATATGTTGCATCGCAAAAACAAGTTGAACCACAAGATTTATATCAATTATCATTTTGCTATTTCCAATCTCAACAATGGAATGATGCTATACAAGGCTTTAAGCAACTAGCGAATGTAGAGGATTCATTAGGTCAAAATAGTATGTATTTATTAGCGACATCCTATTTAAAAATAAATGATAAAATTGGGGCCAAAAATGCGTTTTTACTTTGTGCCACTAAAAGCCAAAATTTAGCCCAAAAAGAAATTGCATTATTCAATTATGCAAAACTATCTATTGAATTAAAAGAGTATAGTGTAGCAATACAATCAATTGAAAAATTCAATCAACTGTATCCCAATAGTGATTATATTAATGAAGCTAAAGGCTTATATGTCACTTCACTAGCCTATAGTAGTGACTTTAACAAAGCCTATGATGCTTATCAAAAAATGGACACATTAAATGAGACATTATTAAAATTGTATCCAAATATCCTTTACGGGAAAGCTGCTTTGTTGATCAACGATGGTTTAAATGAAAAAGCATATGAGTTATTCAATCAAGTTCAAAACTTACCCTATAATAATAAAGTATTAGCACAAACTCATTTTTGGATAGGGGAGCTTTCCTATAAAATGGGAAGAATAGAAGATGCAATAGACCATTTGGAAAAATATTTAGTAGATCCAATTGAAATGGGTGAAATATCAAAAAAACATGCCAACTATACATTAGGTTATTGTTATCTAAAAAACAATAATTATTCAAAAGCATTACAACTATTCACCATTGCTGCTGATTTTAATCCCTATGCCGAATCTTCACCTTATCAAAAAGATGCATTAGTAAGATTGGCAGATTGTCAATTTATGACAAAGCAATACAAACAGGCATTAAAATCATATCAAAAGATCATTGATCTTGGATGGAATTTTGAAGATTATGCATTTTTACAAAAAGCAATTATATATGGAGCACTGGGCCTAAATAAAGAAAAATTAAAAATACTAAATAGCTATGATAACGATTTTGGTCAATCTATCTATTTAAGTGACGCTAGAATGGAATTGGCAGACACCTATACTAGTAAGGAACAATTTCAAGAAGCAATTGCCCCATTATCTAAAATTCTATTAGACAATAAGGCAACTGAATTTTATCCTGTTGCTTATTATAAATTAGGTATCGTTTACTTTAATTTAAATAAAAATCAAGAAGCTTTACAGAACTTTAAGTCCTTATATAGCGCTTATCCGAATGCAGAGGAAAGTAATAATGCAATAGAATATATAAGAAATATTTTTGTAGAAGAGCAACAACCAGAGGCGTATGTACAATTCATGAATGATTTTGGTAAGCCATTGTCTTATAATGAACAAGATTCATTAATATATAGAGCTGCAATTATTCAATATGAAGATAAAAAATATACCAATTCTGCCATTGGTTTCAAAAAATACTTATCTCTTTACCCTGAAGGTAAATACCAATTAGATGCAATGAACTACTTAGCAGAAATGGCTTATTCTATGGATCAATACGATTCTGCGGCTATATATTTTGGTAAAATCGCAAATAAAGCACCCAATAAATTTGCAGAGAGGGCCGCTATTGTAGCAGCTAGATTACACTATTTTAATTTGAAAGATTATGTTGCTGCCGAACAATATTTCAAAATTGTATTACAATATGCGACACAACAAGAACAAAAAAATGAAGCTATAAAAGGATTACTAAGATGTCAATATAAAGCCGAAAATTGGGCCGAAGCTGCTACAACTGCTGAATTAATATTAGCAGAAAAAAATAGTGCTAGTGACGATATTTTAATGGCTAATATGGCAAAATATCATCAAACTATTTTGCAGCAAGACACTTCAAATGCTTTACAAATCTTAAATACAGTACTTAAATCTAATAGTTCTGTATTTACAGCAGAGGCGCATTATTTAACTGCATTGATCTATTTCAATCAAAAGAAATACAATTTAGCAGAGAAAACTGCATTTGATGTCATTAAGAAACAAGCTTCTTATGAGTTCTGGGTGACTAAAACTTATATTTTATTAGGCGATATCTATTTAGCTCAAAATGATACGTTTAATGCTATTGCAACTTATAAGAGTATTGCAGAGAATGCAACAATTCCTGCATTACAACAAATTGCTTCAGATAAATTGAAAGCAATCAGTGAAAATATTAAAGCTCAATAAAGAAATATTATGAAATCAATTATACGATTCGGTTTATTATGTGTTGCTTTAATTTGTTTTAGCAATATGGCTATTTCTCAGAAAAGAAATAAGAAGAAAGTGAAAACTTCTATTAGTTCAAAAAAGAAAAAGCCATCAAAAAAAACATCCTCAAAAAAGAAAAAATCAGTCAAGAAAAATGCTGCTAAAAAAAGACCTACAACAGTTAAATATGTAGCGCCTGTTAAATATGAACAACTGGTATCCATCTCCAATATACCTAAAAAGTTGAATCTAGTAGATAGCACTCCTGAAAAAGTAATTAATATTGTTTCTGCATTCAAACCACAATTAAAAAATATTGCTAAAATTGGGTTTTTGAATGCTACAGCCATTGTGGATACCAATACGGTTATTTTATCCTATCAAGTTCCTAGTCAAAACTTAAGCTTTCAATATCAGCCAATTGCACTAGTGCCAAGAGCAATTAAGAAAGATAGTCTAATAAGTTATAGACAGACTGCTAATTTCAAAATTGGCATGGGTAATTATTTTAATCAACTTTTACAGGGTCAATTTGGACTACT
>JACCEC010296161.1_pt1 | contig 14388 bp, 14 predicted proteins | sample 7450121 | NCBI WGS metagenome assembly JACCEC01 (sample SAMN15323455, study PRJNA562643) | freshwater metagenome | isolation source: river surface water | place: USA:Blue River Watershed | collected 2017-08-18 | reverse complement strand
GGTCTTCATGCCCTCGAATGTTTTATCCTGCACTTGCATGGGGCCGGTCACACCATGCTCATTGATTTTGGATGTGTCAGCAGCACCAAAGCTAGACTCTTGCCCATGCAGTGCACGGGCAAATGTAGCGGCAGTGCCGGACAACGGCTTACCGTTGGCGCCCATGTAGTCGCTGGTGCTCGGGCCGCCAATGCTGCTCAAAGCACCAGCCGTTGCTCCAGCTGCACCCGGCAAGAGCGTCACTGGATCCATGAGCTTGAACGCATCAGGAGCCTGGCTCTGTGCTATCCTGAAGGCAGCACGGCCTTGGGGTGTGCTCAAGTCTTGGCCACGACCCCATGTAGCGATGTCCGCCACAGTCTGGAACTTACCACCCTGCTGCAGTGCGGCGAACTCACGCTGTGCACCTTCATTAGCCAGACGTTCTTCGTCTGAGCGGGCATCCGACTCTTGAGTTCGACCGAAGGTGTACTCACCCTTATCCAAGTTGTGCTGAGCTTGTTGTAGTATGAGTGGAGCACTCTGCGCGTTGAAGTCAAAGCTCTGCTTGTCAGTGGCCAATTTCTGGCGCTCTTGAGCCAGCTTGAGCAGATCGCCTGCTTGGCCCTGGGCTTTCAGCAGAGCTTCCACCCGCACATGGTCTGGATTCACGCCCTGCATTAACGCACCAGAAGCAATGGCTGCCTGCAGCTCATTAGCGTTCTGGTACTGAAGCGCATTGCGCATCAAAGCAGCATCAGCACGATCCTTGCGGTTGTTGTCAAAGGTTTCTACTGCGCCACCAAGGCGCTCCATAGCACTATCGAAAGCCAATGCAGAAGCTCGTTGTGCTGCCACGGCCCCAGAAAAATCTGGGGCCGCTACGTTTTGCCACGTAAGACGACCTGTTGCCATGATTGCTTACCCCCGAGAAATACGGTTCTTGTTCACGTAATCCTGGGTGTAGCCTTCGGTATCCCCACGGCCATCCAGACGTGCTCGTGCACGAGCACGATCTTCCAATGTGGTGTTGAACGTCTTGATCTGGTTGTTCAAGTTGGTGTTCGTCACTTCCTTGGTGAAGGCGAACTGTTCCTTGGCCAACTTGTTGGACTGGAATGCGTTGTATAGCCCGCCGATTGCAGCCAAGCCTCGGACACCAACCCCAAGGGTTTCAGTGTTCCAACCAAGATCTGTGCCAAACCCGGCATTGTTACCTTTACCGCCAATTTGAGCTAAGTCACTCATACGTTGTTCCCAAACATCGGGTATCAACGAACTCTGGCCAGAAAGGGCAGCATTACTAAGATTAACCGAAGGTGTCATTGGAACCAGGGATGCTTGGGGGATGTCACCCCCAGGCAATTCTGGGATACCTTGCATAAATGAATTGGTTAATCGTGGAATTGGTATGTATGCAGAAGATGGCCGAGTCATAGTTAGACCTTTGTATCGAGAGTTAATGTGAGGGAGGCAAACTCTGACAGCATGTTATGCGTCGTTTCCGCAATGTCCATGCCGGTCATGAGTGTGCGTGAGAGAAACGTGTCTGCACTTTCCACCCGCCCTTGCCCTGCTGTAGTGAACGCCATGGGGTCGATCACCTTGCCAGCACCGAATTGTTCCACGTACATCTCTTGGATGCGTCGAACCTCCGCGCTATAAGCCTCTTGTAGCTCACGGGCCTCGTCCAGAATGTGCATTGTGGACTTGTTGATGTATTCACTGTAACCGTTGACTGCGCTCATCCCCAGCTTCATCAAGTTCTCAGCCCGCATCATCGAACCAAAGGACTCACTGAAGCTCAAGGATGAGTTGGCCCCATTTGCAGCTGACTGGTAATTGCCGATCATCGCCACGGCGACCACTGCAATCAGCTGACCCAGGATGGAATTGCCAAATACTTTGGTGGCCACCCGAGTAATGATGGCACCCAGGATAGCACCGGCAATTGCATTGGCAATAGCGCCGACCATGGCGATCACAGCAGCAGAAGCACCTGCCCCCACAATGGCAGCACCTACGGCAGCGTTGGTGCCCAACACGCCACCCGCTGCTCCGCCAGCAGGTGGGTAGAAGTAGGACACCACGACGATCACAATGATTACGATCACAGCGAAGATGCCGGTCTGATACCACTTCTTCTTGACCACCTGATAGGAGTTCAGGATCAGGTAGGCAGAGCAGTTGTTCATCTCCGTGCCATCAACGATACCCGTGCCTTTGAAGATGGCCAGGTTCAACGGGAAGAAGAACCCAGACTCGTCCTCATCCTTCAGGGCATCTTCTGCATAAATCTTCACCGAATGATCCCGGTATGGGTAGTTGATGTGCAGTCCGCCACGGATCACCATCCGACGCCATTCACGGGAAGACACCTGCCAATACAAGGCATGGGCAGCAAAGTAGCGACTGAACGCCCGAGAGAAAAGACCTTGTTGGTTATTCTCCCCAGAGCGCCTGTCCAAGAGCAGTGCGTCTTCAGTGCCTTCTTCCAATGTTTCCCACCACAGAGCACCTACCTTGGCTGGCTTGCCCTCCACCATACGCCGGCCAGTGCCCCGTTCTTCGTAGAGAAAGTCGAACTCAATGCGCTGGTTGAAGTGCATGTCTGAGCGTGATGACTTGAACGAGATCGCACTGTGCGGCCGTACAGGTGCTGCTACTTCCACAGGCTTAGATTGACTGCCCCCCCAAGAGCCTTCTTGGGCAGTATTCCACTCCTGCATGGCCTTGGCGTAGTTCTTGTGTGCTTTGTACTGGGTGTTGTAGTTGTCGAAGGTTGCCTTGCTGGAGCCAGTCGCTTGGGCCAGCTTCTGCAGGTAGGTGAAGATGTACTGCTTACCCCATTGGCTCTTGGTGTTGAACGACACCCCAAAGGCAATGTGGGCGAAGTCAATGTCCTTCAGTGACTTGTTATCTTTCAACGACTCAATGACGGACTCTATCTTCACGCGGCGGCCAAAGGCTTTACGGAACGCTTTGCGAGTCAGCTGGAACAGTTCTGGATCACGTTCCTCCACGAACTTGTTGTCGAGGCGAACTGGGATGAAGGGCATCCAGTCCACATCAGCTGGGGCCAACTGGAACAATCCATCCAACTGTGGCGCACCAGAGCCAATCTTGTAGATCAGCATCTTGATCGGGCCATAGCGGCGGGTGGTCACAGTGTTGACTGACTCGCGATAGCGCTTTCGCAGCTCAATCTCTTGACGAACGGTCGTGGTTGTCGTGGTCGTAGGAACGCCACCACTGGAACCAGTGGTAACAACAGTGCTCGTCTTGTTCACGATCACGTAGCTGTAGTCCCGCTCAATGGCTTGACGCTCAGCTTCCAGATCCAGAGAGTCCGTCTTGGAGCCACCGATGTAAACCTCTCGGCGCCACTCATCCTGAGTCACCGACACGTTCTCCGTGCGGGTGGCGACTGTCGGCCCAGACGTGGTGACGCTGCCATTGGCAGCCTTGGTAGATGCAGTCACTGTGGTTCGTAGAACCACTGGGGTGCTCACATTCTGGGAACCAGAGTGCAACGACCAACCCACCAGGTTCGGTTCAGCGACCGTGATCCCATCAATGGTTCGCCAGTCACCCAACACAGAACGGGTGGGATCACCCTGAGTGTTGGCCCGGTAGATGGCGTACACATAGTTGGCATTTGGATCAAAGTCAGTCAGGGGCACCACATACGATGGCCGTGTGTCTGTCGTGCCTGCTGCTGGAGTGGGCCCAACACGAACCGTCAGTGAGGTGTTGGTGCCATCGGTTTCGTAGTCATAGGCCTGCACATCTGCCAGAGAGTCCACACCGGCAGACACGAACTGGTCGATGATGAACTTGTTGGCCCACAACCCAATCTCTGCAGGCCCAGCACCTGACTGGAGCACTTCTTGTGACCCACCAAAAGTCTGCTGCAGGTAGTCTTGAATCTTTGCTTGGCTGAACGAGGACTGCAGTGCCATCTGGGAGGGCATCAAACCCACAGTATTGTTGTAGCCAGAGGTCACACCCCACCGGGCGAACGATCGTGTGCTGATCGCAAACCCAGAGAGATATGCATTACGCATATCCCCTGGGATGTCAGAACCACGGACGATGGCGCCTGCAACGGCAGTTCGTTTGAAAGACGGCTTCCCTGTTGGATCACCCGCTAAGTTGTAGAGAGTGGAGGAAACGTAGGTCTTTTTCTTACTGCCGAACATGACTACACCAATCCGTTGTTTTGCTTCACATGCTGCAGCACAGCATCCACCATGTTCTGTTGGAACGACGACGGGGTCAGTGCAGCTTCGTCAATGGTCTTCTGAGTCATCCAACCATCGGCCACGAGCTTAGCGGCTTTGATCTCAGCATCGCGCTTATACGAGTCGATTTGCTGAGAGTACAAGTCCTTTTGCTTACCAACGTAACCCACTACAGCAGCACCATCCGATCGAGTATCCAAAGTCTGTGCACGTTGTGTTTCAGTCTGCTCTTGTGTGAGCTTCAGTTGAGCCGGCAACACCACATCCTTGTTGTATTCCGCAGTCTCGTTCGCAATCAGCACACCGGCCTTCTGTGCGTCCAGCATAGCTTTCTGGCTGGGCATCATCTGCTCAAGGGTGTACTTGCCAGTCAAGTACTGCAGAGGCAACAACGTGCTGAGGTTGTAGCGTGCAATCGAAGTGTTAGCTTCTACGCCTGCAGTCTCTGCAATTGTGCGCTCCAGCTGCGCAGGCAACAGGTACTGCAGCGTGTAGCGGCCCTGGGCGTTCTGCACCACTTGGCCATCCTTCTGAGCCTCCAGCATGGCTGCTTGCTTAGGCAAGATGGAAGACAGGTTGTAGGTCGCTGTGTCGTTGCTGATCGTCTTGCCGTCGTTCTCCAAGCCCAGGCCTTCTGCCTGCTTGGGCAACATGTTGGTCAGCTCATAGCGGCCCTTGTCATTGGCCGTCTGCTGGCCCGTGACTTGCGCATCCAGCAACAGCTTTTGTCCAGGCAGCATCTGTTCAAGATTGAACTTGTTGATGCAATACTGAATGTCCTCGTTGGCCAGCTTCAGCTTGGTCAGCGCATAGTTGGCTTCTGAGGTCAGCGCGTCAAACTTCAACGCAGCCAGACGAACCCGCTCAGACTCCATCTGGATCATGGCGGTAATCGTCTGGATCTGGGAATGCTGTGCAGTCCAGTACACCTGATCCTTGTTGAGCAAGAACTGTGTGGCTTGGGCCATGCCCGCGGCAACCAGCTCAGCGTATGCCTTGGTGTATTCGCCCCCAGTGATTCGACCTTTCTCATATTCTTGGAGCAGGTGTGCACGAATGCTGGTCATCAGTGCATCAAACGCACCCTCGCCACCTACCTTCCCTTGGGTCAGATCAGAGATGTTAAGTCGCAGAATCGACGAATACATCTCACTGTTGGCGCCCTGTGGCAACTTCAGATTGTCTGAGTTGAGCTCCACATTGGGCACAGTAAAGTCCTTGCCGGCCAGCAAGTTCTGCATCAGTGTATTGGCCGAGGTATCAGCTCCACAGCTCATAAGTGCACCTTTCAAAAATAACAGCCCACTGATTCAGAACCAGTGGGCTGGACACTCCGAAGAGTTGGGGATTACAGCCCTGCAGCTGCTTGAGCGGCCGCCAGACGAGCGAGTTCTTCCTTGGTCAGATCAGGCAACACGTCCAAAGAGAATTCCTTGACCCACTGATTTTCTTGACGCTCCAGGCCAGTCACACGATCTTTCACCGTGCGAATGTGCAGGAAGCGTTTGCTTTGCAGCAGGCGGAACAGGCAGTAAGGAATGTGGAAGCCGTCATCGGTTTGCTCACCGTAGGGAATCATCTTGCGGACGTTGCCCAGGTATTCGTTGGCTACCGTCCAGATTTCACCTGGCAGATCCTTTTTCTTTGGATCCATGTTGGTGATGCGCACTCGCACCAACTTCATCTGCTCACGATGCATCAGCTTGCGCAGAGCCAAGGCATTCTGCTTGGCATCCAGCTTCTTGGGCGCGTCGGTGGTGATGGCAGCGATTTCAGAATCACCGGCCAGAGGGTTCACTTCAGGCTCATCCTTGCCTTCCTTCTTGTCGGCAATGCGCTTGCGCAGTGTCTCCAGACTGATGTTGTTAGAGAAGGGAATGCCCATCACTTTGGCACGTTCCTTTAGGAAAGTCAGCTCATCGACTGCCTGTGCGTCCTCACTGGGGTTCAGAGCTTGGTCGTCTTGGTTCATGGTGTTCTCAGAATGCAGGGTGTGAATGAATGGGAGAGCGGTTTCCCGCCCTCCCGTTTCAGCGCCTACCTATTAGATAGGAGCAACTGTTTTGATCAGAGCCAGACGCTCAGGACGCTTGATCAGGATACCGTAGTACCACTTGATCGAGCTGAAGCCTTCCTCTCCGTAAGGATCGTTGCGGTCAGCAGTTGCGGCACCAGGCATCTTGGTCGTGATGTCGAACTTCACGGTCTTGCCGTCGGTCTGGAAACCGATGGTGGAGAACGAGTCGTCACCAACCACCAGCATGGGGAACACGTCATAGTGTTCAACACCGCCCACAATAGTGGAGCGATAGCCAGGGTTCTGATTCACCGCAGCACCAGCGCCGGCCCAGTGCAGCATTTCAGGCACTTGGATCAGGCGGAAGGGGCCAATGGCACCTTCTTCACCATTCAGCACATTGGCCGCATCGGCGTAGTGCTGCACAGCGATGAACGCTGGGTTGTTGAAGACATCACGCATTTCACGCATCAGGGGCATCAGCTCAGAGCCCACATACATCACACGGCCACTGGGCAGGGTCTTGGTGTCGGTCAGGCGGGAACCAGCGATCACCTTGGTCTGCTTGGGAGTGCGGTTGTCGGTCAGGATCTGATCCAGGCGGGTCAGGTTCTTGAAGCTCACCACCGATGCAGGCACGGTCACAGGACCCACGACCGTATCTTCGCCGGTGATTTCGTGATCAGCGGTAGCTGCGCCGGCGAATAGCACGGTAGCAGCAGCGGCCAGCAAGTCCTTCTGCAGCACGTCTTCGGTCAGCTTGTGTGCGCCGTTGATCAGCTCACGAGCCAGGTGATCCTTCAGGCCGTCGTCCGAGTCGAAGTCCAGAGCTTCCTTGGTGAATTCGTAGAAGAAGCCCATCTTGTGGATGGAGCCTTCACGAGCCAGACGGGTGTAGCCAACACGGTTCACACGGCCACCGTTTTCGGTCAGGGTGGGCAGCATGGAGGTGATGGTGCCGATGTCCTTGGACGAGCCGTACAGGTTGCCGTGGGCGATGGTTGCACCGGCAGCGTTGATACCTTGCGAGTTGACGTTGCGGTCGTCCAGCAGAGGCACGTATTCGTACACCTTCACGGCCTTGCCCATGTGCTTGGGCATGTTGATGGCCGCGGCCAGAGGCATGAAGAACTGTTCCTTGCGGGCTTCAATCAGAGCCTTCTTGAGCCACAGGAACGTGGACATTTGATCGGATGTTGCCGAGTCAATGCTCGACTTAGCACCTGCGGCGGGGGCGCGGTATTGCAGCGTCATTTTCTAAATTCCTCAGACACGATTAGCGAATTGCTTCATAAATTCATCATCTGACAGAGCCAGGGGATTGATGAATGCTTCTGCCCGGCGAGGTGCTGCTGTGCGGGTGGGCGCAGCTGCGCTGACCTTGCCGGAGTTTGCGACTACAGGCTTTGCAGTCGAAGCAACACGAGTGGCAACAGGGTGTTGCACAGCAGGGCGTTGTGCTGCTTGCTGGGCGGCCACCAAATCTTGGAAGGCGCCGGCCTGAGTCATACGCTCACCGATCACTCGGTAGGCGTTCAAGAGGGAGACATTTGCAGGAATCGCTCCGATGGTTCGTTGACGCTCGATCTCAGCCACAACCCGGTCGTACACCCCGGAGATGCGTTGCTGGTGAATCGTGCCCAAGATACTTGGATCTTTCCACAGCTCAGCCTTGCTTTCAGGATCCCACGAGGCTGTGATCTGTCGAACAGTCTCTTGACCATCTGGAGTGGAGGAAACCTCGTCCAAAGTGGTCTGGAGTGCAACAGCTTCATCAGGTACTGCGTGGTTGCCTGGAGTGTAGGTGGACTCACCTTGGACATCAATGTCCAGAGGGTCAATCCCGGCTTCCTTCACCAGCGCTCGGATTGCATCAGGATTCTTCTTCTCCAAGTCGATCAGACGAGAGAGTTTGGATTCATCCAGCAACCCATTGTTTTCCAACATCATCAGCACCTTGCGGTGCGGTGCAATTGCTTGCATCTTGCGGGTGTAGTTGGCACCCTGCTGCATCAACTGAATGGCTTCATCCACAGAACGCAGTTGAATGGCCTTGCCGTTCGCTTGAAACGGGGCCATCACTTGATCGTGGAATGCCTTGTAGTCAACTGGTGCAGTTTCAGCAGCCGGCGTTGTGGGCTCAGCTGCTGGTTTGTTTGGTTCCGCTGCAGCAGGAACTGTAGCTTCCGAACCAGGAGCAGGGGTGGCTTCATTAGCGGCAAGCTGCGTTGCAGCTTCCGTGGCCACCTCAGTGGCTGGAGCCGTTTCAGCAGCTTGCCCTTGAGCAGCGCCTTGTTCCTGACCTTCTGCTTCAGTTCCTTGTGTTTCAGCGGCTGGTGCTGCTTCCTCAGTGGTTTGATTCTGGGAATCGTCTGTGGAAGCGGCTGCTGCAGATTCCTGCAGCGTGCCCATCTGGGCCAGGAAGTCCTCATCGGACATGCCCAAGATTTCTTGACCATCCATGATCAGACCTCCTCACCGTTACGAGCCTGGACGATTGCGTCATCCAACTCTTCTGCACGGGAGGCAGCCTGCTCTGCAGCACGCTCCACACCCAACAAGTAGTTCTTGAAATGCCCAGCAGCAACTGCCATTGCCATGGAGTCTGCACGCTTGTCGGCGGACAGTGCCAGGTTGGCAGCATTGTGGGCGTTCTGTGCGCAGTCCTCCACCATGAAGTGTTTCAGGATTACCTCCTGAAAGTCCTTGTTGGATTTCAAGCGCTGCAGCGCAGCGAAGCGATCAAGATGAACTTGATCCTTCACCTTCAATTGCTCAAGTAGAGCGAGTTGCGAGACTTCAGGCATTCTGGTTGGTCTTACGAAAAGTTGTTGCGGGGATTCATAGCCGGGTCAATGGCCGGATCGTAATACTTCGACCCGATATTAAACCGGGGATCACCAGTTCGTTGTTCTCCAACCAAAGGTCGAGAGGGCATACGTGCTGGTTGACCTTGGCCGAGTTTATCACTTACAGCATTGAATCCAACCGCAGCAGCAATGTCTGGTCGCTTCTCTTCAGGTTTGCGTGACTTGGCCAATGCTTTAGTGATTTCAAGAGCCTGATTACCCCGAGCCTGAGCTTGTTGTTTGTCCATGTCACGCTCATGCTGTGTACCAGTCTCCTGCTCCACATAGTCAAGGTCAACCTTATCTGCTTGAGATGCAGCCAACTTTGCACGGGCACGATTGTATTCAGCTTCTGTCTGGAGCTTCTCCAACTCAGCCTGAAGTTTTTGCAGCTCCAGCTGCTTGAGCTGTTCTGCAGCAGGGTCTGGCTGAGGTTGCCAATTACGCAGACGGTGTGCCAGGGCAGGCATTCGCTTCAGCTCAGCAATTTCAGCCAACAGCTGCATGCTGATTTGGGGATCCATATTCGGCCCCATGGTCTGGAGCATGAAACCTAAATCCTGGGACTTAGCGTTATCCACCTCAGCAGTGGCAATATCAACCTCAAGGTCAAATTCGCCGGCCAGCTCATCACGCTTAATCGTGACGTACTCATCATTGGTGACGCGAACAACTTCCTCTTCGGAAAGGTATTCAGCGTTCATCGCAATAATCTTACGACCGACTTGAGAAATACCTTGAGCCAAGCGGCGGAGAATTGCCATTTCCCGTTTAGAGGCGGCATCCAGCATGCCACGAATACCAGCAGCTACATCACCGTAGGCTTCGCCGGACATACCACCCGAGAAGGACTTCACCCCAGTCAGTGCTTCAGCTTCCTGGTTCTGGAGTTGCAGCATGACCATGGCCGACTGTGGGATCTCAGGGAACTTGTGCTCAATGATCCCTTGCATGGGATTCATCGTTGGGTTGAACTCGTAGTTCTGGCCGTTGTCATATCGACGACGGTTCAACGGGTCAAGCATCCCCTTAGCGAAACCTTGCTGGCCATTGGCCGAGCGGCCCAACAAATCCACGATACCTCGGGTAGTGGCACCCAAGAGCTTCTGGTTATCTTCCAGCAACTCCGCATCTGGTTCACCGAACACGTCACGCTTGATTGGCAGATATGGAACCAAGACGAAAGGAATCTTCCCATCGGGAAATGGGTTCTCTTCCATACGAATCATGGTGTCACCAATCCAGGTGGCCACAAATGGTTTCAGAGTACCGTCTTTGTTGATGTCAAAGAATCCCCAGTATTCATAAGCCACCACCTTCTTACGAGTGGTGTCTGTGAATGCGAACTCATTGTTGGCACGGGCAGTGTGCTCGCCGTCAGATACAACAGAGGCATTTTCCCAATTCACCCGATCCAGGTTTTTGTAGCGATCCTTCTGTTTCTGGAGCTCTGCCCTATTTGTCTCAAAGGAATAGATAACGAACAGGGCATTATCCAGATCACCGCCACAGGTCGGGTCGATATAGACATTCAGTGGATTGAGGATTTCCACGGTGGGGCGGTTCTCGATAACACGCTCCTCCTCAACCTCTGTGACGCCGTTTTGCACAGCCACAGTGACTTCACCTGTCTCATCGTAGTGCGACACTGCTTCATGAATTGCAGGGTCTAACTGCTCATACTCTTGGGGCGCTGCTTCACGCATCTGCAGTGCTTGTTGAAACTGAGCAACTTCTTCCTCGGTCTGCGCAGGGAACATGTCATAGACAGGCACCTGAACCATGACGGTCGTGGTGTTTCGTACCCATCCGGTTTTGAGCACAGCAGTGCCTTCGTCCACCACTGCGCGAACGTAGTCGTCAACAAATTTGACTCGATTCAGCTTGGTTCGGAACTGCCAATTCAACAGCAGCTCATTTTGCCGAGCAGCCGCCACATCCTCATAGGTTACTGGCGAAACCTTGTAGAGCTTGCTGGAACCAAGGAATGGTTCAGTCAGCGCAGAGTAGCGCCACTCTGCTTGCCGGCGTACCAGCTTGGGTTGAACGGCTGAGCGCCCCTTGACCGGGGGAGGCTTAGCTGTCCCAGTCACCTGGAGAAGATCAGTCCACTTCTTGATCTTGTTGGCCTGCTCATCATGACTAGGCTTGGCAGCAACGTAGTCGCCCTTGAGCGTTTTCAGGTCAGGCTCATTGGCCCAATCAGTCAGCTTCGGGTACTGGCTCGGGTCAAGAGTTGCCTGCGTCTGCTGTTCCATTTTCATTCCCTGTCGAATTGATCATTTCGTGCACATTCCTGGTGTACTCGCCAAGCGTCTTTATTTCTCGTTCACGCTGTCCAAGAGTTTCCCGGAGTTCACGTACCAAGTGTCGGCCCTCTTCGAGAGACTGGTCGAGTTTGGCTGTGTGATCTGCAAGAGCTGCTCGCTCAAGGGTTCCGGCTTGGGACATATCAGCGTAGGCCTTGGCACGACCTTCGGATTTGCGCAGCCGCTCAGTAAAGTCACGAGTAGCAGCAGCGATGGCAGCATCATGCGCAACTTGATCTTGCTTAATACGCTCATTGAGCTCACCTTCTTTAGTCTTGAATCGGTGCTCAGCTTCTTTCTTAGCTTCCTGAAGCTCAGCCACTTGTGCCTGGTAGCCCTGCTCTACCTGTACCCACTTAGTGTAGGTGGCATCAACCCCGTTACTGTACCCCCAGAGAAACCCAAAACCTGAGCCAAGGAGAACAATTATCAGGAGCAACAGGGCTCCAACAAAGCTAAGTCCGGTTTCGGCGGTTCGCTTGGTCAACGGCATGGTGGTTCTCCGATACCTCATCAATGGTGCGGCGGGTTTTGCGGGACGAGTACACAGGCTGACGTGGCCCACGTTCCAATTCGTAATCAGCTAGTTTTTGAATGTCCCAATCTGTAGATGCGTGCACAACAACCTCATCGGCTGGATCGGGATCTACTTGCATTCCTGCTTCCATATTCACTCCTTGCGTAAGCAGAGACTGTATTCAGCTTTGCGGCGGTTGTGCAGTCCCTGCACATACCTGCCACTAGCGTATGCCCAATTAGGTGAGCCATCCAACTTATAGGCGAGTAGTTTGCACCCACCAGCGATGTCACCGCGGTTGATCACCTTCACGGCCTGTGAGTTGCACGCCCCGACCTTGCCCACGTTGACCGCAAATATGGTGAGCGCCACCAAACGAGTGGGGGTCAGGTAATTCCAATCAACACATTCGAGCACGGCGTAGCCATACTCGAGCAAGGTGACTTTATTCACTGCGCGGCACTGATCATCTGTGAGCTGCGTGCCCACTGCTGCTTTCCAATCAGTTCGGCCAGCACAGTAGGTAGGCAGGCCACCTGCAAGGTGATCTGCATACACGTGTTTGATGTTGCCTTCCCAACGTTCCAGCGTTGTGTAGGCCAGCGGGGAAGTTAAGGCAGCCAGCAGTGCTGCCGGAATTGCGCCTTTCTTGGCCAGCTTTGCCGACACACCTGGCGTCTTGGGTATAAGGCTGCTCATTCAATTTCCTGTCTTGCCTTTGAGTACGTTGCGCCAATCAGGCCCGCACTCCAGCACCATCTTCATTTCTTGCTCTGCTGCCTCACGGCGATCACGGCGCCATGCCCAGTATTGTCCGAAGATCAAACCGAGCACACCAACCACAATACCAACGACAACTCCTATTTCTGAAATAGTCCAGCCACTCACAAATGCGCCTATTGCCCCACTGTAGGTAGCTGTTTTTCCAGCTGCGATGGGTAAGCCTTCGACCGTATTTCTCATGGGTTATCTTTCAATTCTCTACTCGAAAGAAGGGGAGTCGAAACTCCCCTTCATCGCTTTTCAGCAAATTATCCGCTTACAAGCTGAAGCAGATTACGGCCACCCGTTCTCCACGTACTCCTTTGGCAAATGGCGACCATCACGCTCAGACTCAAACGACTTTCGGCAATGGTCTTTCTCAAACAGAGAGAATAGTAGATCAATCAATGGCCGGAAAACCCGTCCCAGCCACCGCCCCTTTTGCTCAGTGCGCCAGGCCGCAGCAGACAAAGTTTCATCGGGAGATCCACCACGCAAGGCATTCAATGTCTGATCCACAGCAATGGCGACGTTCAGCAGATACTGTTTCATAGCACTGCTGCCTTACGCCACAAAGCGTCCATGGCATCGTCGTCAAGTCCAAGGGCTTTGCCCATGGCCACCACTTGCGCGTTGCTTCGCCCCACCTCCGTGGAAAATTCCCACCAGTCTTTCAGGTCTTGGTCGCCTGCAGCCACAGCAGCCTCGACGGCATTGCGCAGAGTGCTTTCGCCAAACGGCACACGGTTCATGGCTTGGCGAAGTTGACGCGGGGAAATGCTCTCGGGCACATCGGCACCCGGCATCTGCTCCACAGGCTCTGGGAGAAACGTCAGCCCGAGCTGACTTGCCTGCTCCATGCACTCATGCTTCGTTGGGGCTTCAAATGCATTGTGGATTGTTTCCGTAACGCCTGAGAGTTCTGCAAGCATCAAAACGGTTTTGCCGTCGTGGATGAGTCGCCAAGATGTTGCTGGGCCAAGAGTAGTAGTCGTCATATCGCATTCACTTATTTATGGGTCACAGTGCAGCCGCGTGCCACCAGTGTTGCTTTGGCAGCAAGCCCAGCATTCGATGGTGCGGCAGACGTGCCAGTAATGGTAACGGTACGATTTGAGAAAGCCACCGTGCCGTTGGTGCCGTCGAGCGCAGCCAATCGCACCAGAATGCTGTCCACGCTGGTTTGGTGGAGAGCCGCTGATGTGATAGTGACGTTGCCGTTGACTTGTTTAAGTGTTGCGGGTAGCTTGAAGGTTGTTAGTTGAGCTGTGGAGCTTATGAGCGATACCCCATTCCCAATAAATTCTAACGCCGGCACACTCAAGCTAGTAAGTGCGGGCATGCCGGAAGGGGCAAAAGCGCCACCTACAGTAGTCAGTGCCGGCAAATTAAAACTAGTGAGTGCAGGCATGCTGTAAGGGGCAAACTCGCCTCCCACAATAGTCAGCGCTGGCATGCTCAAGCTAGTGAGTGCAGGTATGAAGGAAGGGGTAAAACCCTCCCCCACAATAGTCAGTGCTGGCAAATTAAAACTAGTGAGTGCGGGCATGCCGGAAGGGTTGAAACTCTCCCCCACAGTAGTCAGTGCCGGCAAATTAAAACTAGTGAGTGCAGGCGTGTAAGGGGAGAAGTTGCCCCCCACAGTAGTCAGTGCCGGCAAATTAAAACTAGTGAGTGCAGGCATACTAGGGCTGAAGCCGCCTGCAACACT
>JACCEC012026786.1_pt1 | contig 14396 bp, 8 predicted proteins | sample 7450121 | NCBI WGS metagenome assembly JACCEC01 (sample SAMN15323455, study PRJNA562643) | freshwater metagenome | isolation source: river surface water | place: USA:Blue River Watershed | collected 2017-08-18 | reverse complement strand
GGCCGTGTGGTGGCCCAATGGGACAAGGACGACTGCGCGGGGCTCGGCATCATCACGGTCGATCTCCTCGTCCTGGGCACCATGCCCCTGCTGCAGGACACCCTCGAGCTGACCACCCGGCGCGGACGTCCGGTGGATCTGGCGCGGCTGCCCGAGGACGATCCCGATACCTTCGGGCTCCTGCAGCGGGCCGACACCCTCGGTGTCTTCCAGGTCGAGAGCCGTGCCCAGATGGCCACGCTGCCGCGCATGAAGCCAGCCTGCTTCTACGACCTGGTGGTCGAGGTGGCCCTCATCCGGCCCGGTCCGATTCAAGGCGATCTGGCCCACCCGTACCTGCGTCGCCGCGGCGGTCTCGAGTTGGTGAGCTACCTCGATCCGCGGCTCGAACCCATCCTCCAGCGGACCCTCGGCGTGCCCCTCTTCCAGGAACAGATGCTGGAGATCGCCATGGTCATGGCCGACTTCAGCGGCGACGAGGCCGAGAACCTGCGCAAGGCCCTGAGCTTCCACCGGTCCGACGAGAAGATGGCCCAGGCCACGGTGAAGCTGCGCGAGGCGATGGCCCGCAAGGGCGTCGCCCCGAACGTCATCGACTCGATCGCCAAGACCGTGGGGTCCTTCGCGCTCTACGGATTCCCCGAGTCCCACGCCATCAGCTTCGCCCTGCTGGCCTATGCCAGCGCCTACCTCAAAGTGCACCGGGCGCCGGAGTTCTACGCCGCCTTGCTCAACAACCAACCGATGGGCTTCTACTCGCCGGCCACGCTGGTCCGCGACGCCAAGGAGCACGGGGTCGCCGTGCGTGCGGTCTGCGCCGCTCGCTCCGACTGGCAGACCCGAGTGGACTCCGACGGAACCCTGCGCCTGGGATTGCAGCTCGTGCAGGGGCTTCCCGTGGCCCAGGCGACGAGCCTGCTGGAAGAACGGGCCCGCAACCCCTTCGCCTCGTTGGACGACCTGAAAGCCCGCACTTCCCTGGGTCCGGAGGCGCTGCGGGCCCTGGCCTCCATCGGCGCGCTCAATGCCTGGAGCACCGACCGTCGTGCCGCGTTGTGGCAGGCGGAGCGCCCTCTGCGCCGCGAGGAACTCGGGGGCTCACGGATCGGGGACGACCTCGACGGGCCAGGGCTCCGGGGATCGCCCCTGCGCCCCATGTCGCCCGAGGATCGGCTGGCGGCCGACTATGCCACCCTGCGACTCACGACGGGACCGCACCCGATGGCGCTGCGCCGCGCGAGCCTGCAGGACACGGTCTGGCGGAGCGACCAGCTGCGTGAAGCCCCCGAAGGCGCCCGCATCCGGGTGGCCGGACAGGTGATCTGCCGTCAGCGCCCCGGCACCGCCCAAGGCGTGTGTTTCCTGAGCCTGGAAGACGAAAGCGGGATCACCAATGCCATCGTCTCGCCGGAACTCTTCGAGGCCGAGCGGCTCCGGATCAGCACCGAACCCTTCCTGCTGGTCGAGGGGCTTGTCCAGCGCCGCCACGGCACGGTCCATGTGCGGGCCCTGCGCCTCGAGCGCCTTCCCGACCACGGGATCCAAACGGCCGCCTCCCACGATTTCGCCTGAAAGGCCCGTCGGCCGAACAGGCCTGTGGAAAACCGGCCACCGCGCTCGGTGCGCTCAGCGCGACCTCAATCGGAACAACCGGCCCGAGTCGGTCGCGCTGGTGGACCACTGGAATCGAACCCCGTCGTTCAACGGAGTTCCGGTCACGGCCCGCCATTGCCGGGGCTGATCCAGCGTGGCCTCCTGCAACTCCACCTCGGTGGCCAAGGCGGACCAACTCAACACCCACAGGTCGTCTCCGAAGCCGGTGAGATCCAGGCGCAAGGGAACCGCAGTCACCCGGACAGACGCCCGGTTGTCGCTGGCATCCGCCTCCGGTGTGATCGAACCGGCCGCCCACTCGAATCGGACGACGGCCTCGGCCGGCACACGCACGCGCACCAGCGCCGTCCACTCCGACTGGGCGGGCAGGGTGCCGACGACGAACTCCACCCCGGTGGCACCCGACTGGAATCCGCCCCCCTGAGCCAGCGTCGCCCCCAGGAATTCCGCCGGACTCGGCAAGGTCAGACTGCCCGTCACATTGGTCGCCGGGAGCGGCCCCTGATTGCGTGCCTTGAGGGTGAGACGGAACTCGCTCCCCACGACCACCGGTTCGGCCGAAGCGGTGATGGACACATCGAAGTCGGCCGTCGTCCCGATCAGGAAATCCTGCGCCGAGACCGCGGAACCCGCGGCCGTTTCCACCGTGATCCGACCGCTCACCGCCCCGACCGGAACGCGGGCCAGCAGACCATTGGTCGTGGCACCGACCATCGCAGCGGCCACCCCATTGAAGCGCACGACCGCGGGCGGCCCCAGATCGGTCCCCACGATCCGGACCTCCGTGCCCACCGTTCCCAAGGCCGGAGAGAACCCGCTGATCACCGGCACGGGTCCCTGAACGGCGATCGGCCCACCGGAGGCTTCACCTCCGGGCGCCACGACCCAGACCCATCCGGAAGACGCCCCGTTCGGCACCACCGCCGTGATGCGGCGATTGTCCACCACCGTGAACACCTTCGCCGGAAGCCGGTTCGTTCCGAAGAGCACGGCCGTTGCCCCCAGGAGATTGGTGCCGTTCAAGGTCAACGTCTCACCCGCCTTCACGAGGCCGGGATTGACGGCGGTGAGTTGCGGTGGGGCATGGTACCAGGCCGTGGATTCGTCCGACCCGGTGCTTCCCGAAACCGTGATGGAACCGGTTCCCGCTCCCACCGGCACCTTGACCGTCACCTGCGTGGCCGAGACGGACACCGGTGTCGCCGGGATGCCTCCGAAGGTCACCTGTGTCACCCCCGACAATCCTGAACCGGTGAGGGTCACCAGGGTCCCCGCCACACCGTTGGTCGGCGAGAAGCCGGTGATCCGGGGCGCCAGCACGAAGTTGGACACCGTGATGAACCGCCCTCCCGGCGATTCGAGGGTCAGGGGAGCCGCCATCGGGGCCCCTGGCGGAACGACCACCGTCATGAGCAGGTTGGAAACCACCGTGAGATTGGTCGTGATCACCCCGCCGAAGGACACCGAAGACACGGCGCGGAAACTGCGCCCACTCAGGGTGAGCGTCTCCCCGACCCGGGCCCGGGAGGTGAAGGCCGTCACCCAGGGTGCGCAGTAGAAGTAACCGCTGGTCACCGTCGCGCCGGCATTGTTGGTCACGGTGATCGGGCCGGTCATGGCCCCCGGAGGCACCACCGCCGACACGGATCCTTCGGTCACGGTATCCCAACCGGCTCGGATGCCGTCGAAAAACACTCCCAGTCGGTAGTTCGGATCCACCGGGTCCAGGAAATTGGAACCGGTGATCGCCACGGTGTCCCCGGGCGCACCGCGCACCTTGTCGGCCTCGGTGAAGGCCCCGTTGCGGGCGAAGCGCTGGACGACGGGCGGCAACTGGAAATTCCAGGGGGTCTGAGTCTGCCCGAGCGCATTCTCGACGAACACCGGCCCAATGGTCGCCCCCGTCGGAACCCGCACCGAGATCTGGTGATACCCCAGACCCAGGGACCGGATGGACTCCACGGTGGCCGGAGTGAAGTTGAAGGTGACGGCCGTGAGGGGAGGATTGAGGAAGTTCAACCCGGTGAGGGTGATCAGCGCCCCGGGTTGGGCACGGTTGGTGGAGATGGCCGTCAACTGGGGAGCCCCCTGGCCCAGCAGCATGGCCGCCCCCCATCCGCACCAGGCCCAGAGAAGGGCCATCCAAGAGCAACATCGTTTCATGACCGGTGAGTCCATCCGTCGTCCGAGGCAAACCGGATGCCGCGCCCGACGGGGCAGGCTTCACCGGTGGGCGGTGGATTTCACGCCCTTATTCACAAGCGCGGGGTTCCAGAGATCGAAAGACTGATGCCTTGAATAAGGTTTCATTGGAAACGTCGGACCTGGCAATCGTGAATACCCTGTCCCCAGACGGTGGCCCGCTTCGGCTGGGCATCCCGTCCCGGTCGGCAACCCTCGGCCCCACAGGCCCGATCGATTTGATCGGCCCGTGTTCCACTCGTAGGCTTCCTCCCTCTCTGCTCCAACCGGGTTCCTGAGACCCGGAGATTGACCTCCCACCCGGGCCTGATCACCACGGTCCCGGACCCTGGGATCGACTTTTCCCAAAAAATCTCCGTCCCTCACCCCTGCAAACCATGACTGCCCCATCCATGCGCCGATTCTGTGGTCCCCTGGGCCTGGCTCTCATCTGCCTGGGCTCCTCGGTCGGCTGCGACACCCGATCCAAGACGGTCATCCACACGCCCCCACCCGCCCCGACCTCGTCGACGGTGGTCATTCAGGGCCCGTCGGTTCCGGTGGCTCTGGGTCAAACCGTCACCCCAGCGGTTTCGACCCAAGCCCCGGCGGCGGCGGCACCGACACCGGCCGTTCCTCCGGCGGTCCCCGTGGTCGCGCCGGCCCCGGCCACTCCCCCGGCGGCAACACCGCTCGATCCCTCGGCGCCGGTCGCCATCCCGGTGGCACCGCCCCTGCCCGGACCCGTGGCCGATGTGGTTCAACTGACCCGGGGCGGGCTCGACGAAGGCGTGGTCAGTGAATACATCACCCATATCCGGGAACCCTTCGCTCTCGGTGCGGCCCAGATCGTCTATCTCAATGACCTGGGGGTGTCGTCCAACATCATCCACAGGCTCATGAGCCATGCGGCCGCGATCCGACCGGGATCCCCGACAGCGACTGCGGCCCCGGCTCAGCCGACCGCCTCGGCCCCGGCCATCCCCACGGCCATCCCCACGGCTGGAATCCCCGAGGCGGCTCCGGGTGCGATTTCCGGATCCCCGGTCGCGCCGCCCGTGGAAGGCACCCCTCCGCCCGCACCGGGTGTCACCACCACCGTCGTGCCCGCCCCCGCCGCACCGACCGTCGTCAACCAGCAGGTCTTCTATCAATCGCTCTCGCCCTACGGCAGCTGGGTGGAGGTGCCCAATTACGGCTGGTGCTGGCGTCCGTCGGTGGCCGTGGCCAACCCGACATGGCAACCCTACTGCGATGGAGGCTCCTGGTTGTGGACCGATGCGGGTTGGTATTGGAACTCCACCTACACCTGGGGCTGGGCTCCCTATCACTACGGCCGCTGGCATCAGCACCAGCGATTCGGCTGGGTCTGGTATCCCGGCTACGATTGGGCGCCGGCCTGGGTCGCCTGGCGCAGCTCCCCGACCTACTGCGGCTGGGCGCCGCTGCCCCCCGAGTGCCGCTGGAACGCCAGTGTCGGCTTCTCGTGGGTGAACGGGAACTCCGCTGTGAGCATCGGCTTCGGCATCGGTGCCACCGCCTGGTATGCCACGACCTGGGACCGCTTCTGCGACCCCCATCTGTACCATCACCGCTTGCCGCGGCAGCACGTCGAACGGTTCGTCCAAGAGAGCAAGGTCCAGGTCTCGGGCCATCAGAACGTGAACATCCGGGGCAACAACAACACGGTGATCATCAACAACGGGATCTCCCGCGACGAGGTGCAGCGTCACAGCCGCGAAGAGATCCGCCGCACCGAACTGCGGGACGTCAACAGCCCCGCGGCTGCGCACTCCTTCGCCGCTTCGCGTCCGAATCCCTCCGGAGGCCGGCCGGCTGAAGTGGCGGTGTATCGCCCCTCGGTGCCTGTCCATGACGCGCGCCCCCCGGAATCGGTGCTCAAGCGGCCCGAGATTTCGCGCTTGGCTCCTCCGACCGCGTCGGGCGGCAACCCCGACCGCATCGGCATCACGCCGCCGAATTCACGGCCGCTGGTGGTTCCCTCGGGCGGAGGCTCACTGAATCCGAGTCGCCCGGCCGGCATTCCGTCTTCGGGACTGGCCCCTTCGACCAGCCCGAACCGACCGGCCCCGGCCTCGATCCCCGTTCCGACCGAGCGCTTCACGCAGACTGCGCCCCCGGCGACACGCCCCGGAGGCGGTGTCCCTTCGGCCGTGGCCCCGAAAATCTCCGGAGGCCCTGCCACACCGCCAGTGACGAGCGTGACACCGTCGCGTCCGCCGGAATCCCGTACAACGCCCATCCCGCGCACCGAAACCGGTGCACCGAGCCAGACGGTCACGCCGAACCCGGGATCCTCGGCGCGATTCCCGGCCGGTTCGCCCGGATTCGGTGCCCGCCCCATCCCGACGACTGCGCCGGGAACTCCGTCTCAGCCCTCGGCGAACGTGCCCTCGGCCTCGCCCGCAACACGGACCGTCGTGATCCCCGAGGCGCGGGTTCCGTCGCGACCCGCGTCCGTTCAGCAGGCCCCGGCCGCGGCCAAGCCCACCGCCCCCTCGACCCCGCCATCCTCCCCGGCGATTTCACGCCAGGAAGCCTTTCGGCCGGCCCCCGCTCCTTCGGTGACGCTGCCGCCCAGTGCCATCCAAAGCCGCCCCGCCCCAGCCGCTCCGGCTCCGGCCCCGATCCAGTTCGCCCCGGCCCCGAGCGCGGCTCCGTCACCGCGCCCCGCCCCGAGCCCCATCCCCTCGGCCGGAGGCCCACCGCCTGCGCCGGCGTTCCAACCGTCTGCCCGACCGGCTCCCTCGGCCGCCCCGGCTCCAGCCCCCGGCCAGTCCGGGCGGCCCGGCCCCCGAAACCCGGCCGAACGCTGAACGAGGACCCCAAGAACCTCTTCCAACATGAGTCTCTCCGCACTCCTGCGCTGGCCGCTCTGGTGCTGGCTGCTGATCCTGCCCGGACTCGCCCTGGGTGACGCCTCGGTGAAGCCCAAGAGTGCGGGCACCGGTGGGCGGGTTCTCTTCGAGACCGGCTTCGAACGCTTCGAGGGGTATGACCCCGCGCTGGATCTGGTGGATGCGCTGGGGAGGGGACAGAACGGTTGGATGGCCGTGGGTCACGGCGGCAACGGACTGCTCACCAATCTCACGAGCGACTTCACGGGCCAGTACGCCTACATCGGCTATCAGGGACCGACCAACCGCGACACCAGCGTCAATCTGTTCCGCCCCTTCCAACTGGTGCCCGACACCAACGCCCTGCCGGTGGTGGTGTTCCAGGTGACCTTCAGTCTGCGGGACGACTCCCCGTCGGCGGCCGCGGCCGACGACTTTCGCTGGAGCGTCTACACTCCCGACGACCACCGCCTGTTCACCCTCGACTGCCATGGGCCCGACCAGTCGATCAACTACGCCCTCGACGACTCCAAAGGATTCATCGGTACCGGATACCAGTTCGAATACGGCGTCGTGTACGAGTTGGAAATCACCATGAGCTTCGGCCGGAACCGCTGGTCGGCCTCACTCAATGGCACCCCGGTGGCCTATGAATTGCCGTTGAGCACGCGGCTGACCCACCCGTCCCTGGGCAGCGTGGATGCGGTCTGGGCCGCCAACCCCAAAGGCACCTGGAACGACAACTACATGCTCTTCGATGATTACCGCATCGTGGCCTACCCGCCGAATGCCGTGGCTCCCTTGATGGAACTGGCCGGGATGGATGACCGGGGCCGTCCGCGAATCCGGATCTGGGGTGAACCGGCGGTGCGTTATCGGATCCAATCCAGCAACGACCTGCAGACCTGGGTCGACCGCGACACCGCGGTGGCCACGGCTCCGGAGGGGCTCGCCACCTGGACCGATCCTCAACCGACCGCGACCCGCTTCTACCAGGCCATAGCCCTGCCCTGATCGGGCTGGTCCAATCGGAACCGAAGCGTGCCCGACGCGTCACGCACCTCCAACCGGTCAGGCCGACATTGCAACTCCAGGGCTCCGATCCGTTCGGTCCAGAGCGTGATGAACGATCGGTCCCGAAGCCGTCGTCGCAGGGCCACCGGACTCCGCTCCTGGGCCGGCCGATCGCCGGTCGCCACCACCAGCAGGCGGGGATTTACCTCGGTCAACCACGAGTCCGAGACCGCCTCCCCCGAAGCGGGTATACCCGTGATGAGCACGTCCGCGGCCAAGGATCCTTTTCGACGCCGGATCAAGGCCCGTTGCCCTTCGGCCCCCAGATCCGGGGCGAGCACGATCCGCCAACCGGCCACTTCCAGCGACAGCACCAACGCACCGTCGTCGGACCGGGTGAAGGCATCGGTTCCGTCGGGATGGAGCACAGGCATGGCCGCCACGGAGTCACCCTGTTGAACACGTCGGACGGGAATCGCGTTGGAGGCGGCCAGCGCATCGAGCCCCCGGAACGCCGGCGATCGGCTCCGCCCCACGGGCAGCACGAGCTGTCGCGGCCAGGCGCGGGCGACCACCTCCGGGACGCCCCCCATGTGCCGGACATCGCCGTGGGAGACCACCACCGTCGGAATCCGATCGACGCCCCGGGTCTGCAACCACGGCAACACCACGGCCTTGGCGGTCGCCGCATCACCCGTGTCCAGAAGCACATCGCCGGAGCTTCCCGGACGTTCGATCCACACCGCCTCGCCCGAGCGGAACACCGTGACGGTCGCCTCGGGCCGATCGATGCGCGGCGCAGCCACCAGCAGCACGAGCCACAGTGCAGCGGCCCCCCACCACAGCCTCTGGCGGCGCGGCCCGTCGATCCGACCCGAGGCCGCGACCCCCCAGAGGATCGCATAGGGAATCCAGACCCAGGCGCCCGGCGATGCGGCCGACCACCATCCCCCGGGAACCGCCTCGCATGCCCGGCTGGCCGCCATCATTCCGTGCATGCCGACCCACGCGGCGGCGTTCCAGAGTTCGGTCCCCACCGGCAACCCCATCGACAGCGCATTGGCGATCAGCACCAGACTGCTGAGCGGGACCACCACCAGGTTGGCCACCACCGAAATGGCGCTGACCAGATGGAAGCATTCCACCGCCATCGGCCACGAGGCCACCCAGGCGGCCAACCCGGTGACGCACCCGCGGCAGAGCCCCCGCTCGATCCCTTCCCAGAGCCGTCGGCCGAAGGACCACCGGGAGGGCAGTTGCAGCGGATCGGGCCGCCAGGGTCGGTGCTCCATCCACCACGCCTCCCACCGCGCGGGAAACACCGCCAAGGCCGCCACCACCAGGAACGACAGCAGGAATCCCGCCTGGAAGAGTTGCCCGGGTTCGCCGATCAAAATCAGCAGAGCGGCCAACGCCAACGAATTAAGCAAATCGCCCGGGCGCTCCAGCATCCACGTACCCACCACCACCGAGGTCATCACCGCCGAGCGGACGGCCGAAGGCTGCCACCCGGTCGCCGCCACGTAGAACCAGATCAGGGGCAGGGACAACCCGCCGCACAGCGCGCGGCTCCAGCCCAACACCCGGAAGGCTTGCACGAGCAGCACGGCGATGAGCGCGATGTGGAGGCCACTGATGGCGAAGACGTGAAGGGTGCCCGACCGCATGAAGCCGTCGTCGACGTCACCGGCCAGACCGGTCCGCCACCCGAGGGCCATGGCCCAGATCAGACGGGTGGCCCCGTCTTGGGGCAATCCCTGGGAGAGGCGTTGCCGGGCCCAGCCCAGGAAGCGTTCGCTCCAGGGAACCGAGTCGAGCGCTCCGGGCCCCAATTCCCAGTCGGCCGGCGCCTCGCACCGCACCTGGAGCCCGATGCCCTGTCGCCGCAGGTAGGTGGCGTAGTCGAACAATCCGCGCACCGCCGGGCCGGGGGGTGGTGACACCAAGCCCGAGATTTCGACCGATTGACCCCGAAAAAAGCGACCATCGGGCACGCCCTGACTGCTGATCTGGACCACTCCCGAAGCCGGCATCCAGGCTCCCTCTTGAGGGCACCACCCGGTCACCTCGAGACGCACCATCGTCCGTTCGACCCACTGCCCCTTGCGTTCCGAAAGCCGCACCGACGGCGTCTCGACCAGCCGTCCTCGAACCCGGCCCAGTTCCCCTTGGGCATCGATGTGGCAGCGCAGGTCATCCGGAGAAAGGGGCCACTGGGTCGCCTGATACGCCAGCGCCCCAGCACCGAACAAGGCCAGCCCGATCCCGGTGGCGAACCAACGCGGCCACAACCCGGCCAACGCCAATCCGAGCAGGGCCGCCGTCAGAGAACCGCGCCCCCAATCGCCCGGGCAAACCTCGGCGGCCCAGATGCCGGCCGAGACACAGAGTGCAGGGATGAGCAGCGGGCGTCGCATGGGGCCTCCGCCTGCATCGAACGATTTCCGTAGAAACCTGAATCAAATCTTCCCGAGCGGCCCGGTTCCCCCCGCTCCGCCGGCCGATCCTTCGGTCGTTCCTGGCCGCCGTGCACGCCCACGCCAGAAGGCCCAAGCCAACCCCAATCCCAGGGCGGCCCCACCGGCGTCGATCAGGACATCCCAAGGGGTGCCCACCCGAGTCGGCACAAAGGTCTGATGCCATTCGTCGGAAATCGCGTAGATCACCGCGAGTCCCCAGGCCCCGGCGGCGGCCCGCCACGGACGGGCAGGCGCCGCGGAAGCCGTCTGCATCGCCAGGAACGTCCGCCAGGCCAGCCAGGCCAAGACCGCATACTCCGACACATGGGCCGCTTTGCGGATGAGGAAAAGGACCTCGTCGAGGCGCTGAGGGGAGGCCTGCGGCATGAACCATCGCAGGATCGGTCCCAGAAGGCGCGAACCCCGCCTCCCCGATCCCGAATCGGCCGAGGCCCAGAAGATCACCGCCATCCACAGCACCAGGGGCCCCCAGTACCGGAGTCGCTTGAATGCCCCAGACACGCGCCGCATCAGAACAAGCCCACCCCCCTGCGGAAAGGTCAAAGGCGCCTCAGCGACCGGAGTGGACCACGGCCCGCACGGGATGACGAATCAGACCGGATGCTCGGCCCCGTCGCTCTGAGCGATCACTTCTGACCGCGACCGTCGTCCACGGGCCAGTTGCCGATCTCGGGATGCGCTTCGTTGTCGTTGTTCCACCGCGCACGCCAAGTGGTGCTGAGCGGGTTGACCACCTCACGCCGCAGAGCCGACTCGGCATGACCATCGGCGAACATGATGTTGCAGCGCAGATTGTGGCGTTTGGCCGGCCACTGGTCCTTCTCCTTCGGATCGATGTTCCCGTCCCACGACCGGTCGGTGAGACTGTCGGCGAGCATGATCATGTCGGACGGCGCCTTCACCCGGCTCTCCGGCATCTCCGGCTGGCTCGGCGGATTGATATCACCGCCCAGACCCAATTGCTGGCCGAGGTCGGGAGTCGGATTGCGGAGTCCCCAATCGTTGTACCCGAAGCTGAAGCGCGAACCGGAACCCGAAGCGAGTACCAGATTGATGCCCTGCGGGAAGGTCTTGTTCACATTGGTGTCCCACTGGGCATCCTTGGGGTTGGCCGGGCAGTAGAACGAGGCCCGGTTGGTTCCCATTTCGCCGAACAGACGCAGGGGCCAGAGGTAGTAGAACTCGGGCACTTTGATGCAGCCCGGGTACTTCTGGTAGTTCTGCGTGTACATCGCCGTGGCGATGCCCATCTGACGCTGGTTGTTGATGCAACTGATGCCCAGCGCCTTGGCCTTCGCCTTGGCCAGAGCCGGCAAGAGCATGCCCGCCAGAATCGCGATGATGGCGATCACCACGAGCAATTCGATCAGCGTGAACGCGGCGGAAGGGCGACGCACGGACTCGGGGGCGGATGAGGGAATCATGGCAACCGGGGGCTTCATCGGGGGTTCTGAGCGTGAATACAATCAGGTCTTGGAGAAGACCGCCATGTGAATGAAGCACGGCCACCTATTCGGGAACCACCCGCCACGGACCCAGAGTCTTGCCGAAGCCGGTGCGTGCACACCAGCTGCCCAAGGGTTCGGCGCTGCCGTCGTGACAATCCACGAGACTCAAGGCATCGCCTTCCACCCAGAACACGGCCGCCTGTCCCCATCGTCGTCCGAGAGCCACCGCCTCGGCCATGGATCCGGTCGCCACACCCCAACCCGGCTCTTGATGGCGGAAATCCGGCGAGCCTCCGATCAGTCGGAACCGGGGCCAACCCAGCCGATCGAGATCGGCGACCAACCCTTGATCGGCCTCCTGATTCTCGGCCTCGGAGCAGAGACGATCCCCGGGATTGCAGGCCGTCACGATGGCAAAGCGAGGAAACCGATGGAGATCGCGAGGAGCGATGGCGCAGCAAAATCGGGCCGTTCGGTATGCGGGATTCATGAAAGCCCCCCGTCATCGCACAGTACCGACGCGATCGTTCGACACCCGCCGAAACCGTGGCCGCCCCGTTTCCGGATACCGTGTGCAGGATTCACCCGAGCAGAACGAACCCGAAGACCCAAGGATCGCCTCAAGCGGGTTCGAACCGGGAAACACAAGCCGACCTCCTCGTCCGCCCCGAGGGCCGTCATGGGATCGCCCCCCGGAGCCCCCGAGGACGGCGGCGGCTGAATCAGGCCGAATTCCGAGGTGTTGCTCGGCAAACCAAACCCGAAGCCTGCGAGTGACCGATTCATGACTCTCGTTGTTGGAGGTCTCGGGCCGCCGGAGTCCGGCTGCTCCCCGCCGATTCACAGAAAGGTCGTCAGGACCAATCCTAAGTGGGATTCTAGTCGGATCTAAGTGGTCTTTGAGCCGAGTCGATCCTTCTGACCTGATACGAGTCAGGATCGGCCGCGTGCGGCACCCGGTCAAATCGAACAATCAACCCCGGGGCTGCGCTGAGCCAGCCATCCTGAAAAAACGCCGCGAGTGAGAACTCTTGGCTCACCGGTCCACCGCATCACCGACTCAATGGGCGTGCCCGCGTCTCTTTGGCACCCGGCACCGACGCCTCAAGGATTGGGCGAGCCGAGATTCAGGAACGCGAAGACCAGCGCTCCGATGATGATCAGGAGCAGAACACCCCCGACCGCGAAGAACACCTTGTTGGCCTTGTTGGACTTCTTCGAAAACGCCGTCGCGCCCGACGCGGCCGTCGCCCCGGAGTCACCCAGCTTCACCGTCTGGCGTGGGGCCTCGGTCTGCTTCTTGCCGGTTTCGAATCGCAGCTGGACCTGTCCCAGCCGAAGAATCTGCCCGGGTCGGAGCGTGGCCTCCTTGTCGGCAGCCAACTGCAACTCGTTGATGAAACTGCCGTTGGTGGATCCGAGATCCTTGACGATCACATCATCGCCCTTGAGCCAGAGCTCGCAGTGATGGCTGCTCACGCTCGCCTCGGGAATGCACAGAGAATTCCCCTCGATCCTTCCGACTGAAGCCTTATCGGCATTCACCTCGAAGCTGAGGCCGGTGAAGCCCTCTGTCAGAACTGTGAGTTTCGCCATAATGCGGTGTCCCAATGTCTAACTATCCCTTCCCGGCGGAGTCAAATGCCGATTCTTGACCCGTCAATAAAAGGCGCGAGGAAGGTCAGACAGTCTTTGTCCATCCCATTCCCCTAAATTGAGCGCATGATTCGATGGAAACGGTGGACCACCCGCAACCCGCATGAGCGCGTGATCGCTCAGTTTGGCACGGGACGACTCATCCGCTGTGATGGGATGCGCTACGAACTTCGGGGTGGCAACGACTGGGATTTGGCTGCGGCCCGCGAGTGGGGGGCTCATTTCCTGCATGAGGCCATCATCGACCGCCCACCCGGCCCCTCGGCGATGGGAGCCCGCCGGTCCTGTCACCGGCCCACCGCGTTCGCGGGTCGCTGACCGATTCTCCTGAATCCCAACCCGGCAGAGGTCCGCCCCCTGCCGATGCGTCAACCTCTGCGACGACGACGACTTCTTGGAGGGAGTATCCCGATCGAGGATTTGCCGCAGATTTCAGGCTTCGCGGACAAGACTCCTTGAAACCAGTACCCATTCGAAGGGTGGGTACCAACCCGCCCCCCTCGAACATCGACCACCGGGCCACAACGGGTGGCTTGCTGAGTCATCGCCTCTCGGCCCGTCTGGTTCGCTTGGTTTGCTTGGTTTGCTTGGTTCGACTGGTGCCTGCGCCCCCCGATGATCAAACCACGGCGGGATTCGGGGACCGCACATCTGGCCTTTCAGAACCGGTGATTCTGATTCGCCGCGAGACAGGATCATCAACGGTGACCGGGCCGGAACAGAGCCGTCGCCAACGTCGGTGAATTAACCCACCGTACCCCTTTGAGCAGGCTCCCATCGGGGTCACCGATCCGTTGAGCCCAAGGTTTGAGCCATCGTGGCAGGTCGCCGTGGTGCGCCAATTTTTTGGGTCACTTCTTCGGGTCACTTCTTGGCAGCCGACTGGTTGGAACCGTTCCGTTGGGAGCACACCTGTTCGGCCCGAGAGCTTCGACCTCCGCCTACCCCACCGTATCGACCCGCAGGTCCCGCAGAGACATCAACCCGGGCAGTGGCACTGCGCGGATCGGCCGGGCCCCGCTCCGTCGATTCGGGCCGAAGCGTTCCCGGTAGCGTTCGAACACCTCGTCCACGAATCCCTTCGATCCCAGCACCACCCCGTCGCTCAAGTGCCGGATCCTCAATCGAAGCACCTCTCCCGGCCT
>JACCEC012476469.1_pt1 | contig 14397 bp, 30 predicted proteins | sample 7450121 | NCBI WGS metagenome assembly JACCEC01 (sample SAMN15323455, study PRJNA562643) | freshwater metagenome | isolation source: river surface water | place: USA:Blue River Watershed | collected 2017-08-18 | reverse complement strand
TTATGGCAAATCAAAAGGAATAGGCAAATGAACATTACACTACGCAAGGCATCAGCCCTACAAAACTCAATCAACGAAACACTCAAGGGTCTCGAAGTAACCACTACTGTTACAGTAGATGAGTTCCAAACCCCCGAGACAGTAATCGCCGACGCTCGTGCAGAAGCCAATAAGGCGTTTGTACGCAAGTCAGCACTGCTAGATGTACTGTACACAGTACGCAAGGATGTAGCAGCCGCTAATGCAGGCGCCGGCATCACAGACCTACTAGCAGAAGTAGCACAGTTGGAAAAGCGTATCCAACTACAAGGACAACTAGCAGGTGCAACAGCAGTACTAGAAAGCGCAGTACTAGACGGACGACTTGCTCGTCTACGCGAAGGTGGTGCTGAAGCACGTCTATACCGTCACAGCAACGGTGTTGAAACTGGCGTGTTTACTACTGACGAGATCGCTAGTGCAAAGGCTGAACTAGCTGAGCTCAAGAAGCGCAAGCAGGCGCTACAGGATCGACTGCTAGAGCTTAATGTAAGCACATCAGTTGAACTTAGCGAAAAGTCAGTAATTGTGCTACAGCAAGAAGGCTTGCTATAAATAATTATCGCGGGGTGGAGCAGTTGGTAGCTCGCTAGCCTCATAAGCTAGAGGTCGGCGGTTCAAATCCGTCCTCCGCAACCAAAATATCGCGGGATTAACTCAGTGGTAGAGTAGCGCCTTTACACGGCGAATGTCGGGAGTTCGACCCTCTCATCCCGCACCAGTTCTTTCTTATATTATAAATAGTTTTATCAGTTGTTGACAGCTGACAATAAAAGCGGCAAGACCCCGGGGCAGTACCGGGCAGGTCCACCATAAGGAAATTGCTATGACCCAAGATGAAGATCGTTTATATTGGAGAGGCTATTATTTTCCAGGAACGCTTTCCGAAGAGGAATTAGCAGAATGGCATAAGATAGTAGACAAGCATCACGGAAGAGATGTTCCGAACGAGTACGAACAAGAATATTGGGGTCGTGCATTACTTGCATTTGCTATCGTACTTGCTCTAGTAGCAGTTTTTTTATGATGGGCCTGAACTAGGATCGATTGGTGCAGAATAGGAATGCCGAGACTGATTGACTGGCAAAGTGCCAAACAAAGTAACTGCAAACGATAACTTTGCATATGGTGATTACGCTCTAGCAGCGTAATCTTCCGGGGTTTGCGATTTTTCCTAGCAACAGAAAAAATCGCACTTTCGTTATCAAGCCCTATAAATATATTAGCAGAAATTAATATTCTGCTTTTTGATAAGGAAAATAAAAATGAAAGCAATTTTAGCATCATTATTTGTAGGACTATTTGCAGTAACAGCAGTTGCAGCGGAAGCTAAGAAAGAAGAAGCTAAACCAGCTAAAGCGGAAGCTAAGAAAGAAGAAAAGAAAGCTGACGCTAAAAAGCCTGAAGCTAAGAAAGAAGAAGTTAAGAAGTAATAGTAACTTCAGCTTAATGTACATAGGAGCCAGTGGGCTCCTATTTTTTTGACTAAAATTTGCCACTTTATTTGCTGATAATGTTGTAGAGCAATAAATACATATAGAGTGCTTTACGATATGCTCTACTGCACACAAAGAGGACACTATGAACGCTTGCTTTACCTGTCTAAACTGTGGTAAGAATAACCCAGTTAAAGGACACAGTTATACTAACAAATACTGTAACAACAGTTGCCAACAGCAACATCGCAGTAGGTCATTAGTTAACGAATGGAAACAGCATCCTGAAACTACAGCGTGGAGACAGGTACCTGAATGGGTTAAGAAATATCTCATTGAGGCTAGAGGTCATCAGTGTCAAGTCTGTGGTAGTAGAACGCATAACGGAAAGGAAATACCATTAGCGATTGATTATGCTGATGGCAATACTCATAACAGTGCCGAGGAAAACCTGGTACTGATCTGTCCAAATTGTAAGGCACAGAAACATTAAGGAGAAACTAAATGAAAACAGTTGGTGATAAAATTGAAACTTTTGCAGTAACAGGTGTTAAGCCAGGCGCACTAACACCAGATGGTGCTTTTGAGACCATCACAGAAAAGAGCTTTGAAGGTAAGTGGAAGGTAATTGTGTTCTATCCAAAGGACTTTACTTTTGTTTGCCCAACAGAAATCGTAGCCTACGACAAGCTCAACAGCGACTTTGCTGATCGTGACGCAGTACTACTAGTTGGCAGCACCGATAATGAGTTCTGTAAGCTAGCTTGGCGTGCAGCCCATGAAGATCTAAAGAAGACAAACAGTTGGATGTTTGCAGACGTTGCTCGTGACGAACTAAGTCTTGCTAATCAGCTAGGCATTTTCTACGCACCAGCTGGCGCCGCACTTCGTGCTACATTTGTTGTTGATCCAGATAACATTATTCAGCACGTAACTGTTAACAATCTAGATGTTGGCCGTAGCCCAGAGGAAACATTGCGTGTACTAGATGCACTACAGACAGGCGAACTATGCCCATGCAGCCGTCCAATTGGTGGTGACACATTATGAATTGGGTAGAAAGTTTTAAAACTGCACTACCTGACTATGCTAAGGATACAAGACTAAACTTGGATGCAGTTCTTCTGCGTTCAAGTTTGGATCCTGTAGTAGCTGAAGGTTGTGCTCTAGCCGCAGCAGTTGCATCAGGCAACGGCAAGATTGTTAGCATCATTTTAAGTGGTATGACTAACGATGTTGAACGCGAAGCAGCTATGACAGCAGCCAGCATCATGGCGCAAAACAATGTATGGTATCCATACAACGAAATGGTTGATGATGCATTCAAGGGTATGAGTCCTGGACTACGTATGAATGCTATTGCTACACATGGTGGTACATCAAAGGAAAACTTTGAAGCATACAGTCTAGCAGCCAGCATTGTAGGCAAATGTCACTTCTGTGTAAAGAGTCATTTCAATACACTAAAGGAAGCTGGTTACAGTTTAGATCAGCTTAAGGACATTGGTCGCATTGCTAGTGTTATTAATAGTGTATGTAAGATTTTAGTGGGTTAAATGCTATTTTAATGCCAGAGTACTATCTTATTTGTTACATAAACAGGTAAATAGTACTATGGCATTTGGAATAATCACTTTAATTACATCATTAGCTATCGCCGGCATTGCTGCTTATTTCAGCATTGCCGGTTTGATGGCTATCTTTAGTGGTGCAGCTTTAGCTGTTGCAGTTATGGCTGGTAGTTTAGAAATTGGTAAGTTAGTAACTGCCAGCTGGTTATATCGCAATTGGAAAGAAACAGGATGGCTACTTAAGAGCTATCTTACCGTCGCCGTTGTTGTTCTAATGTTTATTACCAGCTTAGGTATCTTTGGTTACCTAAGTAAAGCACACAGTGACCAAAGTTTGGTATCAGGTGGTGCTGTTGAACAAGTTGCGCTGTTTGATGAAAAGATTAAATATCAGCGTGAAATCATTGAAGCCAATCAAAAAGTAATTGCACAGATGGACGATGTGGTTAACCAGACACTGAGTCGTACCACAGATGCTAAAGGTGCCGAACGTGCGCTTCAAGTTCGTAGAAGCCAAAGCAGAGACCGTCAACGTCTTGTTACAGAAATCAGCACAGCTCAAGCAGAAATACAAAAATTAAACGAACAACGTGCGCCGCTAGCAGTTGAACTTAAGAAAGTTGAAAGCGAAGTAGGCCCAATCAAATATGTTGCCGCACTTATTTACGGCGATAACCCTGAAACAAATCTAATGGAACGTGCTGTTCGTTGGATGATTATATTGTTAGTTGTTGTATTTGACCCGCTGGCAGTTGCATTATTAATTGCTGCCAACCAAACACTACGCCGCCATGGCATAAACTTAGAACCCGGAGACAAGCCAAATGGAGATAAATCCACTAAGCCTGTCAATGATTCCAGCAACACAAACACTACATCAGAAGCAGAATCCCAACGAGGAACCATTGATGAAGGTAACAACATTCAAAACGCTGAACCAGAACCAAATAGTGCAGACAGTGTATTGCTACAACAGTCTGGGTCAACTAGTGACCAGCAATCGATCAACGATCAACCTATTAGCGTAGTAGAAGAAACCCAAAAAAAAAGATCCGCGAGCTCGAAAAACAAGTCAGAGAGCTCAAAAAAGAAAATAACAGCAAACCGCAAGAGATCATCAAAGAAGTCATAATTGAAAAACCTGTTGAAAAGATTATTGAGCGAGTTGTTGAAGTTGAAAAGCCTGTGGAAGTTATCCGAGAAGTTCCTGGACCAGAGAGAATTGTTCAGGTAGAAGTTCCTGTTATAAGAGAAGATACTGCAAAGATTGAACGGCTCAACAAAGATAATGCCTCACTTAAAGGTCGTATAAGAGATCTTGAAGAAGAAATAAATCAAAAACCACAAGTAATTGAAAAGATAGTTGAAGTTGAGAAGCCTGTTGAAAGGATTGTTGAAAAGGCAGCGTCTAAAGACTTAAGAGAAGCAGCAAGATTACTTGCTCAAAGCGAATTTAATAAAGAAGATTTAAGTGAAGAAGATATATATAATATACTAACAAAAAGTTCTGACAACGATGTTAAAAGAAAGTTAGGTTTTTGGGCAGTTCCTCTTCCTAAAAATGAATCAAACACAGCAGAAACAAACAAAAGATACATAGGTAAGAAATGACCGATAAAAAAAATTTAAACTGTAGTTTTTGTGGTAAAGCTAGAGACACAGTTGAAAAATTAATAGCTGGCCCGGGCGTATATATTTGCAATGAGTGTATAACATTAAGCTACAATATTTTATCAACAGATAAATCAAAGAAAAACTTAGATTCAGCTGAATCAACAGATATACTGACTCCCACTCAAATTAAAGGTTTCCTAGACGAATATATAATAGGACATAATTCTGCTAAGGAATTACTTTCTGTTAGTGCATATAATCATTACAAACGAATATTATTCTTAGACCAAGAGTCGGAAGATGACACTGTAGTTGAAAAATCAAATATTTTACTTGTAGGTCCAACAGGTTCAGGTAAAACTCTTTTTGCGAAAACTTTAGCTAAAACGTTAGGTGTACCATTTGCAATTGCAGACGCAACTACACTTACTGAAGCAGGTTATGTAGGCGAAGACGTTGAAAGCGTTATTGAACGGTTGCTAAGTCTAGCAGATTACGACGTTGATCTGGCTCAACGGGGAATAGTTTATATTGACGAAGTAGACAAAAAGGCTCGTAGGAGTGAAACTAATGTAGCAACTAGAGATGTATCAGGAGAAGGTGTTCAGCAAGCACTGCTACGTCTAATAGAAGGGACAGTCACAAAAGTTAAAATTTCTTCTAGCAAGAAGTATGCAGATGAATACGTAGAGTTTGATACAAGTAATGTTCTTTTTATACTAGGTGGTGCATTTGTTGGTATCGAAAAGTTAATTGAAAAGAGACTAAAAAAGAAAAGCTCTATAGGATTTGGTTCAACCGTTGTTGATAAGAAAAATAAAGAAAAATTATTACAAAGCATAACTACTGAAGATATAGTAGAATATGGTTTGATACCCGAACTGGTAGGAAGACTTCCTATTATTGCATCACTAGATAAATTAACTGAAGATCAATTAGTATATGTAATGACTTCAGTTAAGAATAATGTTATAGATCAAGTTAAAAAACTTTTAACATTTGACAGCATTGAACTCGAATTTAAAGATGAATATTTTAAGACAGTCGCTAATATTTCCTCCAAGCAGAATCTTGGTGCTAGAATTATTAAAAGTTTAGTAGAGTATAGTGTTACTAGTATTATGTATAGAGCGCCCGATCTCCAAAAAAAGGGTGTAACAAAAATCATCTTTGATAACTATCCTATAGCAGAAGATGTAAAACCAAAACTACTTTTTGCTGACGGATCACTTTTAGAAGATACAGAATACAAAACATACAGAGGTATAAATGAAAAAGTGGAATAACAATACGGACTATACAAGAAAGAATAATTCAAATGATGAAAACAATTTTGAATTTAAAGGTTCTAAAGTTGAAGTTCGAAATAATGACGTAAACTACGCACTCAGAAAACTAAAGAAGATCTTAGAAAGAAATGACTGGCAAAAAGATTTAGCCAAACACGAATATTTTGAAAAAGGCAGCGTAAAACGTAAGCGTAGACGTGAGGCTGCTAAAAAGCGTTGGCAAAAAGAAGTTACGAGTCAAAAACTAGCAGGCCGTTGGGCTGCTTCTAGATCAGGCGATATGAAGTTCATGAAGAGTAAGCGTAAAAGACGTAAGCGTCTAGATGAAGCAGCTATGCTAGAAAGAATGATTCGCCGCAATGGAAATTCAAGATAAGATCGCTGTAGTCAGCGGAGGGTTTGACCCAGTCCATAGTGGACATATACAATTGTTTAAAGCAGCTTACGATTTATTTGATCGTAAAATTGTTGTATTGTTAAACAGTGACGAATGGCTTACTCGTAAAAAAGGTAAGCCGTTTCTTCCCGTAGAAGAACGTAAAATCATTATTGAATCTATGGGAATGGTTGATAGAGTTGTGCTATTTGATGATGGTGATAACTCTTGTTGTGATGGTTTAGAAAAGACTAAACAACTCTATCCTATGGACACTATTGTATTTTGTAATGGTGGAGATAGGACTAAAGAAAACATTCCTGAAATGCGGGTTGATGGTATTGAGTTCAAGTTTGGTATTGGCGGAGAAAACAAATCCAATAGCAGTAGTTGGATCCTGCGTGATGCTATAGCTACATATACCGAAGAGCGTGTTTGGGGCAAGTTTGCAGACCTCTACACCACAACAGGATGCAAAGTCAAAGAGCTAGTAGTTAAACCCGGGCAAGGTATCAGCTACCAAAAGCATAACAAGCGCAGCGAAGTTTGGTTTGTTAAAAATGGCAAAGGCGTAGTAAAACATTCCAAAGATGCTGAACCTTTAAAAAACTATTCTCTTACTGACATTTACCAACATGATATTTTTGTTGTTAAGCAAGGTGAATGGCATCAACTATACAATGAAAGCAAAGACGACTTAGTCATTATTGAAATTCAATATGGCAGCGAAACAAATGAGCAAGACATTGAAAGGCTAGAATATTATGGAACTACTTAGAAAGAATTTAATCAGAGCCAGTGCTGCTCATTTTGAATCACACATTCAGAAGCACAAGATGAACATCGAAGTCATTCTTAGTAACCCAATTGCAATTCATGATCACACAGATATCATGACTGCTATTGAACTAGAGCTTGCACACATTGCTGAATACGAAGATAAATTGGAAGCACTTAAGAAGTATTTTCCAATCGGTGAATGAAAGCATTAATAAGTTCAGTTGTTGATTATATCCGTGAGGACTGGGCAGAGAATAAGATACGAACAGTATTAGAAATCACTGCCTGGTTTACCAGCATTGGTTGTGCAGTAGTAATGGCACTAACATTGCCAAACCCGCCTTTTTTAATTTTGTACCCACTTTTCATAGCTCACTGTGCAGTGTTTGCATATTGTGCCTATACTCGAGGCAGCACTGGTATGCTGGCTAATTATTTGATGCTGACCACCATCGACACTTTTGCTCTTGTTAGATTAATTTATAACGGTTGACAAAAGCACATATAGGCATTATTATTACAATATGATGCTAAAACTCTTAGAGCGTCTTGGGCGCAAGCGTATTATCCTAGATAGGGAAAGTCAAGAACCTTACTTGACACGCTACTATCTATTTCTAAAAGACCGTAAGTGGTTTCCATTTAACGTCTTTTTGCATAACTTTCACAAGAGTGACCCTGATGACTTGCACGACCATCCGTGGCCGTTCATTACTATCATCCTTAAGGGCGGCTATTGGGAACACACTCCCAAGGGTAAGTTCTGGAGAGGGGCAGGCACAATCAATTGGGCTCGATCAACGTCACTACATCGTGTAGAACTAGAGCCCGGAGTTGACACTTGGACACTGTTTATCCCCGGACCAAGTGTGCGAGAATGGGGATTCATTGACAAAGGAATTTGGAAACGTCATGACCAATATCTTGCAGAACGTTACAAAGGATAACATTCTACTACAACTAAAGCGTATTGCAGTTGGTGCGGCACTAGTTTTACCTCTTGCCGCCATTGGCTTTTTAGTTATGTATCTTGTTACTAACAACTATATTAATGGAATGACGCTTTATGTTTCATTTCAATCAGCAATGATCATCTTAGTACTTTGGACACTAGGTGGTGCATATGAGTCTTATCGTGCTATGAAGGAATTTCAACAGCATTAAGAAGACCGTAAAACAGAACGAGCATTTGAGAAACTAAGCAATGGAAACACATAAAAGAACAATTGCAAGAATGGTTAGCTATCGCATTACTGCATGGCTATTCACTATTCTTTGGACATATATGTTTACTGGAGACATTGCCTCAGCAACAGGATTTTCAACAGCACTGCATATTCTACTAAGCATCGACTATTATATTCACGAACGCATTTGGCTTAAGATTAAATGGGGTAAAACTGAATGAGTATGCACCTTGTAGGTCCGTATCTTACAACTACTAACTATCGTAAACGTAAGACTAAAGTTACACAATCACAAATGAATCGTTGGATGGAAGGATGGCGTGAGAAGTGCAAGCAGAACAAGCGCCTAGGCATCGCCAAGCCTACATTCGAAGAATACATTGATGCACTGCACGGCCGTGTGAAGATTGAAAAGCCTAAGTTTGTGCCGTTACAAGTTAAGGCTGATCCTGTAATGGATCGTATTCGTCGACACAAGGAAATGTACCCCAGCGGCAATGGCTTTGGTACTGCCAGTAGCACTGCTAAGAAAGAACCGCAGAAGTACACAGGTACATTGATTAAAGGTATTGCTACCATGCATAAGAGCAATGCAGTACCTGTTATCGACGACGAACAAGCAAAAGAAATCGCACGTATGCGACGAGGTTAATATGTCTGGTAAAGGTAGCGCACCGCGTAAAGGTGCAAATCAAAAAGCGTATGAAGAAAACTGGGAAAAAATCTTTGGAAAGAAAACCAAAGAAGAAAAGCCAAAGCAGGATAAAGACAGTGCCCCTAAAAGATGATGAAATTATTACCACAGCAGATGGTAGAAAGTTTACAATAGGTCAATTGAAAAATTCACATAGTATTACACCAAAAGGTGATATCACTTGGTATATCAAGTGGATAAGTAGTATTATTGTTTTAGTAGCAGTCACTATTAGAGCAAGTGGTATTCCTGAGCTACACTGGATTGATGTACTAGGTAGTTGGATTGGTGCAGTTGGCTGGTTCATTGTTGGCTTTATGTGGAAGGACCGAGCGTTAATCCTGCTCAATGGTGTTATAGGCGTCATTCTGTTTTCAGGATTGATTAAAATTTTATTTGGATAATGTATGAAAAAATATTTGGTTGTTGGTGATAGCTACGGACTACTAGACAAAGAGCACAGCCATTGGTTTGATGTGTGGGCTAGGAAATATGGGTATGATGTTGACCATATGGCAATACCTGGTGGAAACCATGTCAATATTTCTGCAAATATTCAGGATGTCGACTTCTCAAAATATGCCGGGGTCATATACCAATTTACTAGTTTGCTGAGAACAGAATTAATCAATGAACCTAAACTACATAAAGAAAGAATATCAACACAAATTGATATGCTAACAAAACCTTTTAGTATTTTAAAATTTGATGATGGTTTTGTTGATCACTGCTTTTCTGATAATGTAGATTATGATATTAAACAAGGTAAGAATTATGTAGTACGAAATTATGCTTTTGGTGATTTAGAAGAACTATTTAAAACAGAATTTGATCATAATAATATTACATTAAACGATACTGCTGTAGGTTTTTATACTTCGGTTAGCGTGAGATGGTTATTTAGAGCCAATTGGTATGCGTTTGAAAGAGCAGTTAATACTATTAAAAGACATAATACTCCGCTGTTAGTTGTTTTCCCTCCATGCGGCGGATTTAAACTTATTTGCGAAAGATTAAAAAACTCAAATATTTTATTTTGGGATATGGAACAGTCGCATCCGGTTACACCGTTTGATAATACATCAGCTAACCACATAACTTTTGCTGATGCACAAATATTTGCAAATATTTTTGAAGAATCAGAGCATAAAATACATTTCCTTTAAAATCAACAACTTAGCGGCCCTTATAAGTCATTGATTTATAAGGGCTTTTTTGTACCCAAAAAGCGGTTGACAATATGCCCAAAGATGCTATTATATACATGTAGGGTAAGAAATAAGGAGTGACAAATGGCTTACATGAATCAGGAAAAGAAGGCGAAAATTGCAACGAAGATCAAACCTCTGCTCAAGCGGTATGGTTTGAAAGGTTCGCTTGCTGTACGCAATCACAGCACCATCGTCCTTAACATTAAGAGTGGTAAGATTAACTTTGGTGGGGATCGTATCCAGGTTAACACTTACTGGGCTCATGAGCACTACGAAGGTAAGGCTAAGGAGTTTCTTGTACAGGCAATCAAAGCCCTCAAGAGCGCAGATTGGTATGACGAAAGTGATGCCCAGGTAGACTATTTCAACACCGCTTACTATGTAGATATCAATGTTGGGCAGTGGAACAAGCCCTACGAGCTTGTTGCATAAAAACAACACGGTTGACAAGTGCCCAAAAGATGCTATACTATATACATAGTTAGAAATTAGGAGCCGATATGAATTGCGATGTAACTCTTACTGCTAGTGAATTCAAGGATCTGCATAACGCACTCTGTGAGTTGCGTAACCTTGCAGAGCGTATGAACTATTCTATGATTAAGATAGATGATGTGCAGAATGTAATTTCTAGCATGGAAGGTGCGCTTCGCGGCGCATACGATCAAGACAATGCTGACTTTGACAGCAAGTACTCGCATTACAACGAAGTACGCAAAGAACTAGGACTTGAAGCAATTTGGTCCTTATATGAAATTGAAAATCTCAATGAGCGACATCCTTTCCCTAGCGATGCGTTTGTGGTCTACAAAGACCATTGGGGCAATAAGCCGGTGCATTGTGCGGTATATGGCTCCACTTGGGCGTCCCTTTATGTTGCGGCTAATGCCTGTATTCAAAACAGCGGTGACGAGCACCATGTGTTTATCGAGCGTTTTACTCTCAAGAACGGCAATGAATTGCACCTGACAACAGGTAGCTAAGTTGTTGTTTTTACACAACTTTTTAGCCCTAAAATAGTGCCCAAAACTGGTTGACAATACTCAAAATCTTGCTATAATGTATATGTAGGATGAGAAATAAGGAGTTAAAGATGACTGCTTTTGTTGCTCGTAATCACAACGGTACGCTAATTGGTTGGAATATTGACCTCGGAAACCTCATGGAAGAAGCAATGGTTTACGAGGAAATGACCGGTAATAAGATTACAATTGGTCAGGAAACTTTTGAAGAAAAACCTGAAAGAAACAGGTCATAACCGGTTGACAAGTATCCAAAAGATGTTATTATTATAATGTAGGTTGAGAAAAAAGGAGTAGAAAATGACTGTTGCAGTTTCCCCAGAAATGGTTCCCCAGATTGTTGCAGAAGCCCAGACGGCAGCTCAGGCTGCGGCTGCTAAGTTCTTCCAAGAGCGGTTAGGCGGTAAAGATCAGTACGCCTGTGGCTTTGCTTGGGTAGAGATTTACGGCGTTAAGGGTAACACCAAGTTGGGTAAGGCTCTGGCCGCTTGCGGAATAAAGAAGAGCTACAGCGGTGGCTTGCAGATGTGGAACCCCAGCAAGATGATGGTTCAGAACGTAGACACGCTCGAGGCTGGTGCTGATGCGGCAGCTCAAGTGTTCAAGCGTTATGGCTTCACCGCTTACGCTGGTTCGCGTTTGGACTAAGGAGCTAAGGAGTTGAATATGGACTTTGTAACTAAAGATATGCTAAAGATGATTGCGTATGCTATTGCAGCCTATGCGATTCCGTTGACTTTGTTTTGGACTTTTGTAGGATAATCGAAATGACTAATCTTTCAATTCAAGATGTTAACACTGCTATTATGTTTGGTGACTTCACTGACGAGCAGTTGCGTTCAATTGGTCAGGCAATTACTTACCGCCGTAACCAGATCCTCAAGGCTAACAAGCGTGAGATGACATTGGGCAGTAAGGTCAAGTTCGTTGGTCGTCAGGGTCGCACAGTTATTGGTGAGGTGACCAAGATCAATCGTAAGTTTATCATTGTCAAAGAGCAGCCAAATGGCAACAGCATCTTTGGCACTAACTGGCGTGTTCCTGGCAACATGCTCGAACTGGTTTAATAAAAAAGGAAATAGATTATGGGTACTCGTTCAACTATTGGTATTCTTAACAGTGACGGTTCGGTACGCGGTGTGTACTGCCATTGGGATGGTTACCCTGAATACAACGGTAAACTTCTGATGGAGAACTATGCTACAGAAGAAAAGGTACGTGAGCTAATTGAGCTGGGTACTATCTCAAGTCTGGGCCGCCAGATTGGTGAGAAGCATCCGTTCAGCAAGTTTGAAGACGACAAGGGTGAGCATCCTCTGGTTGGTGCTGCCAAGGAAGCTCGTATCCTTCTTGCAGAGCAAGAAGGTTGGACTACGTTCTACGGTCGTGATCGCGGCGAGCCAGATGCTAATACCGCTACGTTTGATAGCGTAGAGCAGTTCGTTAGTGAGTTTGGTGAGGAGTATAACTACCTGTTCATCAACGGCACTTGGTTTGTAAACGATCACGGTGCTACACTAGGCGATACTCCTGTGTTTGATATGGTTGAGATGGTGCTGGAGGCACGTGAAGCCGAGGAGGCATAATGAAAGTTTTAGATACATACTGGTTCCAACAAGGCGGCATTGTTCGCATTGAGGACGAGTACGAGGGTATTAAGTACTACATCAAGAGCGTTGAACTTCCTACTACCGAGGAAGCCGATGCACAACATATTGCTGATTGGGGTAATACATTCCCTAAGGAAGCAGGCGATATCTTGTTTGGCGTAGATGAACTACGCAATGGTACTGCCGTACAGATACCCACTAACGAGGATCAGGCCCGTTTAATGGTTCTGCTTGGCGAACGATTCCTCAAGGAGAATACGTGAATCAGCATGACAGAGACAATTTAGATTTCCTGCTTAATGCCAGTCCTGAGGTAATTCAGGACTGGTATAATAAAGTAGAGGATGACGACATCTTGTATGCATTTGAACTGTTGGAAATGGCCAAAGAAGAATTGATTGAACAGCAGATAGCAGGCAGCGATTTATCAGAAGCTCGTGCTATTATTTCAAAATACATTTAAAGGATAATCATGGAAGGCACATGTCCAGTTTGCAACGGTAGTGGTAAGGTTCCGCTTACAGTAGATGAACTAAAGTATAGCTGGAACAAAGATAAAACAGAACGTGAATGTAGTAACTGTGGTGGACAGAAAATGTACGGCAGGGGAACTGGTAAAGTTCGTTTGAACAGGGATGGTAAACCGTGCGTACACAAATATGCTAGTCGTACAGTAGGCCGATGCTTAACAGAATACACCTGCTCTGAATGTGGGGACACATTTCAGATTGACAGCGGTGACTAATGGTGCTATTATAATAATATGATGAACACAGTTGAAAGAGCTAGAATTTTTGCTACTGCGGCCCATGCAGCCGTAGGGCAAACTCGCAAGTACACCGGTGAGCCGTATGTGGTTCACCCCATCGAAGTATCAGAGATAGTTGCATCAGTAGGCGGTACTGACGCAATGGTTGCGGCAGCACTACTGCACGATGTTCTTGAGGATACTGGTGTCACTTTTGATGTTCTCGAAGCTGAGTTTGGATCTGAGGTTGCTGAACTGGTGTTGTGGCTAACTGATGTTAGCAAGCCTGAAGATGGTAATCGCAGTACTCGTAAGGCGCTGGATCGTCAGCATAGTGCGGCCGCGCCAGCAGAAGCACAGACTATCAAGGTTGCTGATTTAATCAGCAACACAAGAAGTATTGTTGCACACGACCCGGACTTTGCTCGTGTGTATCTCAAAGAGAAGCGTATGCTCCTCGAGGTGCTTACCAAAGCAGATTCTACTCTACTTAACCAAGCCAAAGAACAGGTAGGCTAATATGGATAACATTGATCTAAAAGGCAAGAAGTATTTTATGCTCAGTGACTACGGGAACCTTTGCGTTCCCGCTAGTCTAGTTAACAAGATTGCAGAAGAATGCTTTATTGCTAGCACTACCTGGAGGGATGGTGTTGACATGGTTGACAAGGTAAAGCCTATCACAGGTTTTAGGGTCATCGATGTTGACGACATTAAGGCTGCTATTGTACAGCAAAAACTTGAAAACTCGTAAGTTCAGAAAAATCATTGTAGTCTGCTCCTTAGGTTAAATAGTTAAAAGACAAGGACTTTCGATAAT
>JACCEC012253028.1_pt1 | contig 14398 bp, 8 predicted proteins | sample 7450121 | NCBI WGS metagenome assembly JACCEC01 (sample SAMN15323455, study PRJNA562643) | freshwater metagenome | isolation source: river surface water | place: USA:Blue River Watershed | collected 2017-08-18 | reverse complement strand
GACGATGGCGCCAGCGGGAACCTTGAAGCTCAGGTTGTCGATCAGGCAGCGGTCGCCAAAGGACTTGGTGACGTTCTTGAACTCGATGACCTGGGTGCCCAGGCGCTCGGCGACGGGGATGAAGATTTCCTGCGTCTCGTTGCGCTTCTGGTATTCGTAGTCGCTCAGTTCCTCGAAGCGAGCCAAACGCGCCTTGCTCTTGGCCTGACGGCCCTTGGCGTTCTTGCGCACCCACTCCAGTTCCTGCTTCATGGCCTTGCGGCGGGCGTCTTCACTCTTCTGCTCGGCCTCCAGACGGGCTTCCTTTTGGTCCAGCCAGTCGGAGTAGTTGCCCTTCCAGGGAATGCCGTGGCCACGGTCGAGCTCGAGGATCCACTCGGCCGCGTTGTCCAGGAAGTAGCGGTCGTGGGTGATGGCCACCACCGTGCCGGGAAAGCGCTGCAGGAACTGCTCAAGCCACTCCACGCTTTCCGCATCGAGGTGGTTGGTGGGCTCGTCCAGCAGCAGCATGTCGGGCTTGCTCAGCAGCAGGCGGCACAGGGCAACGCGGCGCTTCTCACCGCCGGACAGGTTGCCGATGGTGGCTTCCCAGGGCGGCAGGCGCAGGGCGTCGGCGGCCAGCTCCAACTGCAGGTCGGTGTTCTCTGAGCCGGCCGCGGCGATGATGGCCTCAAGTTCGGCCTGCTCGCTGGCCAGCTTGTCGAAGTCCGCATCGGGCTCGGCGTAGGCCGCGTACACCTCATCCAGGCGCTTCTTGGCGGCCAACACGCCACCGATGCCCTCCTCCACGGCTTCACGCACGGTTTGGTCCGGGTTGACCAGGGGCTCCTGGGGCAGGTAGCCGATCTTGATGCCGGGCATGGCCACCGCTTCGCCTTCGATCTCACGGTCGATGCCGGCCATGATCTTGAGCAGCGTGGACTTGCCCGCACCGTTCAGGCCGAGCACACCGATCTTGGCGCCGGGGAAAAAGGACAGCGAGACCTCCTTGAGGATCTGTCGCTTGGGCGGCACCGTCTTGGTGACGCGGTTCATCGTGAAGACGTACTGGGCCATGGCTTTGGGAATCGAAAGTGGTGGGTGCACAGCGGCACAATCCACGATTATCCCTGAGCCACCTTCCACGCAGCAGAAATCGAGACGTACCGAGAGATCGTGGACTTCGCCAAGATCGAGGAATGATGACCGCCATGACGTCCGCCACGCGCTTCGAACTCCAACCACCGACCCTGGGCCGCTGGCGAGAAGGCAACACCGGGCTGGAAGGGGTGTGGCGCTTCGAGGCGCCCCGACAAGGCCGCGAGGTACTGGTCACAGCGCTTGTTCACGGCAATGAGCTGTGCGGCGCCTGGGCGCTGTTTGAAGCCTTGGAGGCCGGTATCCGGCCCACCTGCGGTGCGCTCACCCTGGCCTTTTGCAACCTGGCGGCCTTCGACCGCTTCAACCCGGACGACACCGACCGCTCGCGCTTCGTGGACCAGGATTTCAACCGCTTATGGGGCCGCATGCCCTGGCGCGTCGAAGGCGCGGCCTTGAACTGCGAACAGCGGCGGGTGCTGGAACTGCAGCCGGTGGTGGAGCGCGCGGATTGGCTCTTGGACCTGCACTCCATGCATGCGGATGGTCCCCCGTTGGGACTGACCGGCCTGATGACGCACCACGCCGCCCACGCCGCCGCCTGGGGTTCGCCGGGCATCCTGGTGGCCGATGCCGGGCATGCAGCGGGCACACGCATGCGCGACCATGGACGCTTTGGCCGTGAAGAGGATCAGCAGGCCGTGGCGCTGCTGGTGGAGTGCGGTTGGCACGGTGCAGCGTCCTCGCGTACCGTGGCCCTTGATGTGCTGCACCGCTTCCTCGTGGCCAGTGGCGCCGTGAACGCAGGTGACCTTCCCGCCGCCTGGCGCGCACCCGATGCGCCGAGGGCACCCACCCGACTGCAGGTCACGCATGCGGTGACCGTGCAGCAAGGCCAGCCGCCCAGCTTCCACGACCGCTACTCGACAGGCCAAGTGATCGAGCGCCAAGGCACGGTGATCGGACACGATGGGGCCGAGGCCGTGGCCACCCCCTACGATGACTGCGTGCTGGTGATGCCCTCACTGGCGCACGCCACGCCAGGCGCCACCATGGTGCGCTTGGCGCGCACGGTCTGAGCCCTCAGGGGCCGTTCACATCGGTCTCCTTTCCCGCCGCGCACGCGAGGTGCGCCGCCGCCTTCGGCTACACTGTAAGGGTCTGCGCGGCGCTCCAGTCCTCGCAAAGGCGGCCCAACGCGGCCCCACACCACTCTGTTCCCAGCCACGACTGGTGCCCTCCTCCCGGAGCGGCGGTTGGCGGGAATCAAGGCCCTCACAGGGGTCAACAACACAAATGAACTTCACCGAACTCGGCTTGGCCGAGCCCATCCTGCGCGCGGTGCGCGAAGAGGGTTACGAGACCCCAACCCCCATCCAGGCACAAGCCATTCCGGCCGTGCTCAAGGGCGGCGACCTCATGGCCGGCGCGCAGACCGGCACCGGCAAGACCGCAGGCTTCACCCTGCCCCTGCTGCACCGCTTGGCCGCCGACAAGCCTGCGCGCGACGCCCGTGGCCGCGTGGCCATTCGCGCCTTGATTCTGACCCCCACCCGCGAACTCGCGGCCCAGGTCGAGGAAAGCGTACGCACCTACGGCAAGTACCTGCCCCTGACCTCCATGGTGATGTTCGGCGGCGTGGGCATGCAGCCGCAGATCGACCGCTTGCGCAAGGGCGTGGACATCCTCGTGGCCACACCCGGGCGGCTGCTCGATCACCACCAGCAAGGAACCCTGGACCTGTCACACGTGCAGGTCTTCGTGCTCGATGAGGCCGACCGCATGCTGGACATGGGCTTCATCCACGACATCAAGAAGGTGCTGGCCATCGTGCCGGCCAAGAAGCAAAGCCTGCTGTTCTCGGCCACCTTCAGTGACGAGATCAAGGCGCTGGCCGACCGCCTGCTCAACCAGCCCTCGCTCATCGAAGTGGCGCGCCGCAACGCGACCGCCGAGACGATCGCCCAGCGCGTCATCATGACGGGGCGCGAACGCAAGAAGGAACTGTTGGCCCAGTTAATCCGAGAAGGCGATTGGCACCAGGTCCTGGTGTTCACACGCATGAAGCACGGCGCCAATCGTCTGGCCGAGTACCTCAGCAAAGAGGGCATCCCGGCCATGGCCATCCACGGCAACAAGAGCCAGGGCGCGCGCACCAAGGCACTGAGCGAATTCAAGGCCGGCACCCTGCCGGTGCTGGTGGCCACCGACATTGCCGCCCGCGGCATCGACATCGATCAGCTGCCCCACGTGGTGAATTTCGAACTGCCCAATGTGCCCGAGGACTATGTGCACCGCATCGGTCGAACGGGCCGTGCCGGCGCGCAGGGCGAGGCCCTGAGCCTGGTGTGCCGCGACGAGGAGATCTTCCTGCGCGACATCGAAAAGCTGATCAAGCGCGAGATTCCGCGCGCCAGCGTGCCAGGCTTCGAGCCGCCGGCCGATGAGAAGGCCGAGCCGATCGTATTGGGCCGCATGACCATCGGAGTGGGTGGAACCCGCCGTGGAGGTGGAGGCGGCGGCGGCGGTGGTGGTGACCGAGGCCGTGGCGCGCGCCCGCAGGGCCGCGGCGGTCAGCCCGGGGGTGGACAGGCCTCTAATGGCCGCCCTGCATCCAGGGATGGTCGGGGACCTCGTTCAGGTGCAGCACCGGGGTCACGCAACAGTCGGCCGGGTCCGCGATAGCCGCCCACTCGGCCATGGTGCGCCGCGCCAGCAGGTCCGCCATCATGCGGCGGGTCTGCATCGCCTCCTGAGAGCCGGGCTGTTCGCCACGGCTCCAGTGGCGCGGCGACCATTCGGGCTTGCCGATGGCCTCGCACCAGGCCTGCCAGAACTTGGGCTCCAGCGCCCCCACCGCCAGGTGGCGTCCATCCGAACAACGGTACACGCCATAGCAGGCGGCCCCGCCATTGAGCAGGCTCGTGCCTCGCGCCGGCACCAGGTTCAGGCTTTGTGCCTCGGCGCGCGCAATCACCGCATGGCGCCACACCTCGCGGGTCATGGAGATATCGACAAATCGCCCCTGCCCCGTGCGCTGAGCCCCCACGAGCGCCGCCAGAAGGCCTGACACCGCAGCCAAAGTGCCGCCCAGGAGATCGGCGATCTGGAAGTTGGGTAAGGCCGGCAGCCCTTCATCGAGCCCATCGGTCGGCAGGCCGATCTGGTCGAGCACCCCAGACAGCGCGATGTAGTTGATGTCGTGGCCAGCCTTGAGGGCGTAAGGCCCCTCCTGACCGTAGCCAGTGATTGCGGCCATCACGAGTCTGGGGTTGACCTGCTGCAGCGTGTCCCATCCCAGCCCCAGTCGCTGCATGACGCCGGGGCGAAACCCCTCGATCAAGACATCCGATCGGCGCACACGTTCCAGCAACTCGGCCTTGCCTGACTCACTGCGCAGGTCCAGCCGCAACGCTTCCTTGCCTTCGTTGAGGTCACGAAAGAAGCCGCTGGGTCGGTCCAGCGCCCTGTCCTCATCGGTGAGGTACATCAGCCGACTGCCGTCCCCCGCGCCCGGTGGCTCCACTTTCACCACCTGGGCGCCCCACTCCATCAGGTGGCGTGTGGCCAAAGGGCCCGGCAGCAGCTGCGTCAGGTCGAGCACGGTGATGCCCGCCAGCGGCAGGCTCACGTGAACACCCCCTCGCGCAGCCACTTGGTGGCCACCCACTTCTCACCGTCCTCGACCGGCGCACCGGCATGCAGGGTCTTGGTGAGGGGATGCGGGCGGTCGTAGCTGAAGAAGACGGCGTTGCCCTTGATGGGCGCCACTTCCAGGCCCACATCCGGAAAGGTGGTGGCGCCACCCGACGCGGGCGTGTTGAGGTAGACGACCAAGGTGCCCACGCGCTGGCCGCCGCGCTTGAGCACGGCAGCGGTGCCTGGGGCCGCCGGGTCGAAATAGTCGTGGTGTGGCTTGTACTCGGCGCCTGGTTGGTAATGCAGCACCTGCAGACCCTCGCCATGGTCCACCGGCCAGTGCAGCAAGGTGGCCATGCGCTGTTCGATCCGGGCGATGAGGTCGGATTCACCCCGCTCGAAGAACATGCCGTGGCTGGAGCGCGCCTCATTGACCTCGGCTTGACCGTCGCCCGCGCGCACTGTTTCCGAGCGGCCCATGCGGGGCCCCGCGGCGGCCATCAGCTCATCCCATTCCTCATCGGAGAGCAGGCCACCCAACACCACCACGGTGGGGTTGCCCATGCGGGCCAAGACATTGACATGCCGGTCGCCTGCGTCAGCTCTGGAGCCTTCGCCGATCGCTACGAAGGGCACTGGACGGGGCGACTCCACCAGCGCGAGCAAGGTCTCCTCCATGGCCGTCATGGCCGTGGCCTCATCCCAACCACTGTCCTTCATGGCCTGCAGCACCGACTCGGGCGTGCAGCCGGCACGTGCCTGTTCGATGATCCAGTGGCGCAGGGTATCGGTGATGACTTGACTCATGATGCTGAACGCTTGACTGCCTTGACTGACCGATCACGCTTGTCGCCGCCTGAACACCAGTCGGTCAGGCTCAGAAGCTTTCGAATCCCAAGCATAGCCGTCGAGGTTGAAGGCCTTGAGGTCGTCGACCCTGCCAGCGCGACTGACGATGGCGTGGCGTGCCATCAGCCCGCGCGCGCGCTTGGCAAAGAAACTGATGACCTTGTAGCCGCCGGCCTTCCAATCCTCGAACACGCACTCCACCACCCGTGCCTTCAAGCCTTTGCGGTCGACCACCTTGAAGTATTCCTGCGACGCCAGGTTGACGATCACCGGCTCGCCCGAGGACGCGCTGCGCCGCACGGGCATTCGACCGTTGAGGTAATTCGCCACCTCATCGCCCCAGAACGCGTAGAGGTCCTTGCCCAGCGGGTTCGCCAGCTTCGTGCCCATCTCCAGGCGATAGGGCTGAAGCTTGTCCAGCGGGCGCAGAGCCCCGTAGAGACCCGACAGGATCACCAGATGGTCCTGCGCCCAGGCCAGGTCATCGGCTGACAGCGACGAGGCCTGCAGCCCATCGTAGACATCGCCGTTGAAGGCCAGCACCGCTGGGCGGCTGTTGGCGGCGGTGGCCTTGGGTGACCAGGCCGCATATCGAGCAGCGTTGAGGCCCGCCAGCTTGTCCGACAGGTCCATCAGGCCGGCGATGTGCGCCGACGACAGCGGGCGCAACACATTGATCAACTCGGCTGCGCGCTCTGTAAACAGTGGCTCGGAAGCCTTGCGGGCGATGCCCGCTGGCAGCACGGATTCGTAATCGAGCGACTTGGCGGGGGAAAGAAGGAAAAGCATACGAATCAGCCCACCCAACGCCGCGCGTTGCCAAACATGCGCCGCCAGGGGCTGGGCGCGCTCACATCGCCCCCGCTGTGGCTCATCTGCACGTTGCGGAACACACGCTCGGGATGGGGCATCAAGACAGTGAATCGGCCATCGGCTGTGGTGACGGCGGTCAGTCCATCGACGCTGCCGTTGGGGTTGTGGGGATAGCGTTCGGTCGGCCGGCCTTGGGAGTCAACGAATCGCATGGCGCGGTGCACCTGCTGCGCATCGCCGCTGCGGCTGAAATCGGCGAAACCCTCACCGTGGGCCACGGCAATGGGCAGCCGGCTGCCCGCCATGCCCTGGAAGAACAGGCTCGGACTCTCAAGGATTTCGACCTGCGACAGGCGTGCTTCGAACTGTTCGCTCTTGTTGCGGGTGAAGCGTGGCCAATGCTGGGCGCCGGGGATCATGGGGGCGAGCGCGGCCATCATCTGGCACCCGTTGCACACCCCCAGGGCAAAGGTGTCAGGGCGGGCAAAGAAGGCCTCGAATGCGGCTTTCATACCGGGGTTGAAGCGAATGGAACGCGCCCAGCCCTCGCCGGCGCCCAGGGTGTCACCGTAGCTGAAGCCGCCGCAGGCCACGAAACCCGCGTAGTCCTGCAATCGCGCCCGACCGCTGTGCAGGTCGGTCATGTGCACATCGTGCGCCTCAAAACCCGCCTGCGCCATCGCGTAGGCCATCTCCACGTGGCTGTTCACGCCTTGCTCGCGCAGGATGGCCAGCTTGGGTTTGGACAGGTTCAGGTAGGGCGCAGCGACATCCTCCAGCGGATCAAAGCTCAGGACTGCCTGCAGCCCGGGGTCGGCCGGATCGCCCACGCTGTCGTGCTCGGCGTCGGCGCACACCGGGTTGTCGCGCTCACGGGCGATGCGCCAGCTGACCTCGTCCCAGGCCTGCTGCAACACCTGCAGCGGTGCGCTGAAGACGGGCTTGGTGTCGCGCCACACCTCCACCACCCCACGGTCATTGGGCTTCCCGATGAAATGGCTGTGGCGGGAAAGGCCATGCGCGCGCAGACGCTGGATCACCTCGTTGCGCTGCTCGGTTCGCACCTGCAGCAACACACCCAGCTCCTCGTTGAACAGTGCCTTGAGCGTGAGTTCATTGCGCCGCTCAGACACCTGGCTGGCCCAGTTCTTCGAGTCACCATACTCGGCGCGGCTGTCCCCAATCCCATCGCCTTCGGTGACCAGGATGTCCACATTCAGGCTCAGGCCGGTGTGGCCGGCAAAGGCCATCTCGCACACCGCTGCCCACAGGCCGCCGTCGCTGCGGTCGTGGTAAGCCAGCAGCAGGCCATCCCGGCGAAGTTCATTGATCGCATCGAACAGCGACTTCAACAACGTGGCCTCATCCAGATCGGGCACTGCTTCACCAAAGGCCCCCTGCACCTGCGACAGGATGGAGCCCCCCATGCGGTTCTTACCTTGGCCCAGATCGACCAGGATCAGCGTGGTGTCACCGCGGTCGGTGCGCAGCTGCGGGGTCAAGGTGGCCCGCACGTCACCGACGCTGGCGAAGGCCGACACGATCAAGCTCACCGGTGCGACCACCTGCCGGGCATTGCCCGCCTCGCTCCATCGGGTGCGCATGGAAAGAGAGTCCTTGCCCACCGGCACGCCGATGCCCAGGGCCGGACACAGTTCCAGGCCCACGGCCTTGACGGTCTCGTACAGCGCTGCGTCCTCGCCGGCTTCGCCACAGGCCGCCATCCAGTTGCAACTGAGCTTGACCCGCGACAACTCCACCGGCGCGGCCAACAGGTTGGTCAGGGCCTCGGCCACTGCCATGCGGCCAGAAGCGGGCGCATCAACCGAGGCCAGGGGCGTGCGCTCGCCCATGCTCATGGCCTCGCCAGCGAAACCCCGGTAGTCGGCCAGGGTAACCGCACAGTCGGCCACCGGCACCTGCCAGGGCCCCACCATCTGATCGCGATGCGACAACCCACCCACCGTGCGGTCGCCGATGGTGATGAGGAAGCGCTTGCTGGCCACCGTGGGGTGGCGCAGCACGGCCAAGGCGACCTCTTCCAGTTTGACGCCGGTGAGGTCCAGCGCCTGCCCGCAACGTGCGACGCTTAGGACATTGCGGTGCATCTTGGGCGCCTTGCCCAGCAACACCTCCATGGGCATGTCGATGGGCCGATCTCCCCCCGGGCCGTCTTCCAGCACCAACTGGGTTTCCTGCGTGGCCGTGCCCACCACCGCGTACGGGCAACGTTCACGCTCGCAGAAGGCCTTGAAGGCATCGTGGCGCGCCGGGTCCAGGGCCAGCACATAACGCTCCTGGCTTTCGTTGCACCAGATTTCCTTGGGCGCCAAACCGGACTCCTCCAGCGGCACCTGGCGCAGATCGAATCGAGCACCGCGCCCGGCACCGTCCACCAGTTCGGGGAAGGCGTTGCTGATGCCACCAGCACCCACATCGTGGATGGCCAGGATGGGGTTGGCCGGCCCCATGGCCCAGCACTGGTTGATCACCTCCTGCGCGCGGCGCTGAATCTCGGGGTTGCCGCGCTGGACCGAATCGAAGTCCAAAGCGGCCGTATTCGTGCCGGCGGCCATGGACGAAGCCGCGCCACCACCCATGCCGATGCGCATGCCCGGCCCCCCCAGCTGCACGAGCAGGGTACCCGCTGGGAACACGATCTTGTGCGTGAGGTCGGCGCGGATGCTGCCCAGTCCGCCGGCGATCATGATGGGCTTGTGGTAACCGCGTCGAACGCCGTCCACGGTCTGCTCATACACCCGGAAATAGCCACCCAGGTTGGGCCTGCCAAATTCGTTGTTGAAGGCCGCCCCACCCAAGGGGCCTTCGGTCATGATCTGCAGCGCGCTGGCGATGTGTTCGGGCTTGCCCACGGGGTCGCGCTCCCAGGGTTCGCTCAGTCCCGGCAGGTGGAGGTTGGACACCGAGAAGCCGGTCAATCCTGCCTTCGGACGCGCGCCTCGGCCCGTGGCACCTTCGTCGCGGATCTCACCACCCGCGCCAGTGGCCGCACCGGGAAAGGGCGAGATGGCCGTGGGGTGGTTGTGCGTCTCCACCTTCATCAGCACATGGGCGGTTTCGGTGTGAGCCCCATAGGGCTTGGCGCCCTTGGCAAGCGGGTCGGGCTGCCAGCGCTCGATCGTGTGCCCTTCCATGACCGCAGCGTTGTCGTGGTAGGCCACGATCGTGTGCTGGGGGCTGGTTTTTTCGGTGTGGCGGATCATGCCGAACATCGAATGGGCCTGCTTGACGCCGTCGATCGTGAACTCGGCGTTGAAGATCTTGTGGCGGCAATGTTCGCTGTTGGCCTGCGCGAACATCATCAACTCCACGTCGCTTGGGTTTCTGCCCAACTGGGTGAAGGCCTGTACGAGGTAGTCGATCTCGTCCTCGGACAGCGCCAGGCCCCATTGACGATTGGCATCCATCAAGGCGCCACGGCCACCCCCCTGAACATCAACCGTGGCCATGGCGTCTGCCCGCCGGGCATCGAACAGTGCCCGAGCCGCCTCGGGCGTATCGGCCACGCTTTCGGTCATGCGGTCGTGCAACACCGCAGCGGCCGCTTGCCGTTCCTCGGGGCTCAGGTCAGAGGCCACGCCGGCCATCCGCTTGAGCAGGCCCTGGGTCAGCTCCAGGGTGTATTCGGTGACGCGCTCCACCCGGCGCACGGGCAAGCCGCAGTTGTGGGCAATGTCGGTGGCCTTGCTGGCCCAGGGAGAGACCGTGCCCAGTCGGGGCATCACGGTCAAGCTGTGCCGTCGGTCCATGCCGGGCTGGCTGCTCGGGTCGACCAGCTGGGCTTCCAGCAACTCGGCCACCGGCTTTCGCTCATCCGGCGACAAGGCCCGCTCAGGCCACACCCAGAACACATGGCGACTGCTGATCGCTTCGACTCGGGGCACAACCGACTGCACCTGCCGCAGCAGCGCCTGGAGACGGAAATCGGAATGGGCTGCACCGCCGAAAACGGGAAATGCGGTCGAGGTGTTGGAAGTCATGCGGACCCAGTGGATGGCGGCCATCGATTTTAAGTGAGCCCCCTGCAGCGGCCGACACCGGGTGGGATAATTCCCGGATGGCGTCCACGATCAAGTCTCCCTCCGACATCGAAGGCATGCGCACCGCATGCCGCCTGGCTTCCGAAGTGCTGGACATGCTCACGGCGCACGTGGTGCCCGGCGTGAGCACCGAACGCTTGGACCAGATCGCCCACGACTACATCACCCAGGTGCAGCAGGCCATTCCCGCACCGCTGAACTACGCGCCGCCGGGATACATCCCCTACCCGAAGTCAATCTGCACCTCGGTCAATCACCAAATCTGCCACGGCATCCCCAACGAGCGAGCCCTGAAGAACGGCGACATCGTCAACATCGACGTCACCGTCATCAAGGACGGCTGGCACGGGGATACCAGCCGCATGTTCGTGGTGGGCGAAGGCTCTATCGCGGCCAAGCGGCTGTGCAGCATCACCTACGACGCCATGTGGCGTGGCATCGCCAAGGTCAAGCCCGGTGCACGCCTGGGCGACATTGGCCATGCCATTCAGACCTTTGCTGAAGGCCAGGGCTTTTCCGTGGTTCGCGAGTTCTGCGGCCACGGCATCGGGCAGAAGTTCCACGAAGAGCCCCAAGTGCTGCACTATGGGCGACCAGGGACACTGGAGGAACTGGTGCCCGGGATGACCTTCACGATCGAGCCGATGATCAATGCCGGCCGTCGCGAGATCCGTGAATTGGGCGATGGCTGGACCATCGTCACCAAGGACCGGTCGCTCTCGGCCCAGTGGGAGCACACGGTGCTGGTGACCGACACCGGCTTCGAGGTTCTGACCCTGTCGGCGGGCTCGCCTGCGCCGCCGGCCTTCATCAGCACCACGGCCTGAGGCCACGCTGCGTGGACACCCCCCGCATTGCCGAACTGCGCCAACAACACCGCCGCGACAAACAGGCCCTCATGGAGGCCTTCGCGGCAAGAAGGCCCAGCGCGGCGGCCACCCAAACCCTGCTGCGGGGCCTTTCCCGCCTGACCGACCGCACCCTCAAGGCGCTGGCCGATGGCACCCGTCTGCCGGCTGAGGTCGCCTTGGTGGCCGTGGGGGGCTACGGTCGTGGCGCCCTGTTTCCGCACTCCGATGTCGATGTGCTGCTGCTGGTGGCACCCCACCTGGAAAGTGACGCCGCTGCGCAGGAGCGTATCGCAGCATTCATCACCGCCTGTTGGGATTGCGCCCTGGAAATCGGCTCATCCGTTCGCACGCCAGAGCAATGTGCCCAAGAGGCGCAGCGCGACGTGACCATCCAGACCGCGATGCTGGAGTCGCGCCTTGTGTTCGGCCCAGCCAAGCTGATGCAGGCCTTCCAGGTTGCGACCGAGTCGGTGATGGAGCCTTCGGCGTTTCTGCGCGCCAAGACGCTTGAGATGTACCAGCGTCACCTGAAGTACGAGGACACGCCCTATTCGCTTGAGCCCAACTGCAAGGAAAGCCCCGGCGGACTGCGCGACCTGCAGGTGCTGATGTGGGTGGCACGCGCGGCCGGCTATGGGCGCAGCTGGGCTGAATTGGCCGCCAACGGTGTGATCACGAAGTTCGAGGCACGCCAAATCGAAAGGCAGCAGGCCACGCTGACCACCATCCGCGCCTGGCTGCATGTGGTGGCCAACCGACGGGAAGACCGGCTGGTGTTCGACCTGCAGACACAACTGGCTGAGCGTATGGGGCTCAAGCCCGCCAAGGGCCAGCGTGTGTCCGAAGCCCTGATGAAGCGCTACTACTGGAGCGCCAAGGCAGTGGTCCAGCTCAATGAGATCGTGATGCAAGAGGTGCAGGAACGCATCGCCGGTTCGCGCGATGTGCCCATGCGACCGCTGACACCGGACTTCATGGACCGCGGTGGTTTGCTGGAAGTGGCGCGCGACGAGCTCTACCGCGAGCGCCCCTCCGCCATTCTGGAGACCTTCAGTCTTTACCAACGCACCGTGGGCATCAAGGGCTTGTCGGCCCGCACCCTGCGTGCGCTGTACAACGCGCGCAATCTGATGGACTCAGATTTCCGCCGTAACCCTGAGCACCGGCGGCAGTTCCTGGACATCCTGCAGCACCCCGGCGGCGGGCAGACCCACACCCTGCGCCTGATGAACCAGACCAGCGTGCTGGGCCGCACGCTGTGGGTGTTCAGGCGCATCGTGGGGCAGATGCAGCACGACCTGTTCCACGTGTACACGGTGGACCAGCACATCCTGATGGTCGTGCGCAACGTGCGCCGCTTCTTCGTGCCTGAACATGCGCATGAGTACAGCTTCTGTTCCAACCTGGCCGCAGGCTTCGACAAGCCCTGGGTGCTGGTGGTGGCCGCTTTGTTCCACGATGTGGCCAAAGGGCGTGGGGGCGACCATTCGGAGTTGGGCTCCACGGAAGTGAAGCGGTTTTGCCGCGAACACGGCATCGCCAAGGATGACGCCAAGCTGATCGACTTCCTGGTGCGAGAACACCTGACCATGAGCCGGATCGCACAGAAGGAAGACCTGTCGGATCCGGAGGTGATCCAGGCCTTTGCCGCCAAGGTCAAGGACGTGCGCAGCCTGACGGCCTTGTACCTGCTGACGGTGGCCGACATCCGGGGTACCAGCCCCAAGGTGTGGAATGGCTGGAAGGGCAAGCTGCTGGAAGACCTGTTTCGCGCCACACGGCGGGCCTTGGGTGGCGACAAGCCGGGCGCTCAGGCCGAGATCGACTCCCGCAAGGGAGAGGCCCGCACCCTGCTGGCGCTGGCATCGCAGCTGCCCGGCACCGAGAAGCCCTTGTGGGACGCACTGGAGGTGAGCTACTTCGCGCGCCATGAGGCGGCCGACCTGGCCTGGCATGCCCGCGCCCTGTGGCGCCATCTGCAGACCGAAGAGCCGGTGGTGAACGCCAGGGCATCATCGGTGGGAGAAGGCCTGCAGGTGCTGGTCTACAGCCCCGACAGGCCAGACCTCTTTGCGCGCATCTGCGGCTACTTCGACAACGCGGGGTTCAACATCCTGGACGCCAAGGTGCACACCACACGCACCGGCTATGCGCTGGACACGTTCGAAGTGGTTCAGGCGCATGCCGCCGGCGGCCCCGACACGGCCTCCGCCCACCGCGACCTGATCGCCTTGGTCGAACACCAACTCGCCGCAGCCGTGTCGTCGCAAGCGCCACTGCCCGAGCCGGCCCGCGGGCGCCTGTCACGCCGGGTGCGCAGCTTCCCCATCACGCCACGGGTGTCCCTGCGCCCGGATGAACGCGGGCAGCGCTACCTGCTGTCGGTCAGCACGAGCGACCGCGCGGGGCTCCTGTATTCGATCGCCCGCGTGCTGGCGCAGCACCGCATCAACCTGGAACTGGCCAAGGTCATGACCCTGGGCGAGCGCGTGGAGGACACCTTTGTCGTGATGGGCGATGCCTTGCGCCACGCACGCACCCAGCTGCAGATCGAAAGCGAACTCCTCGACGCAGCGGGTGCCGTGCGCCCTGTTGCCGCCTGACGACCATGGCGGTGCGCCTGCTCAGCGCCGAGGAAGCCTTGGCCCAACTCGGCCGCTTCGATGCGGTGTTGGACGCTCGGTCGCCATCCGAGTTCGAACTGGACCACCTGCCCGGTGCGCAATCCTGGCCGGTACTGGACGACGAGGAGCGTCGTGTGGTGGGCACCCAGTACAAGCAGGAATCAGCCTTCGATGCCCGCAAGCGCGGCGGGGCCCTGGTAGCGCGACGCATCGCAGAGTTGCTCGAGCAACAGGCCGCCGACAAACCGCGGGAGTGGCAGCCCTTGGTCTATTGCTGGCGGGGCGGTCAGCGCAGTGGCACCCTAGCCTGGTTTCTCGACCAAGTGGGCTTTCGCGTCACCCTGCTGCAGGGCGGCTACAAGGCTTTTCGGGCGGCGGTGCGGGCCGAGCTTCAAACCCTGCCGCTGCGCTTGCACTTCGTGGTGATCGGGGGGCGAACCGGAAGTGGAAAGAGCCGCCTGCTGCAGGCCCTGTCGGCGCAGGG
>JACCEC011304153.1_pt1 | contig 14406 bp, 11 predicted proteins | sample 7450121 | NCBI WGS metagenome assembly JACCEC01 (sample SAMN15323455, study PRJNA562643) | freshwater metagenome | isolation source: river surface water | place: USA:Blue River Watershed | collected 2017-08-18 | reverse complement strand
TACACCTTTTAACCTTTGAAATGCCGATTTATATATCATAATTCTGCTTCGCAGAATTATTGAATATAACAAAGGCAATTTATCGGTTATAAAGTAACAGTTGCCTTTTCACATTAAAAGACGCCGTACCGAAGGGTCGGCGTTTGAAATGTTAAAAGGTGTAAAACGTCTTGTAATAATTGTCGCACGAAATCAGTTCCACTGCTGAACTTGGGATTTTATTTGATATCAGCTTTTCTCGCAATAAATTTGCGAAGAATGTTTTACCACATCCGGATGGTCCGGCAATTCCAATTAAAAAACACGTTGTTTCGAACGCATTGTACGCCTCTTCTTCTTATTTGATCTGTTATCAGATATTTTGTGGCGTGTTTTCATATATAATATGGCAACCCATATTTTTATGCCAAATGTTCATGGTCTTACAACAAGTTCCATAATTGTATAAATCTTGGTTTCATCATATTTTTCGAAACAGGCCAAATACGGATAATTTTCCATCGAACAATCAACAACTTCGAATCCATATTTCTGGTAATACGACACAACATCGTCAAGAGAACTCAAAATAATTTTTACAGGAACATTCGCGTTCACGGTTTCTTTGCGCACCTTTTCGACAAATCCGTTCAATAATTTTGTGGCGAATCCCATTTTTTTATATTCAGGTTGAGTACAAATCATCATAATATAGTAAATAATACATCCACCCGTTTTGCGAGTTTGTTTCGAGTAAATCATGGCCGATGTACATTTGCGAATATCAAACACATCTTCCAGGCAATAAAATGCCACCCGATTTGATTTATATTTAAGAAGATTCTTGATATAATCAAGTCCAATAATTGAAAATGCAAAATAAGTGAACAGCATATCCACATCTTCTTTAAATTGATCAATCATATCTACAATAACACTTACATCATTATTATCAATAATATCTGCTTCAATTTTGTCCGAATAAAATATCATGAGTTGGGTGTGCACGTCTATACTTTTCCAAATTTTATCACAAAAAACATCAATCTTATGTTACCGTGGTTACACCGACCGAAAAAAATGAGACAAACCTCATTTTTTTATAAGATGTAATCATTATTTACTCTTAGGACTTTTGCTCCGGGTCTTGCGTACAGATGAACGACCAGTTTTTTTTCGTGTTCCATATTTAGTTACCGATGAGCTATTTTGGTTATATATTTCGATTATTTTTTTAAAGTTGGAAATCGACATCGAAGACACATCGGATCCAATATGTTCGGTCAAAATATTACACGCACCTCTCGTCATCTGTTTTCGCAAAGTCATGTCAGCCATATTGTAAACATATAGCGCCAATAACTTCTGGAAATTACGGCACTCCACTAACACCACATTGTTTTTCAGCTCCATTTTATTCGATACATCATCGATGCCATTATATTCGAGCCAATCATAATCGACAATCTTGCCAGTTTCCTCTATGATATTAGTTTCATCATCAATAGGGGCCTCAAAAAAATCCAAATAACTCGCGATCGAGTGTTTGGGGTCACCATAATAAACGTCAAACTTGTCAAGAGCGCCCTCCTTCGCAAAGACTTTGGCAGAAACCGGTAAACCAAGCCTCTCCCAAACCGATGAGACACAAATCATTGTTTTAATTATTGATATAGCGGTGCCATCATCGATACCAAAATGGCTCTTGATTTCACGCTTCAAATTGGTATATAGTACATAATTACTATGACGACTATTAAAATACAATAAATTTTTGAAATATTTTGCGCGTTTTGGTCGTGTTTTGAAGAATATATAGCGCTCAATTTTGAAAATAATCAAGAATAAATATGATTTAACAATATCAACAAGTTTAGTATTCTTCTTGCTGTTTGAATAAAAATAATGCATAGATGCAGTTTTGTTGTAATTATCAACTAATTCATCGACACATTCTTTGACTTTTATTGTATGTTTCAGTTTTTCCTCTATTTCACTATGGAATGTTGGAATAACATCCGCATTGTCAGTCAAAAGTGCAACCAAGACATCAACAATATTCTCGACATGAGCGGAGAATGTCATTTGAACGACAGAGCAGGCATCATTAATGGTCATTGGCATCGATGACTTCTGGGTTTGTAAATAATAGAGGCTGGTACCAGGTTTGTGAAATAAAATGCGTTCTTTGGGATTCTTGACTACAAATTCCTCTATTTCATCATCGGGTGTCTTATATTTGATAATATAATTTCCTTTGATTTCTTCCAAATCACTCAAATGCGCCACCAAATTAGTAATCATATTCACAAATGTATCTACAATCACATTCTTACTCCGCTGGATTTTATAGTAAGTGACCACCCATTCAACTGATGAATGAAACCCACAATCGGTTTCGTCCTTCATTTTAAAATGTATATTGTAATTTTTACCCGAGTTATCACGGAATGTGAAGAAATGGTTCTTTTCCTCTGTTTTATCTGTCGGCAAATCCAGTTCGGAATCATAATAACAAATCTTATTAAGCATTTGAATAAATGGCGTGACAGCATTGTCGCTGGTGATATTGAAAACCGCATTGGAATTTCGTTTTCCGTATTTGTCGATAATGTTATCTTCCATCACCTCTTCTTGCCTCTCCAAAATATAATCATCAATGTCATCATCTTCGCCAGCCTCTACTTTTTTAAACTCTTGAATATCCTTTCTTGCGGTGTCCGCATTATATAGCACAGTGTCGCCAGTTTCTTCATCATCATCTGTTTTGGTTAATTTCGCTAAAACGCCACATTCGACTTCGAACCCAATACTTAGTATTTTTTGGAATACAACATTTTCGGCAATCGAACCACCTATCATATAATAATATATATTGCGAAAAATATATATTACACCTTATTTGTAAGCCCTCTCTCCCAGTTATCTTAATTGTATGCCCTCTTGATAGCATATGGGTTCTGTTGTAATACACTATACAAATCGGATGTGTTACGATCAACTTGGGGCACATCCTTGGCCTTGTATTGGAGTTCGCCCATACTTTGTACCGATTGTGATTGATATGGCATTTTTGGCATCGCCTCTCTACTATTAATCATATCAATATCTTTCGGCTTACCTTGATAATTCACGTAATTATTAAACAAGTTTGTATTCGAATTGCCAAATCGACTATGAATCGTAGAGGCCTTAATATCACTAGGTTCATAAGACAGCTCGGCATCATACGGTCGCAGCGCCGAATTACGATAACCGGCGCCACCAGTATGCGATTTAGTAGTGGTGTCTCGGTGTTGAGGAACCGCCTCGTGGTTCGCATTAATATATCCGTCGCCCTTCAAACCTCTATTGATATTCCAGTGGTTCAAAGACTTCTCCGTAGTTTCACGCATCGTGTGTGCGGGAGCATCTGCCGGATTATATAAATATGATTGACCAACACGCGACTTGGCATCACCATATACACGCATATTTCCTGTGGTATTCTCTTTGCGCGATGGGCGCATAATTTCCAAGAGAGGTGCAACCACGGCGCCAATACCACTACCAACAGCACCAAAATAATCAGTCTCTCCATTTGTACTGCGGTTATTGGCAAACACTTGTTTCGACTTAATTCCGTAGTCGCCATCATTCGCAAATCCACGTCCATTCGCATTGGCAACACCCAATTGTGTAGGTCCCAATTCTACACGATGACTCGGCAAAATCTCACCACCATCAGCTCGCACATGATGGACACTCTGTGCCACACCACCATAAGATACAGTGGTCTCCGGACGAGCAACATCTCGCTCAATCTGGATAGCCTGGGCAGTGGGGGCTCGCCCTACACCGGTTGTAGTAAATAATCGGTCCTGTCCCCACTCAAATGCGGTTTCCGGTCGATTCTTTTGAAATGCGCCTAAAATACCGACATTTGTGATGCGACTTTTGGCGGGTCCTTCGTGACCCAATTGCATGAACTCACTCGACTTCTGTTTATTGGCTGTTCGTAGTTCATCAACGCCCTTTGGCATCCATGACTCGCGCATCATAGTACCCGAATTGTATCCACCGGAACCCGCAGTGCCGTATCCCAATCCAAGACCGGGACCAACCTTTTCCTCTTCGAATGGCTTCACATTTGCCATTCGCATACTGGGGTTCACGCGTGACTGATAGAAGTCATTCATATTCGGCGCACCATTTGCCCACTGGTATTTTTCATTGGGTGCGAAGAGAGGTGCCTGCTCCGACTTGGTAATAATTTGGCTACCGCTGCCTAAATAGTTGTCCATAATAGCCTCATTCGATTTGGGGTCAATAGCAGTCCGTATTTTGCCGCCAAAAAATGGCACCATATTGTTGTGGTTGAAGTATTTTGAATCCACTTTATCACCCGTGAGCGAATAATATTGAGAGGTATCTGTTTCGGCATTTTTATTCACTAAACTATTTCGAACATTGGGGTTAAAATATTTGTCGGTATATGCTGACTGACCGTCATATTTATTGACAGTTGACAACGACGCAGATAAATCATTTTCGGCATTATTCACGGTTCCATCGGGGTAATTTTTATCGGGAATATTTGTATTGGGGAGACTCTCAAACCCTTCTTTTTTCGATTCGCCTGGTTTTGACTGATTCGATACAATATATAAACTTCCAAGTGCTATGAGAGGTATGGCAAGCTCCATCGTATTTAACTATATATACTACTGAAAATATATAGTTATATTCTAATTACCATAAGTGGAAATTCCACCAAGGTGTTGTTGGAAAGGTGCATAACCAGTATTTTGGCGCATAGTTCCCGCAATCGCCAAAGGCACCGGACTGGGTTTAAAGTAGTCTCTTTCTAAAATGCGCGTATTCAAATCATAATGAAACGGTTTCTCCAATTGATCGAGAGGGTTCAACAAGGTTGGTTCAAATCGATTCAGCTCAGTTTCGCGATAAGTCCACGCAGGGTGAGTGGCGCGAGAATCATCAGTCACATAATTTGATTCGCCGTGTTGGGTGGGTGCTGATGAGGACACACTCCACTTCTTATAGTCATTGACTTCGGGAAGGTCGCGCGTGAGAGGTCGAGTTAAACCTCTTAAATCACTATTGATGTCCATCATATTGTCGCGAAAGTTGGCACCCCATTTTTGAATACGGATATGAGGGTCAGCATTGAATGCCATTTGGTCACCCGGGCCGGGAGTATCGAGTGCATATCTGCCAGCATTTGTAAGCATCATATTCTGTTTCTCAATTCTTCCTCTATCATTTGTATATCGAGTACACGCCATAGTTCGTATATTCTAATCCAATAAAAAAATGGATAGTTAGAAACTATGCGAAAGGGTATAAATAGAAAGTTTATATATGAATCAATAGAGGCACGAGAAAATGGAAAACATCGAGTTCAGCATAATGCCTAAACTGGCCCTAAATATGATTGTCAAGAATGAGTCCAAAATCATTACACGCCTTTTGGATTCTCTTGCTAATATCATCGACTGTTATTGTATTTGTGACACTGGAAGCACCGACAATACTCGGGAAATAATCACTCAGTATTTTTATAGTCGCAATATTCCCGGCACTGTCATTTTTGAACCATTCAAGAACTTCGAACACAATCGCACATTTTCCTTATATGCATGTAAAGATGCGAAAAACACCGGTGGCACATATGCGGACTTTATTTTGTTGATGGATGCGGATATGATATTGGAAAAGGGTCCTGAATTCGACCTGGTGAGTTTCAAGACAGGATTATGGAAGTCGGATGTATTCCACTTGTTTCAAGGAAGCGACAATTTTTCATATAAAAATGTCCGGATAGTGAAAAACAGTCTAAATATATCATACTGGGGAGTAACGCATGAGGTAATTAGTACCCCCGACGGAACCAAATATGACCAAATTGAGCGCACCACATTATTTATTAATGATGTTGGCGACGGAGGAGCCAAAGCAGACAAATTTACTCGCGATATCCGGCTCTTAACCGAAGGACTCAAAGAGAAACCGAACAACGACAGATATACATTTTATTTGGCGAATAGTTATCGTGATAATGGAGAGAGGGAAAAGGCAATCGAGACGTATAAGAAACGCATCGAAATCGGCGGATGGTTCGACGAAGTCTGGCAGAGTTATTACAATATTGGTCGTTGCCATATGTGGTCGGGAGAGCCCGAAAAGGCAATAGCATACTGGATGCTGGCTTACGATTATTTTCCTAAACGTCTTGAAAACATCTATGAGATTATGACATATTATCGCAATCAATCTAAACACAAGTTGGTGTATGAATTTTATTGTATAGCGCTCAGCCAATTAGAGGGTGTAGACAAATCAAAAATCGACTATTTATTCTTGCAAAACGACGTATATGACTACAAACTCGACTATGAATACACAATTTCGGGTTATTATTACAATCCGGACAAGGTGGATTTGGCGGCTCTTTCGATGAATGTATTGTGTGCACCAAATCTCGAAAGTGGAATTATGAATAATGTAATATCAAATTACAAATTTTACTGTGAACCGTTGCCCGGAAAACCATTTTCATTAAGGACACCCCTAATGGGCCCCGATTTTCGCACTAGTACACCATCACTATGTTTCCATCAAGGTCGACTCATAACGAATCATCGCCAGGTGAATTATTATATTGATGCCACAGGTGGCTATGTGAATCAAGAGCAAATTATCACACATAATGTGATATCATCGCATTATTGTGATGATGCAACCTATGTTGACTCGGACGATGAAATGCCGACAGCATCTGCGTCATTTTTGCTCGGTTATAATAAAGAACACGATGCACGTTATGTGGGATTAGAGGATGTGCGTCTATTTGAACACAATGGCGAAACGCATTTTACGGCGAACCGCGGATTACATGATGGCACAATGCGCATCGAATATGGAACTATCGATTATGAGAACAGGACAACGAACTCTGTTATTCTGGCCGGCCCACGAAATATCGAGAAAAACTGGGTGCTCTATGCCGATGGTGAAAACACATTGCGAATTGTGTATGGATGGTCACCGATGACAACTTACGAAATTGATAGAGAGACCGGAACACTTATCAACAAATGCGAAATCCGGACACCACGATTTTTCGAATTATTGAGAGGTTCAACAAACGGAATCAAAGTGGATGCAGAGACCTGGTTTATTTGCCATTTAGTATCATATGAAGATCGCCGTTATTATTATCATATTTTGGTAGCGATTGACAACCGAACGGGACAACTGACTCGATGGTCGCGATTATTCACGTTTGAACGAGAGAAAGTCGAATATGTGTTGGGGTTTGTGCGAAAGAATGACACCGAGTTTTTGCTGGGATATAGCAAAATGGACCGCACATCCGAGTTCAAGATTATCGAGAAAAAAGAACTGGAAGAGCTATTTATGTAAGCGCGCTTATTTTTCATCTGGTTTTGACCTTTGCTAAGGCCACCTACGGTGGCCGACGGTCGCCCGCATTGCGGGCTTAGTAACGATTGCCTAAGCATATTTAAAGATGCTTAGGCGTAGAACTCACATTACGAATTACAAACATTTTGTCATCCGTACAATATGGACTATCGATTTCATTCGATACCACATAATCACCAATATCGTCATCATCATTGGGACAGCGTTGAGGACTTGATGGAGATGCAGATTGCCCCCAATATATTGAACCAAACTCGTGATCTCCAACATAAAATGGTGTGTTATCCATACTATTTGACGAATATAAATCGAGGGTTGTCGGGGTGTTGCTATTCTGTCTTGTTAATCGACTTGGTATATTAGATAAATGTGTATTAGTCAATTCATTTATTTCACAATTTAGTGTTGTGGTATGAATCCTCTCATCTCCCTGTGAATGCTGTCGCGAACAACTGAACATATGCCCATAGGATGTACCAATCGTTCTCAAAACTACTACTATATCGTCGCACAGATTCTTCATAAATCGAATATCCTGTTGTGTCTCCATAAATGACATCATTTCTCTCAATAATGCTTTCATTTCATCTTTTATTTCTTTCATGTCACCTTGTGTTTCATTTTCATCAACATCAAAATCCGTTATCAATGGTTCTTTATGATTTTTTGTAAAATTAGAGGCCTTATATAACATTTGGAGGGTTTTCAAGCGATACTCCATTTCGGGCATTTTCTCAAACTTATATTCAAACAATGTGTCGCAAATAACAGAACCGCCAGTTATCAAATAAATATTCACAGGTTCTTCTGTTTCATCGAGTCTTCGAATGTGAAATGTCCGCATATCGGAGGCCGCAATCTGACCAATATAAAGTGTGCTCACCCAAGTATTTGTTTTGTAATCATAGACTTCACAACCGCGACAAACTAAAATTACATTTGACCAAACATTGTTCAAAATACCGTGTAAGATTTCGCCATATGCAATTCCGGCTTTTTCTTTGTCCGAAATGAAATAGTATTTGCTATTTTGAGTGGCTGATAGTGTAGAAAACATATATGGATCATGTTCGAGACCAAATCCAATAAATGTATTGAATGCGCAAGTGTCCACCAATTCCACCAACTTCACTGGGTCTGTTATGCCACAATTTGCCTCTCCATCGCTCATAAATATGTTGTGAACAACTCCGGATTTTACACAATCTCTTTCTTGATCTTTGATTGTACTAAGTCGTAATGCATTTAATGCGATTTCGATATTTGTTTGGTCAGTTGCATACATTTTATCTATGTGTTTAAACAGCATATCCATATTTTCATTATTAACTCGAACACTAGTAATAATCGGTTTTACACACTGGTTGAAACTACTCACACTCAAAATCACACCGCAATTCTGCGAATGTTCCAATATATGTCGAATCATATTTCGAATAACATATTTAATTTGATCTAGTTTCGTATTGTTGTCGCTACATAGCTCATCCATAGAACCGGAAGTGTCAATCATCATATGGATTACTTGATCCTCTTTTTCTGCACCGAGACCATAACTAAGCCCACTATCCAGAACGGCAAATTTATAAATGCCATTGCCTCCCTCTCTTTCATCGAAAATAATTTGCGCGTTCATTTTGTATGTTTTGTAAATTGATTTTACACATAGTTATAAAATCAATTTTTGGGATGGTGGTCTAAGCATGTAATTTCTTGATTTCCTCAATTTGGAGTTGATGGTCTTTTGTATTAAATGCCGACTGCCTATGAATACGATGCTTAACTAAAATCTCGGACACATTAAAAAAAGATTTCCCCAGTTTTCGCAGACGCAACCACAACTCATAATCTTCGACATCATATACCGGATTCCACCAACACATTTCTTTGCGAATAATGACACTGGAATTTATAATTGGATTAAACTTATTAAAATCAAAATTTGACAAATTACCGAGAGGCAATTTTGGAACAGCATTGCTTTCGCCAAAATATACACAATTTGTGCCGATAACATCATATTGGGGAACCAGACTCATCTGTTTTTCCAGCTTTTCCGGATGCCAAATATCATCGACATCCAGTATCGCAACATAATCACTATTCACACCTTTCATCATTTCATTTAGTGCATTTGATTTGCCACATATACCTTCCAAATCTAAAACACGTATCCGTGAATCGTACTCATATTGTTTAGCAATAAGATATTGGATTGACATATGCGGATGGCCATTAATACCAATAATAAGATTCCAGTCGCCGTAAGTTTGCCCAATAACTGATGGGACAGAATCAACAATAAATTCAATTCCATTATAAATTGGCATAAGTATGGTTATCATTAGTAATATAAACAGTTTATTATGAAATATTTATATTGTTATAACAATAAACGCTGAAACATAAACCAGTTATCGACATCATTGTTATTCTCATAATATAATTTAAAACGACCCATATTAGAAAACACACAATCCGCAATAATAATTTGGTCATCTTTCACCAAGTAATCATGTTTGAAATATGATTCGAGACGGGAATAATAGAGGTCAAACCACCAATCAATTTTGGTTTTGTGTAACAAGAAGAAACCACCGGCAACAGAATATTGGTGTGGCGGTATTTGTTGTACTGGTAAACCCGCTTGATTGCGCACATTAATTAGACGAGCCAGACTATTTACATATTCAGTTGAATTATTTACACACGCATAATGAACCTTATTCTGGTCGAAGGCGCCGATTTTTACGGGATTCGGCCAAGCCATCAAACGACTGATATGTGTATCGTTTTGCCGGTTTCGAAAATACCCGATATCACACCAGCCATAATATTCAGTTTCGAAATATTTTTGTGTTATTGTTTCGCGGACAAATGCGATTTTTTCGGACCACAACATATTTAATTCCCAGTCTGTATTAAATTGACTATGTTCATTAAGCATAGTATTTTTACTATGATTCTTTATCCACGACTCTCGAAACTTGTAGCAATAAAATTGGTCAAATGGTTTAATAATAATTTTAATATTTGGATTTTTGTGTGTATTTATGTGGGGAGTGCTTTCTTCATTTGTGTAAATAACTAGTTTGAAATTATTGCTGATCGAAATAAAATTCTCCATCCAGTCAATATATTTTGAAGGATCAAACTTGGAGTTCATAATATAAAAACAGGTGGAAAGAGTCAGCATATAGAGAGGATATCTGGTTTATCTTTATATTTGACAAATAAACATAAACATCTTTGATTCTCGATTACATCTTGGATCCAAAAAACATCCACAACACAACTGATAGCACACTACCGACAACAAATCCATTACCGGCGGCCTTTATTGTCTTCCCCATTGTGTAGTAGAAAACAGCAGGTAAAACCAAATAAGTAAGGACAGCATAGAAAGCCATAATTCCAGTAAAGAGAGTAAAATCCATAGTTATACATTATACCTTTATTTTTTCACTATTACAATCGGGTCCTTTATATTCGACACATACAACGGAAAATTCTCACCATCAATGCACACATTTCGCACCAACAATGTATCTGGTTCTAATACACATCCTTTCCACAAAAGACACATATTTTCAACCCCCAAAATATTCCGGATATGTTCTTTAATATCACATATCATTGCCGCCTTAATATCACTATCATTATTATCTCTAAATAACACCGGAATCTCATATTTGGCATACCCGCCTTCCTCCATTACAATCAAATGATAATGGGGCAAATCCTCATTCTCATGGCACGGCATATATTCTTGGGACCACAACTTATTTAGCGAGTTTTATCTCATTTAATGGTTCGCCCGCTGCTCCACGAAATGTTTGCCTATGCCATTGGGTTATTCCATGCTCTGCAATACCATTTAAATGCGCCTTGGTCCCATATCCCATATTGGTATTTAGTCCATAACGAGTCACTAAATCAGGATGACATTCACACAAATGCTCAATATATGTATCCCTCTCATTCTTTGCTAAAATCGATGCAGCCGCAATTGACGCATATGTGCCATCACCTTTCTCAACTGTTTCGTGGTTAATTGTATCCAATGTATCGGTATCATTGTTGAAACGAGTATATGGACGGAAATAATTGCCATCTACAAGAAGAAGACCGCGATTTAGCGCGAATCCATATTTTTGGAGAAGAATTGTCGAAATATGGTCGACACAAATATGCATGGCGCGAATAACACAATTTAGGATTCCTTGACTGTCAATTTCCGCCGCATCCATATAATGAATATGCCACGCAAGAGCATTTGATTTGATATAAGAGGCAAGTTCACCAATTTTTTTACGAGACTTGATTTGCTTGCTATCACGCATCCATTCATAGTGGAATTGTGGAGATGCCTTCGGCAAAACCACTGCTGCCACATATACCCGACCAAACAAAGGTCCTCGCCCAGCTTCATCTATCCCGATTTCAAACTCATTCTCAGCATCTTTACAAGACAATAACACCACATGTTCTTTTCTTGTTCTGGGTTTTTTAGCAACAACTGGCGTTTCCATACTATTTAGGATTCACACTAAACCTTTATTTGGATTTAACATATACAATTCCTTTGTAAACACACACACACACATATGTGTAGTTTTATTTTTCGGTGTAGAATATATATTTGCGCATAAATGGAGTTCAAATTAAGCCCCTTAATTTTATTCATAATATTGCTGTTGGCTTTGGCGCTATCCGCGATGTGGAAAACATATTTGGAAAAAGAGGGATTCATCACTTATAACAAAGAATCATCACCATTCTCTACCAAAACTGTTGGAATATACAGCACCGAGAATCCAGTAACCAAGATTTATGATGATATTTACTATGATCCGCGAAATGGAAATATTGTCGTGATTTACACTAAGAATCAAGTACAAGGGTCAAACAGTGATACCGATGGAACCACAATTAAATCTATCGAAATTGTCCCTAGAAAATATGATTCCACACCTTCTGGTAAAATTGTCTCATATGAGAACACCACTATTGACCAGACTGGAACAAATGGAGAGAGTAAAGCCGTTGCTATTAACCAGGTTGTACCCGAAAGTCGCAAATCTACACTTGATCCCATCGATGTTGCCTGGTCCTACAAATCTGGACAGAATCAGGTTAACTATATTACTTGGGGTGCTAACACATACATTTATGTGATGGATATCACCAGTTTATCAGCTTCCGGTAATTCTAGTGCATATTCAGGAAATTCGTATGCTGGAACTGTCAAACATGGTTCCGTTGCCTTCTATACTGGTTCAATCAATCCTCTCGTATCAATAGATTTAAGCAAAGATGAAGATGGTGATACCGCTGATGATATATATATCGATTCCAAAGGATATCCCCAACAATTTGCTGATGGTTATGATGACAAAAATGTGATTGAACCGTATTATCACCCAAGCCGCGTGGTTTACCAAATCACCAGCAAAATCAAATATGATGTTGCAAATGGCAACCTTTTAGTAATAAAAACACCCACAACTGATTCAAAATCTGTGGATGTATATTATCGAAGTGGCGATGGTAAGCGCGAAGATGACAATACGCCTGATATTCAATTGACATCAGTAGCGGATGCCCAGGCATCAGGACTTGATTATATTAAGCAATCATTCAACAAATCTGTGAATAAGCCATTTTTCGTCCAAGATACAGCAACCAAGAACACAATTATGTATTGGCCTGTTGGTGAAAACACGCTGATTGTTATCTTCGAAAACCGCAATGCGAATGGATATGTGCCTATTAAGAAGGTAGTTAGATTCACATCGAGTGGTGTCTATGTATCGAGTAGTTCATCAGGAGACAAGAAAGAAGATGAAAAGAAGGGCGATGATAAAAAGGGCGATGACAAGAAGGGCGATGATGAGAAAAAGATCGGTGACAGCAGTGGCAACTACGGCGATTTCTGGAAATGGTGGAGTTATTTTAACTCGAATGCCGTGGGTGGTATTTCTAACGACTATATGTTAAAAACCCAAATTGTGCCTCCTGTATGCCCATCATGTCCCGCCTGTTCAGGTGGTGCTTGTACTAATTGTGGTGGTTCTGGTGGTTCTGGCTCAATGGCTGCCGATGGTTCTTCACTTGCTGTGAAGGGTCCTTCATCCGCCGCTGCCTCTCTTGGACAGAGCGCTGGTGCTACTATTTCCAACACTGCGGATACAGTTGGCTCAACTATTCAGGGAACTGCGGCGATCGGTGGTCTCACAGCAGTTACAGGTGGTGCAATAGCCGCAAATTTGGCTTCCAAAACAATCGGCACTGCGGGTAATATTGTTGGCAAGACTGTTGATACTGCGGGTAATATTGTTGGCAAGACTGTTGATATTGCCGGTAATGTTATTGATCGTACATTCGATACTGCGGGTAATGTAGTAAATACTGCGGGTGGACTAGTTCGAGATGCTGGAACAGGTGTTTCAAATCTGCTCTCAGTTGATCCTCGCCGAGTTGGATATGAGCAATCATACAATGGTCCTCGTCCAGGAAGTAATTACACTGGAATCTATGCGCCTCTCAACCAAAACCAGAAACAACAGCAAGGCCAACCGATCGACCCATATTCATATAATGGCGCACTCCAATCCAAAGGTAGTAATTTCCGTCCAGTGACTGCGGATTTCAGCGCGTTCGGCCTTTAATTTTGGCCTTGTCGGCTTTTTAATTGAGCGCTTGTCGGCCTTTAATTTTGGCCTTCTACAATAATGATTCGTTCAAATATATATAAATATATGAACACCTAATTTAATTACATAACCGAATGTCATTAAACACCGAACTATTAAACAACATATTTGAACGAAATAAGACTGCCGAAAATATCAAATCCATATTAAATGCGTTTTCAAAAGATCACGCAAATCCCACATTCAAAAAGGGGTTTTATATTTACGGCTCATCCGGTGTCGGCAAAACTCAATTTGTTATTGATATATTGAAATCGCTCAATTA
>JACCEC012334698.1_pt1 | contig 14411 bp, 18 predicted proteins | sample 7450121 | NCBI WGS metagenome assembly JACCEC01 (sample SAMN15323455, study PRJNA562643) | freshwater metagenome | isolation source: river surface water | place: USA:Blue River Watershed | collected 2017-08-18 | reverse complement strand
TTTGTTGAGTATGTAAGAGGGCTGCCAGTGGCGGCCCTTTGTTTTAATACCCTTAGACGAATTACCCTGTATAACAATATATGCTTTAAATACCGGAGAGGTGTTTGATTAATCCAAACATAAAAGCCTTTTTTGATCCAGAAACGTGGACGTTTACTTATGTGGTGTATGAGAAGCCAAATACCCCATGTGTAGTGATTGATTCTGTCTTGAACTTCGACCCAAAGTCTGGCAGAACGAGTAGCAATTCAGCAGATGAGCTGATTATATTTATCCAAAAAAATCATTTACAGCTAGCGTGGATTCTTGAAACCCATGCCCACGCTGACCATCTAAGTGCTGCACCTTATATTCAGAAACAGTTAGGTGGCAAGATTGCTATTGGTCATCGCATTCAAGATGTGCAAAAAGTATTCAAAGGAATCTTTAATTTAGAGCCCGAGTTCAAAGTAGATGGCTCACAGTTCGATTATTTAATTGAAGAGGGCAAGAATTTAGAGTTTGGCAACTTGAGTATTCACCCCATATTTGTGCCAGGGCATACGCCTGCTTGCATGGCCTACGAAATCGGCGATGCCATCTTTGTGGGTGATACCCTATTTATGCCTGATGTTGGAACTGCACGTTGTGATTTCCCTGGAGGTAGTGCTAACAATTTATATAAGTCTATCCAGAAAATCTTATCCTATCCCGATAACACTCGATTGTTTATGTGCCACGATTACCCGCCGAGCAATCGTCCTGTTGCCTATGAAACAACGGTTGCCAAACAAAAAAAGGACAACATCCATATTCATGATGGTATCTCAGAGGAGCAGTTTGTAGAAATGCGCACTAAGCGCGATAAGACATTACAAATGCCAGTATTGCTTTTGCCTTCCATTCAAGTGAATGTCCGCGCTGGTCATCCACCGCCGCCTGAGAATAACGGTAAGCGGTATCTCAAAATCCCACTGGATGTTTTGTAAAGGACATTCTTTATGCCTACTTAAATCAATTTAAGGAAGATGAATCAGTCAGCCAACCAGGCGGTCGTTTTAATGAAGGCGCTGGGCAATCGTGATCGCACGATGTTGTTATGCGTGATCAATCAATGGGGGAGGTGCGTGACTGAGCTGGAGACCTTATCGAAGACTCGTCGCGCAGGTAAGCAAATTTACTACTCTGCATCAAGCCCAATTGCCATGTCGGTCATGGCTTTGTTGTATCAAAATTATTGTAAGTAAATGCGTTTAACAAAGGAGGTTATGATGCAATGTAACGTTGGAAATACGGATCGCATCTTGCGCATTACGGCAGGAAGTTTATTAATTATTTTGGCTATCAGTGGAGTTACTGGACCTTGGGGTTGGGTTGGAATCATTCCTATCGCAACAGGTATATTTCGGTTCTGTCCAGCATATCCACTTATCGGATTAAATACGGCCAAGAAAAATAGCGAGTGAATTAATGATTTGGTTTGTCTCAGAGAAGTCATTGACTGCAGGAAGCGACTGTTCGGCGTGATTTGGGATGCTATTATTGTTGGAGGCGGAGCAGCCGGATTATTTTGTGCAGGTATTGCTGGGCAATTAGGTAAAAAAGTTCTGGTTCTCGATCATGCGAGCGTCTTAGGCGAAAAGATTCGGATTAGCGGTGGCGGGCGTTGTAATTTCACTAATCTTCACAGTGCACCCAATCATTTTCTTTCACTGAACCCGCATTTTGTGAAGAGTCCATTGGCTCGCTATTCCTCACAAGACTTCATTAATCTTGTTAAGCAATATCGCATCCCTTTTCATGAGAAACACCAAGGGCAGTTATTTTGTGATGAGTCTGCTAATGACATCATTCAGATGCTGTTCTCTGAATGTCAGCAAGGCGGCGTTCAGATACAAAACCCGGTCACTATCTCAGCCATCACCCGAAGTCAGGATGCTTGGGAGTTAGCAACAAGCCAAGGCAGTCAACAGACACGCCACTTAGTTATTGCGACGGGTGGTTTACCTGTACCCGCCATTGGTGCTACTGAATACGCCTTAGATCTAGCAAGACAATTTGACATCCCTGTCAATCCAGTTCGCCCGGCACTAGTTCCCCTCTCATTTACAGCGGGTGAGTTTTTGCAGATGAGTGATTTGTCGGGGATTAGCATTCCGGTGACCATATCGTCTGGCCAAAAAGGGAAGCGTTATGGCACATATCAGTTTGAAGAGGATTTATTGCTGACGCACAAAGGACTGTCTGGCCCAGCTATATTGCAAGCGAGTAGTTATTGGATAGAAGGAGAGTCGATTCATATTAATTGGCTTGGCAAACAAGATGATGTAGAACTATTCACAAGCCTTGATGCAAATACACGATCGGTGGATTCTTTATTGGCAGATCTTTTGCCCCAGCGCTTTGCCAAGCTCATTACAGAGCAATTTGATATGAGTCAGCGCAATTGGGCGGAGATTTCAAAAAAGGATCGCGAGCGCCTGAGAAACTACCTTAAGCATACTGAAGCCAAACCCGCCGGTACACTGGGTTGGAAAAAAGCCGAGGTGATGTTAGGCGGTGTCGATACTAAGGCTTTGGATGGTAAAACTATGATGTCCAAACAGCATCCAAATTTATTCTTTATTGGCGAATGCGTAGACGTTACAGGTCATCTCGGTGGCCATAATTTCCAATGGGCTTGGTCCTCGGCCTATGTGTGCGCGCAGGCCTTAGGCACCCAGTAGCAATTAGTAAGCTCATTAAGGGTTTCCACTAACTCTTATTACAAACTCTTGTCCTTAATATAGACCTAGACATGTAAAAAAATCATTTACGGTACGGGGGCTCTTTCATGCAGAAGTCATTATTAATTAATGCAGATAAATGCACAGGCTGTTTGCAGTGCGAGATGGCGTGTAGTTACGAGAACTACGGGGTCTTTAATACTTCCAAGTCCCGTATTAAGGTATTTGATTTTCATGAGACCGGTAAGAAAGTGCCATACACCTGTACCCAATGCGATGAGGCCTGGTGTTTAAAAGCGTGTCCGGTAGATGCCATCCGCATTGATGCGACCACTGGTGCAAAGGTTGTGATTGAGGATGTTTGTGTGGGCTGCAAGGTTTGCACCATCTCCTGCCCATTTGGTACGGTCAACTATGTACAGGATACGGGTAAAGTCCAAAAGTGTGATTTGTGTGGCGGTGATCCTGCCTGCGCTACCTCTTGTCCCACAGGGGCTATCACCTATGTCGATGCTGACTGGACTGGCTTAGACAAAATGCGAGCCTGGGCAGATAAGCTCGGCAATCAACCATCAGCGTAAATAAGGAATCATTATGTCTTGGTCTGGAAAATTTTTGCGAGTTAATTTGAGCAAGGGCACTTGTCAATCTGAGCCCTTAAATATGCAATGGGCTAAAGAGTATTTGGGCTCGCGTGGCTTAGCCTCGAAGTACCTGGTGGAAGAGATTGATCCTAAGGTTGATCCACTCTCACCGGAAAACAAAATTATTTGGGCGACCGGACCGTTAACCGGAACCATGGCTTCGACCGGTGGTCGTTATACCGTAGTTACTAAAGGTCCCTTGACAGGTGCAATTGCATGTTCTAACTCAGGTGGGTATTGGGGCGCAGAACTGAAGATGGCTGGATGGGATATGGTTATTTTTGAAGGGAAGTCACCCAAACCCGTTTATTTGGTCATCGAAAATGATGATGCAAAGTTGCTTGATGCTTCTTATATTTGGGGAAAATCGGTCTGGGAAACTGAGCCGGCTATTAAGGCTAAACATCAAGATCCACAAATGCGGGTTTCCTGTATTGGACGCGCTGGCGAGAATCAAGTTCTATTTGCATCGGTGGTGAATGATTTACATCGCGCGGCAGGTCGTTCGGGAGTTGGGGCTGTCATGGGAAGCAAAAACCTTAAGGCCATTGCCGTTCGAGGAACTAAGGGCGTAGGTAATCTGAAAGATCCTAAAGCCTTCATGAAAGCGAGTACTGCAGCCAAGGCGGTGCTAGCTGGACATGCGGTAACTGGCCAAGGCTTGCCAACCTATGGAACCCAAGTATTGATGAACGTTATTAATGAGGTTGGCGCTCTACCAACGCGCAATCACCAGGATGTCCAGTTTGAAGGGGCTAAGGATATTTCTGCGGAAGCAATGGCAACCCCGCGTGCTTCTGATGGTAAAGCGCAGTTGGTTACGAATCAAGCATGCTTTGGATGTACGATTGCCTGTGGCCGCATCTCAAAAATTGATGACACGCATTTCTCAATACAAAACAAACCGCAATATATCAATGCATCGGGTGGATTGGAATACGAGGCTGCATGGGCACTTGGAGCAGCTAATGGTGTCAATGATTTAGAAGCATTGCAATTCGCTAATATGGTTTGCAACGAGGATGGTATTGATCCGATTACATTTGGTGCCACAGTTGGTGCAGTCATGGAAATGTATGAGATGGGCGCTTTAACGAAAGAACAAATTGGCATGGAAGCGCCGTTTGGGTCTGCTAAGGCGCTTTGCCATTTTGCCGAGATAACGGCAAGGGGCGAGGGCTTTGGTAAAGAAATTGGTCTAGGGTCGGCTAGGCTCACCAAGAAATACGGTCAACCCGATTTATCCATGAGTGTAAAAGGACAAGAGTTCCCTGCATACGATGGCCGTGTTATCCAAGGTATTGGTCTAGCATATGCCACCTCGAATCGCGGCGCCTGCCATCTACGCGGCTACACCATTGCCTCTGAGGTCTTGGGGATCCCAGTCAAAACAGACCCAGCGGAGACCAATGGCAAACCCGAACTAGTGAAGGCGTTTCAAGATGCTACGGCAGCATTTGATTCGGCCGGAATTTGTATATTCACTAGCTTTGCTTGGACTTTAGCTGATGTCGCACCTCAATTACAAGCGGCTTGTGGTGATGAATTCACCGTTGAAAACCTCAACACGATTGGAGAGCGAATTTGGAATATGGAACGCGACTTCAATAATCGTGCAGGCTTTACGAATAAAGACGATAAGTTACCAAAACGTTTAATGACTGAAGCTGCAAAGACCGGCCCCGGAAAAGGAACGGTAAGCGGCTTGGACAAAATGTTGCCTGAATACTACAAAGTACGTGGTTGGGATAACGAGGGTCGGTTAAGCACAGAGACTCGTAAGCGACTTGGTTTATAAAAGCAGATGAAGCACCTTATTTTGGGTAACGGCCCTGCTGGCGTTATTGCAGCTGAAGGCATTCGTCGTTTACGACCTAGCGATGAAATTGTTTTGGTTGGCGCAGAGGATGCTCCCCCATATTCACGTATGGCAATTCCCTACCTGTTGGTGGGAAATATTAGCGAAGAGGGTACTTACCTTCGTAAATCTAAGGATCATTTTTCGAAACTAGGCATTCAGTTAAAAAAGGCCAGAGCACATTCGCTGGATATCAAGAATAAAAGCCTTAACCTAGGAGGCTCTGATTCAATTCACTTTGATAAATTATTAATTGCCACGGGATCGGTCCCCGTTCGCCCTCCTATTCCTGGGATTGACTTGCCGGGTGTACATCCATGTTGGACCTTAGAGGATGCAAGAGCAATTCAGAAGCTAGCCAAACCAGGAGCACGTGTCTTACAAATGGGCGCTGGTTTCATTGGCTGCATCATACTTGAGGCTCTAGCGAGTAAGAACGTGAAATTAACCGTGGTTGAGATGGGTGATCGGATGGTACCGCGCATGATGACTGAAGTAGCGGGAAATCTCATCAAGAAATGGGTTGAAAAAAAAGGGATAGCAGTCCATACCAACACTAAAGTGGAGTCAATAACCCAGTCACAATCTGGCTTGCTCGTAAAACTATCCAATGGCGAAACCATCGAAGTTGATCTCGTTATTTCAGCAACGGGGGTAAAGCCTAATATTGAGTTCTTAAAAAACTCTGGCTTGCAAATACAAACAGGCATTGTGGTCAATGAACAAATGCAAACCTCTCATCCTGATATCTATGCTGCAGGTGATGTAACGGAGAGTGTCGATTTTTGTACGGGTAAGCGCATTATTAATGCGATACAGCCTAATGCGGCAGATCAAGCTAGTATTGCAGCAAGTAATATGGCAGGCGGCCATGCTTCTGCCGTAGGGAGCTTACAAGTGAACGTTCTTGACACCTTGGGCCTTATCTCAAGTTCCTTTGGACAGTGGTCAGGTATTCAGGGAGGTCAGCATGTTGAGCGCTGTAATCCAGATCAGTATCAATATATTCGCCTTGAATTTGATCAGGATCGGCTGATCGGTGCAACTAGTCTAGGCATGACCGATCATGTAGGAGCGATTCGTGGCTTGATTCAGACGCGGGTTGCGCTAGGGGACTGGAAAGAGAAGTTATTGCATGATCCATTGCGCATAATGGATGCATATTTGGCGAAGGCTCAAGCGCAAGCTAACTGGGTCGCTTAAGAAGAATGCAGATTACATTAAAGCTCTTTGCGAGCCTCTCACACTATTTGCCAAAGCATGCAAACCGTAATGAATTTCAGTTAGAGCTCGCCGAGGGTAGCACTATCTCCCAAGTCATCGAACAACAAAAACTCCCGATTAAATCAATCCATCTTGTTTTACTAAATGGCCACTTTATTGCCCCAGAGAAACGTGAGATCACGGTCTTAAAAGAAAATGATGCTCTTGCACTTTGTCCGCCCGTTGCAGGTGGGTAATGGTATTTAAACGGCTGATGGGATGTAATGTTGAAGACTTAATTCGTTGGCTACCTGAAGCACTCGGCTCTTATTATGAGCATTCAATGCTGGATATAGATGGCTTGCAGTATCGTGATACTCCGAAACCCCTGATTCGTCTCATTGGAAAAACTAAACCAGACCATCAAGTTTCCCTATTACGGATCCCGCAGTTAGAGCTTAATATTGAAATCAGCGATTTAGTGCATGATGACGTAACTAACATTATTCATCGTTTTGATCTTTATACTCGACGGGGTGGCGGTTAACTAGCAAAGCTGTCTATAAATTGGTTTGATATGTTGCAAATTAACTCTAGAAGTCCCACATTCCGTAAGCAAGTCATCGCTATTTTGGTAAGCGGTGTTTTTGCTCAACTCGCCTTTGCAAATAATCCAGAGTATGAAGCTCCACCACTGGATGAGATTGTGGTTTCAGCTAGTGGATATGAGCAGAAAATTATGGATACTGCTGCCTCCATTAATCTAGTAACCATAAATCAGATTCAAAATGGACAAGCTAGAGACAATCTTTCTGAGCCATTAAACCGAGTACCTGGCATTTTTGCCCTCAATCGCCAGAACTACGCACAAGACCTACAAATATCATCTCGTGGTTTTGGGGCAAACTCGACCTTCGGTACGCGCGGTATCCGACTGATTGTCGATAACATTCCTGGAACTGTTGCCGATGGACAGGGTCAGATATCCCATATAGATTTGCCATCCACTGATCGCATTGAGGTAATGCGAGGCCCATTCTCTGTGCTTTACGGTAATTCATCGGGTGGCGTGATTCGTGTATTTACCCAAGATGGTGGCCCCAAGACCGAGGTGCAACCCTACTTCGAAGTTGGTTCCTATGGACAACGTAGAGCTGGACTAAAAGCAAGTGGTAAATCTGGTGAACTTGGTTACGTAATTGATGCCGGGCAATTCCATACCAATGGGTATCGAGCTCAAAGGGCTGCTGATAGACGCAATGCCAATGCAAAACTCAGTTTTATGGGGGGTCTCGATACAAGGATAACCCTGATCGCAAATAACGTGAGCCTTAAAGCGCAAGATCCTACCGGATTAACCGAGAGCCAGTTAATTGCAAATCCCAAGCAGGCTGGTACAAGCGCTGTATCGCAAAATTCTCGCAAATCAGTCGATCAAACGCAAGTCGGCGCATCGATCGATTTTCGTATTAACGCAAACAATAATTTTTTATTCTCCCCTTACTTGGGTCAGCGTCATGTCCTTCAGTATTTGACTTCCGCAACAGCAGGATCTGGGGTGATTGATTTAGTTCGTTCTTTTTATGGTATGGATAGTAAATGGGTCCATCAAAATAAATTTTTTGATATTCCGTTGACTATGGTGACTGGCATTGACATGAATGAGAATGACGATCGTCGCCGAACGTATACCAATAGCGGGGGCACTGCAGTGTATAGCAGCACCGCCTCACAAGATTATGCTATGAGTGCCAAGAATTTCGATCAATATCTGCAAGCCGATTTTCGGTTTTCAGAGCGCTTTGCTTTTAATGCAGGAATCAGAAACTCTCAAACCAATTTGAGCTCAACAACGAATAATTCCATAACCCTAAATACAGGCTCAACTGAATTTAGGGCTATGACTTATATGGCATCATTGCAGTATTACTTAAACGAGATGTCTAATGTATATGTATCGTATGGCTCAAGTTTTGATACCCCGACATTAAATCAAGTCTTTTATAGTGCTAATGGAGCAGTTAATGGTTCTAGTTGTACGTCTTCGTGTTCTAATTTCGGGCTTTTAGCCGCCAAAACGAAGCAAGTAGAGCTAGGTTTTAAATCAAGATTATCGCCATTCATCAAAACCAATATTGCAGTATTTAATGCGGATACTACAAATGATATTGTTATTGGTGCATCAAATGCAGGCAGAAATTCATTCACAAATGCTCCAAAGACAAATCGTAAAGGTGTTGAGGGTGGTGCGCAGTTTAAGTTACCTTATAACTTTGAAACTAACTTGGCATATACGTGGTTGAGAGCAACGGTAAAGGAGTCGTACCTTACAAACTCTACCAATTTGTCAACATTCAATACCGTTGCAAGTGGCAATCGGATTCCAGGGGTTCCCAATCAGGGCTTATTCGCAGAGTTACTCTGGGTCAAGCCCAATCAGTCAGTAGAAGCCGCTATTGAAGCGCGGGCGAATGGGGCAATGGACGCTAATGATCTGAATACTCAATATAAGGCACCAGGTTATGCGGTGATGAATATTCGCGGAGTAGTGCGTCAAGAAATTGCTGGCGGCTGGTCTTTTTCACAATTCTTTAGGCTCAACAATGTGTTTGATCGCTCTTATGTTGGTTCAGTGATTGTGAATCAATTTTTCCTTCGTTCGTATGAGCCAGCCCCAACCCGAAATTGGATGATTGGCGCTAAGGCGAGCTATCAGTTTAAGTAGGAAAAAAATGGTTCTCAGGGCAATTGTCGAGACCTATCTAAGGCAAAACCCTAATTCAGAACTATATCCATTACGCTCAAAAGGGATTAAATTAGAGAATCTGCAATTGGAATAAAAGTAATTAGAAAAAGAAGGGATATAACCATGAACCAGCGACTGATTTCAGCAGCAACACTTTCGACACTCGCCTCATCACTGATGATTCTGCAAGGCTGTGCGACTGCACCGCCTCCCAAAGCTGAGGCTGCCCCAGCTCCTGTAGCAGCGGCACCAGCACCAGCATGGAAGCAGGGTATGGGCCCTGATATGGCCAATTCCAAGTTGGCTCCTTTGCCTGGAAAAATGACGGTAACCCCTGTTAGTGAAATTCCAATTGATAAGCTCAAATTACCCCCAGGCTTCAAGATTGAGGTTTGGGCAACCGGCATGCCTGGTGCTCGTGCGATGGCGCGCGGAGATAACGGCAAAATTTACATCGGCACCCGTGCGATTGGACGTGTCTATGAGTTGAGCGACAACGGTAAAGAGCGAACCAGCCGTGTAGTAGTTGATAAATTAGTTCAGCCCGCTGGCGTTGCATTTAAGAATGGCTCTTTATATGTGATGTCTATTAATAAGGTTCTGCGTTACGACGGGATTGAAAAAAATCCAAGCGTGGTACCAGTAGATCTAACAGCTAAATTTAATTTGCCACCGGAGCAGCATCACAACTGGAAGTACATTGCATTTGGACCTGATGGGAAGTTGTATGTTCCATTTGGAGCGCCTTGCAACATTTGTGAGTTGCCAACCCCCGAGTATGCCCAGATTCGTCGCTATAACCCAGATGGATCGGGTATGGAAGTGTTAGCAACCGGAGTGCGTAATACCGTTGGTTTTGATTGGCATCCTACTACCAAGCAACTCTGGTTTACAAATCATGGACGCGATTGGATGGGTGACGATAAGCCGAATGACACCTTAAGCCGGATGCAAAAAACAGGATTGAACTACGGCTTCCCTCATTGCCATGAAGGTAATATGCCCGATGATGTTGTGAAGAAGGCCAATCCATGCGCAGGCGTTGAACAACCTGTTGCCTTGATGGGCCCACATACTGCAGTGATGGGTCTTAAGTTCTATACCGGCAATATGTTCCCTGCTGAATATAAGAATGCTGCCTTTATTGCACGCAAAGGTTCATGGAACCGTAATCAAAAGATTGGTTTTGATGTTGTGATGGTAAAGGCAAGCGCAGATGGCAAAAATGCCAAAACCGTACCATTCATTACCGGATTTATGAACCCAGCCGATCAATCCTTCTGGGGTCGTCCAGCTTACCTACTGCAGATGCCTGACGGCTCAATGTTGGTATCGGATGAGCAGTTGGGCGCAATTTATCGAGTGACCTATAAAAAGCAGCAAGTAGCAGCGAAGTAATTCGCAGTATTGAAGTGCAGTATTTACGAATCGCGACGTTAGCACTAGGACTTATTTGTTCCAGCGCAACGTCGCTTTCGTTTGCGCAGGATATTAGCGCAAAGATTCAGGTATGCGGCGCTTGTCATGGCCTTGATGGTAATTCCAAGATTGTAGGCACCCCATCCTTGGCGGGACAGCCCAAGACGTTTCTAGAAAACCAGATGGTGATGATCCGGGAGGGTATGCGTGACATCCCTGCTATGAAAGGACAGCTAGATGGATTAAGCGATGCCACAATTGTTGCGATCGCTAAGTTTTACACCAATAGCCCAGCTATATCGCAAGCAGGACCACGCAATCCCGCCTTATTTGAAAAGGGTCAAGTCATTTCAAAGGAAGCGCTGTGTGGTACTTGCCATTTACCCAACTACGTTGGTAGAGATCAGATGCCTCGGATTGCGGCTCAGCGTGAAGATTATCTCTTGTATAGCATGCGACAGTTTCGCTCTAACCAGGCTACAGGCAGAGATACAATCATGGCGGCATCTCTATATGGCATGAGTGATGATGATCTTAAAGCCATTGCACATTACCTCTCACAATTAAAGTAAACCTATGACTGCATTTATTGATCGCGTTGACCATTTAGTACTCACCGTCACGGATATCGAGAAAACCACCCAGTTTTATGAGAAGACTCTTGGATTTGAGCGCGAGTTCTTTAAGGGCCCAGAAGGACAACCCCGTTATGCACTCTTGTTTGGGCAATACAAAATTAATTTACAAGATAAACAAACAGAAACACCTACAAAAGCCAGGGTGCCCACCATCGGCGCAGGTGATTTTTGCTTAATCTCTAAAGTTCCTTTGGACGAGTTCATAGCCCATTTGCAAAAAATTGGGGTTCCAATTGATACAGGACCCGTACAAAGGCGGGGTGCTTTAGGCCCGATTCGGTCAGTTTATTTCCGGGATCCGGATGGAAATTTAGTCGAAGTGGCGGAATACATATAGCAAAAATCCCATTTTTAGCCCGCAAAAGCCTCCGCTTGGAGGCTTTTTTATTTCATTAATTCACTGATTTATATAGGTATTTTATTAACACCCCATTAAAAATCTACTTAAACAGCCTAGATATGTGTATTTTTATTGACAAATATTTATGTAAATTTAGAATTACACCTAGAAAGTAAAGGTTATTAAGATTTTTGTGGCAGAGGGTGCCATAAAACCCGCGTGCGGGTTGAGCACGAGAAGTAGGGTGTCTTTCAAAGGGAGAAAACTATGTCAGACCCAAATAAGGTATGGCCTACAGGCTTAACTGAGGCCGAATCTGAGGAGTTACACCGTAATCTGATCCAAGGCACGCAGTTTTTTGGCATGATCGCAGCTCTTGCCCATTTACTTGCGTATATCTATTCGCCCTGGCTGAAATAAGGAGATAAAAAAATGATTTACGGAAAAATGTGGTGTGTAGTAAAGCCTTCAGTAGGCATCCCATTATTTTTGGGCGCTTGCGCAGTTGGCTCATTTGCTGTTCATACAATGATTCTCAACAATACAACGTGGGTTAAAGCATTCTTGAACGGCAATGCTGCAGCAACAGCTTCAGCATCAGCATCAGCGGCACCGGCGGCACCTGCAGCGAAGAAGTAAAGTACTTTAATTTTTCACTAGTCCGAGGTCGGCGGGTCTCGGACTTTTTACTTTTAGAGACGGAGTCTTGACAACAGATTATGCTGATGGTGAGATTCAATTATGAAACGCCTTAGTCAAAAACTTGTGCAATCGTGGGCCAACTTAGGTCCAAGGTTTTTGCCTTTTGCGGACGCCGCCACTCCTGATTTACCGCTTTCTCGACTGCTCCGACTTTCACTCTTTCAGGTTTCAGTTGGCATGGCTTTGGTGCTACTGATTGGGACCTTAAATCGGGTCATGATTGTTGAGCTTGGTGTACCAGCATCCCTCGTGGCTGTGATGGTCTCCTTGCCCCTTGTGTTTGCCCCATTTCGGGCCTTAATTGGGTTTCGTTCGGATACGCATCGTTCGGAACTGGGATGGCGTCGGGTTCCCTATATGTGGATGGGAACCTTAGTGCAATTTGGTGGGTTAGCGGTCATGCCATTTGCATTATTGGTTCTATCGGGCGGCGGTCAATCAGCAAGTGCGCCAGCATGGATTGGACAAGCCTCTGCGGCCTTAGCGTTCTTGCTGGTGGGTGCTGGAGTTCATATTACCCAGACCGTGGGCCTTGCACTCGCTACGGACTTAGCACCACAAGAATCGCAACCCAAAGTGGTGGGACTCATGTACGTGATGCTCCTACTAGGAATGATTGTGAGTGCGTTTATCTTTGGGACGGTCCTTGAAGAATTTACCCCAGGACGTTTGATTCAAGTGATTCAGGGATGTGCTATCACCACCATGATCTTGAATGTGATTGCATTATGGAAGCAAGAGTCACGAGATCGCAGCAGACGCTTTAAGAATCCAGATCAACCGACCTTTAAACAATCGTGGGATCTTTTTTGCCAAGGTGAACATGCCCTACGTCGTTTATTGGCGGTAGGACTCGGTACGATGGCGTTTACGATGGAGGATGTCTTGCTTGAGCCTTATGGTGGCGAGATATTGAAATTGAGCGTTAGTTCTACTACCTACCTTACTGCTGCTTTAGCATGTGGCGGGCTATTTGGTTTTGCATTAGCGTCGCGTATTTTGAGCAAAGGGGCCGATCCATTTCGGATGGCCAGTATTGGGGCGATGGTAGGCCTTCCCGCATTTATGGCTGTGATTATTGCTGCGCCGATGGCCTCAGCCTACCTATTTAGTTTCGGAGTTTTCTTAATCGGCTTTGGGGGCGGTCTGTTTGGTCATGGCACGCTCACTGCAACCATGAACCTTGCACCTCCAGAGCAACGTGGATTGGCATTGGGAGCGTGGGGCGCAGTACAGGCAACCGGCGCCGGAGTGGCGGTAGCGCTCGGAGGAATTATTCGGGACATTGTGAACTACTTTGCCATGCGAAATAGCTTGGGAGACAGCTTGGCCGATCCCAGTACCGGTTATGTTGCAGTGTATTTAATTGAAATGATTTTATTAATGGCAACCATCATTGCGATGGCGCCTCTGATCAAAAGTAAGTTGCCAGTACGTAAGTTACAGACAAGTTAATGTACTATTGATTAACCGAGAAGAGGAGAGTGATATGGCTGCAGGATATGTAATTGCAATTTTAATTGTGGCGATTGGTGCAATGGTTGCGATACGGAATATGAATCGCCGTAAGTAGTTACTTGGAATCACCTCTGCGTTTTTTACCCAGAAACGATTCCACGACGATGGAGCAGAACACCGCTCCAATAACGGCAGTGATGACTGCCATGATGGGCCCGCTGATCTGCATGCCAAAGTCATAGCCAAACTTTAGGCCAAGGCAAACGGCTAGCAAGTAGGGGATCAGAAAAAGATAGTCTTTGGTGCCTTTCATCAGCATTATCTTACCCATTCTTTGGGCCTGAGCAAATAACTTTGATCAGGGACATAATGGGATCATCACAAAATAGACTAGGAGTAAAACCATGGTCAAAATGAAACATCTCATTGTTGCCCTTTTTGTTGCGAGCGCATCATTTTCCTATGCAGCAGATACAACCCCGTCGTCTTCGGGCCCATCGTGGCAAGCAGAAGCCCAGAAAGAAATCAAGGCGAAGAACTATGATGGCGCAATTAAAACTCTCTTGGCTGCTAATGAGCCAAACTCAGCAGACTGGAATAATCTCCTGGGCTATGCCCAACGTAAGAAGTCTCCACCGGATTTAAATGCGGCAGAGCGTTATTACCAAGCGGCCCTAAAGATTGATCCAAAACATAAG
>JACCEC010437041.1_pt1 | contig 14414 bp, 11 predicted proteins | sample 7450121 | NCBI WGS metagenome assembly JACCEC01 (sample SAMN15323455, study PRJNA562643) | freshwater metagenome | isolation source: river surface water | place: USA:Blue River Watershed | collected 2017-08-18 | reverse complement strand
CTGATCACCTTCATCACCGCCGGGGATCCCTCGCCTGAGCTGACCGTGCCCTTGCTGCATGCACTGGTCGAGAGCGGCGCCGACATCCTCGAGCTGGGCGTGCCGTTCTCCGATCCGATGGCGGAAGGCCCGGTGATCCAGCGTGCGAATGAGCGTGCATTGAAATTCAACGTCGGCATGCGCGATGTGCTCGGTTATGTGAGCGAGTTCCGCAAGACCAACCAGCACACCCCGGTGGTACTGATGGGCTATGCGAATCCCATCGAGCGCATGGGCGTGGATCGCTTTGTCGCTGAATCCAAGGCGGCCGGTGCTGATGGCGCGATCGTGGTCGACTACCCGCCGGAAGAGGCCGCCGAGTTCGCGCAGAAACTGAAGGCGCAGGACATGGATCTGATCTTCCTGCTCGCGCCGACCTCGACCGAGCAGCGCATCCGTCAGGTCGCGCAGATCAGCAGCGGTTTTTCCTACTACGTGTCGCTGCGTGGGGTGACTGGTGCCGGCCATATCGACACAGGCGAAGTCGCCAGCCGGCTCGACGCCATTCGTGAACACGTGAAGCTGCCGATCGGCGTGGGCTTTGGCATTCGTGATGGCGAGACCGCCAAAGCCGTGGCCTCTGTCTCGGATGCGGTGGTCATTGGCAGCCGCATCATTCAGGAGCTGGAGAGCACGCCGAAGGACCAGGCCGTACCCGCAGTCAAAGCCTTTTTGTCTGAGATACGTTCGGCTATCGACCAAATAGCCGCCTAAGCACGCTCACGCATCGCTCGCTACGCCACCTGACGAGGATTCATCAGGTGGCGTTTTTCTTCTGATCGCGGAGTCACGAACAAGCGTTGCCATACTGTCCGGTGCAGAGATTTTTCTGATCGGGTCAGAACATTATTTTTCCCCTCGTTACCGACACGTCGTCGTCCGTCAGGTCAGCTCATCACGTGGGCGGCAAATACGGGTCGGCCTGTTCATTCATTCATTTCGGGGGAAAAGTTATCATGCAAGCGGCATCATCAAGCGGCAGTACGATCAAGCTGGCAGCGCCAGGCATCCATGCGTGGCGTATTCATGGCGGAGACATTCCTGCGTACCTGAACGCTGTCAAAGCATGGGCCGCAACCGAAAAGCAGGGGGCGCAGGCGTTGTCACGTATCGACACATGGGTAAACGGAGACAGGCGCGAGCTGCTGAATCTTTCCGGACTGTCGCTGACATCGCTGCCACCACTTCATCCGGATGTGCGCCGGCTTGATGCGTCAAGTAATCAGCTGACTACTTTGCCCGAGCATTTGCCCGAGCTGCAGGTGCTGAATGTCAGGGGAAATACATTGACGCAGCTTCCGGACACACTTCCGTTCAGTTCCTTGCAAAAGCTGGATGTTGCAAACAATAAGTTGAATCGCCATCCCACCGGACTGCACTGGCTGCGTCCGGGTTGTGAGATCCATATCGACGGTAACTGCGATCTTCGCCCCATTCAGGCACCTGTCGGCTGTTTTCTCGATATGGAGCTGTTCGTCGCTCTGAAACTCCAGCAGCACCAGAAAATGGCGAGCTTGTTGAAGGAGTTTCCGGCCGCAGCCAATTGTCGGGATACCGACGGCGATTCGCCGCTGCACTTTGCGGTTGAAGCGGGCGATCTCAGGTCGGTCTCGCTACTGCTGCGTAATCCATTAATCGATGTCAATCTGACTGATCGTAACGGTCGCACACCGCTGGCACTGGCTTGCCTGCATGGTCAGGATCAGTTAGCGCTCCTGCTCCTGAGCCGCAATGACATTGATGCTGATAAGGCTGACAACAATGGTTTGTCCCCGTTGCTGCTGGCAACTCACAGCAACAGGGAAGCCATCGTCGCAGCTTTGTTAAACAAGCCGGATGTCGATCCGAATCAATGTGCGGTCAATGGCGTATCACCGTTGATGTATGCGATCGACAGCAAGCAGCTGCCCATACTCAGGTGCTTACTGGCATCGCCGATGCTTGATCTGGAGCGAACTTTGTCAAACGGAATGACCCCAGCGGCGACAGCGGCGGCGCAAGGCGCTGCAGATATCCTGGAACTCCTGCTGCAAAAGGTGGCCGTCAATTCGCAGATGCAGCAAAGGATGATTGAGGACGCGATGTATGGTGCCTGCTCGGCAGGCAGGCGTGAGATCGCGGAACTCTTGTTGCGCAAATATCGCTGCAATCCTGATTCGAGCAGAAATCGCCTGAACGCCCCCGCATTATGTATCGTGGCAAGAGCGGGCAATGCGGACATGGTCAGCGCGCTGCTGCGCCATGGTGCGAACCCGAACAGAGAGACGCCCGGAGGATCGACGGCATTGCAAGCAGCCGTTGAGGCGGGTGCAGGGGATTGTATACAGCGCCTGCTGGGTGCTCCGGGTATCAACCCGAACCAGCGTGATGCGAAAAACAGAGCGACTGCGTTGTGCAGCGCCGCCGTAAAAGGGGATGCCAAATTAATCGCTGCCTTGTTGCAGCACCCTGCCACGGATCCGAACTGCGCAGACCGACAGGGTGCGACGCCCTTGTGTCTTGCAGCCTTCCTCGGGCATGAGGCTGTGGTGGCGGCACTGCTGGCAGACCCCCGGACCGATGTGAACAAGCCGGATAACAATCAGCATACGCCATTGCACCATGCATCTGGTCGCGGTCAGGTGGCCATTGTGAAGGTGTTGCTGAAGCATCCCGGGGTGAATGTCGATGTGCTGAGTGGAGCTAACTTGCACCCTTTGCATGTTGCGATTGGCATAGACAACAGGGAAATCGTGGGCCTGCTGCTGGGCAATTTGAAATCGCGCGGTCAGCTGCATGCGCTGGATTCATATGAGACAGTCAAGAACGCACTTCGCCTCTGTTCTCAGGAGACAGTGATCGATTTGATGAACGCCTTTGGCATGAGTCCCAACCATGTCTTTCAAAACGGGGTGGCATTACTAAGCGTCGGCTGCCTGCAAGGTCAGTCCGATGTCGTTCGTTGGTTGTTGGAGCAGGGAGTGGATCCCAATATGCCAGACAAAGCCAGTCTTCTTCCGCTGGAGTGCGCAGTACTGAAAGAAAGTCCGCAGGGATATCAGACTATCCTTCATTTACTTGCGGCAGGAGCAGACGTTGCTCGGATCCAGGGGAAAAACGACAGGATCAAAACCGTACGCAGCCTCGGCGATGTAATCACCCAAGCGCTCATTGCAGCAAAGCTGACTCCTCAGGCAGCAGCCCAATCCGTTGGACGTGGTTCCCAATCGGACAGCGAGCAGGATCCACTGGCTCCGGCAAAATTCGTCATCGACAAAGTAAAAACCCTGCCCACAGATCAGCAAGCGGTGGTATTGGCCGGCATGCTGCTTCATTCGATTAGTGAGTTCGATCTCAGTCTGGCTGACCATCCCTGGCTGTCCAAATTGTTGCGGCTTGAATTCATTGCGGAGCCCCGGCAAAGGATGGTGTTGCTGAAATCCGTCCATGAGAAGCTGAAGTTGTGGGATGGCCAAGGGGTTGACGGTGCAGGACAGGGCAGTTTCAGTGTGCTGAAAACCGATCCGGGTCGCCTGCCGCTCCTGACACGCGAGATCATGCGGGTTTGGGCGGGCATGGCGCCTGATATTTTTGGCAGGAAGGCCTGATGGCCAAGGACTGCCAGGCTGGGGCTGCATTCCGTGCTGCATTCCGGACTGCATTCCGGACTGCGATAAGGGGAAAGCGGCGATACGGGTTAGCTGAACGATAACTTCCCAGTCTGGCAAGCCTTGTGTGCGTGGGGTAAAATCTGGGGTTAACTGGCGCGCAAGCGCCTGACCGAAAGAGAGCCCCCATGAGCTGGCTAGAAAAACTGCTTCCGCCCCGTATCCAGCGCTCCGACGCTGCCACACGTCGTTCCGTGCCCGAGGGGCTGTGGGTCAAATGCCCTTCGTGCGAATCGGTGCTGTACCGCACTGATCTCGAGTCCAACCAGCAGGTCTGCCCGAAATGCGATCACCACATGCGCATCCGTGCGCGCGACCGTCTGGACGCGCTGCTCGATCAGGAAGGCCGCTACGAGATCGGTCAGGAAGTGCTGCCGGTCGACACGCTGAAGTTCAAGGATTCCAAGAAATATCCTGAGCGCCTGAAGTCTGCGCTCGACGCGACCGGTGAGACGGATGCGCTGATCGTGATGGGCGGCGCGATCATGTCGCTGCCGGTCGTCGTTGCCTGTTTCGAGTTCGAATTCATGGGCGGATCAATGGGCGCCGTGGTCGGCGAGCGTTTCGCGCGCGGCGCGCAGACTGCGCTTGAGCAGAAAGTCCCCTTCATCTGCATCACCGCCACTGGCGGCGCACGCATGCAGGAAGGCCTGCTGTCGCTGATGCAGATGGCCAAGACCACCGCGATGCTGACTAAGCTGTCCGAGAAAAAGCTGCCGTTCATTTCCGTGCTGACCGACCCAACGATGGGCGGTGTGTCAGCCTCGTTCGCCTTCATGGGCGATGTGGTGATTGCCGAGCCGAAGGCACTGATCGGTTTCGCGGGTCCGCGCGTGATCGAGAACACCGTGCGTGAAAAACTGCCTGAAGGTTTCCAGCGTTCGGAGTTCATCCTGCAAAAAGGCGCGATCGACATGATCGTCGACCGGCGCAAGATGCGCGAGGAGATCGCCCAGCTGCTCGCGCTGTTGCAGAACCAGTCGCCTGAAGTACTGGCCTGATGCATCGAGTCTGACCGTGCCGACACGGTATCCCGGTGCTCACCGGGATGACCGTGGGGTGGCCTGACTGAGTGGTTACCGTCATTCCTGCGCTCGCCGGAATCCAGCGAATGTCGTCTATTTTCTTTCCCATGCCGCTTTCCCTGAATGACTGGCTGGCCCGCCTCGAATCGCTGCATCCCAAGGCGATCGACATGGGCCTCGAGCGCGTGGCCGCCGTCGCGCAGCGACTCGGTCTGCGTTTTGATTGTCCCGTGATCACCGTGGGTGGTACCAATGGCAAGGGCTCGACCTGCGCGATGCTGGAATCCATGCTGCTGCAGGGGGGCTATCGCGTCGGTCTGTACACGTCACCGCACCTGCTGCATTTCAATGAGCGCGCCCGGTTCAATGGCGAGATGGCCACCGATGCGATGCTCTGCGCCAGCTTCGAGCAGGTCGAGGTAGTGCGCTGCGAGGTGTCGCTCACGTATTTCGAATTCACCACGCTGGCGATCCTGAAGCTCTTCGCTGATGCCGGTCTGGATGCCGTGATCCTCGAAGTCGGGCTCGGCGGTCGTCTCGATGCGGTGAACCTCATCGATGCCGATGTCGCTATCGTGACCAGCGTGGATCTCGACCACATGGAGTATCTCGGCGATACCCGCGAGAAGATCGGTGCCGAGAAGGCGGGCATCTTCCGGTCGGGCCGCACCGCGATCTGCAGCGATCCCGAGCCGCCCGCGTCGCTCATTGCCCATGCCGAGTCGATCGGCGCTGACCTCTGGCTGTTCGGCCGGGACTTCAATTATTCGGGCGATCGACAGCAATGGAACTACGGCGGTCGCGGCCAGCGCCGCAACGCGCTGGCCTATCCCAGCCTGCGGGGGGCGAACCAGCTGCTCAATGCCAGCGCCGCGCTGGCCGCACTCGAAGCCCTGCGCGACCGGCTGCCGTTGGGCGCGCAGGAAGTCCGGACCGGCCTTGTCACGGTGGAGCTGCCCGCACGTTTTCAGGTCTTGCCGGGCCGACCTGCCGTGATCTTCGACGTCGCCCACAACCCGCATGCAGCCGCCACGCTCGCGCAGAACCTCGACCAGATGGGTTTTCATCCTTATACCTTCGCGGTGTTCGGCGCGATGGCCGACAAGGACATTGCCGGAATTGTTTCTCAGCTGAAAGATCGGATTGACCACTGGTGCCTGACCGACCTCCCGCTACCGCGCGCAGCCAGCGCCGAATCGCTGGCGCAGCAGCTGCGCGATGCGGGCATTCTTGACAGTGATCAGGCCGGCGCAGAGCGGAGCATTCGCTGCTTCAAGCGCCCTGAAGAGGCGTTTATCGACGCGAAGGGCCGTGCCGGTGAGAATGATAGAATTGCGGTCTTTGGATCTTTCCTCACCGTGGCCGGTGTAATGGCCGCCAGAAGCGCTGGCTGACCTGATCCGCATCGCTGTTTCTGGCAATCACGCAACCGCACTCACACAACCGCGTTCACATAACCGCGCTCACCTAACCGATTTATGGGCTTGTTCTCGTTCCTCAACAAAAGCAAGCAGGACGCCGATGACGACATCGACGTGCCCGTCAAGCCGCGGCGACGTGCGAAGGCGCAGGAAGAGGAGCCCATCGATCCGATGCTGCCCGAGAAGAAGCGGGCACGCCGCCGGCTGATCGGCGCGACGGCCCTTGTGCTGGCCGCCGTGATCGGCTTGCCAATGATCTTCGATTCCGAGCCCAAGCCGCTGACCGACGATATCGCGATCCAGATTCCGTCCCGCGACAAGTCATCCGGGTCATCGCTTGCCAAAGGCTCCGCTGGTCAACCTCTATCGCCCACTGCGACCGAGCATGCCGAGGTGGCCAGGCCGGCGCCGACTCCGCCCGCAGAGCCGCCGGTGGCGGAAAAACTGCCGTCTGCCGAGGCGATCCGGCCACAGGCAGAAAAGCCGGCCGAGAAGCCTGCCGACAAGGTGGTGGAGAAGGCGACCGACAAGCCCGCCTCAGTCAAACCCGGCGCCGGCGAAGGCCAGAAGGAGAAGTCCGTGACGGAAAAATCAAAGCCGGCGCATTTCATCCTTCAGGTCGCTGCAGTTGCCAACAAGGCCAAGGCAGAAGAATTGCAGAACCGTCTGAAGCAGGCGGGCATCAAATCCTATTCGCAGAAAGTCAGCACGAAAGAGGGCGAGCGGTATCGTGTGCGCGTCGGTCCTTTCGGCAGCCGCGATGAGGCAGACAAGATGCGCGCGCGCCTGTCGAAGATGGGCCTGTCTGCCGCAGTGCAGCCCGTATGAGTTTTTCCCGGCAATAAGGCCGGGTCTGTTTTTTGAAGGAGTCCACCATGTGTGGCATCGTCGGCGTCGTCTCCCATAGCCCCGTCAACCAGATCATCTACGACGCGCTGCTGCTGTTGCAGCACCGTGGCCAGGATGCTGCAGGCATCGCGACCAGCCACGGCAGCACGTTCAGCATGCACAAGGCCAATGGTCTGGTGCGCGACGTGTTCCGCACTCGTAACATGCGCTCGCTGCCGGGAAACACCGGCATCGGCCAGTGCCGCTATCCGACGGCCGGCTCGTCGAGCGAGGAAGAGGCCCAGCCTTTTTATGTGAACGCACCTTTTGGCATCACGCTCGCGCACAACGGCAACCTGACCAATGCCGTGCAACTGAAGCTCGAGATGTTCAAGAATGACCGCCGGCACATCAACACCGACTCCGATTCCGAGGTGCTGCTCAACGTGCTCGCGCACGAGATACAGGAAGCCACTACCGGGCTGTCGCTGGATCCGTCGATGCTGTTCAAGGCGGTCGCCACGCTGCACAAGCGCGTGCGCGGCTCCTATGCGGTGGTTGCACAGATTGCGGGTTACGGCCTGCTGGCATTTCGCGATCCGTATGGCATACGTCCGCTGTGCATCGGCTTCAATGACACTGACCGCGGGCCCGAATACGTGGTCGCCAGCGAGTCCGTCGCGCTCGAGGGACTGGGCTTTCATTTCCTGCGTGATGTGATACCGGGCGAAGCCATCTTCATCGATAACGATGGCAAGCTGTACAACCAGCAATGCGCAGACAATCCTACGCTCAATCCCTGCGCGTTCGAGTTCGTCTATCTGGCCCGTCCGGATTCCGTGATCGATGGCGCGTCCGTCTATGCAACGCGCCTGCGCATGGGCGAGCATCTGGCCGAGAAGATCCGCCGGCAATTCTCTGACGGTGAAATCGATGTGGTGATGCCCATCCCCGATTCCTCGCGCCCTGCCGCGATGGAACTGGCGCTGAACCTCAACCTGAACTATCGCGAAGGCTTCATCAAGAACCGCTATATCGGCCGCACCTTCATCATGCCGGGGCAGGGCGTGCGCAAGAAATCCGTGCGCCAGAAACTCAACGCGATCAGCTCCGAGTTCAAGGGCAAGAGCGTGCTGCTGGTCGATGATTCCATCGTGCGCGGCACCACCAGCCGCGAGATCGTGCAGATGGCGCGTGATTCAGGCGCCAGGCGCGTGATCTTCGCATCAGCTGCGCCACCGGTGAAATACCCGAACGTCTATGGCATCGACATGCCCACGCGCAGCGAACTGATCGCCCATGGCCGCACCGAGGAAGAGGTGTGCCGCGAGATCACCGCCGATGCGCTGGTGTATCAGGATATCGAGGCGATGAAGCGCTCGATCACCGACGTCAATCCCGCGCTTCGCCAGTTCGAGGCGTCCTGCTTCGATGGTCATTACATCACCGGTGATATTTCGCGCGACTACCTCGACCGGGTCGAGTACGCGCGTCAGAACCCCAAAGCGGTGATTGAAGATGCGGTGCGCACCCAGCTGAACCTGAATCTCGCGCAGATCGAGTGAGCGCCCGGCTGAGAGCGCAAAGGATTCCATGAACAACAGCAAAAAATTCGGCTTCACCACCACGATACTTCACAGCGACCGCCAGAAGCCCATCGAGCACGGCTCGCTGCACAAGCCCATCCACACCGCCGTCGCTTACGGCTATCGCGATGCACGCGAACTGGCCGAGGTGTTCCAGGGCAAAAAGCCCGGCTACCGTTATGGTCGTCAGGGCAATCCCACCGTCAGCGCGCTCGAAGACAAGATCACGCGCATGGAGGACGGCATGGCCACGCTGTGCTTTTCCACTGGCATGGCCACCATCGGCGCAGTGGTGCAGGCACTGTTGCGCGCAGGCGACCATGTAGTGTCGTCATCCTTCTTGTTCGGTAACACCAACAGCCTGTGGCAAACGGTCAGTCTGCAGGGCATGCCGGTCAGCTTTGTGGATGCGACCGATGTGCAGCAGGTCGAGCGTGCGCTCACGCCCGCCACCCGGATGGTATTCGTCGAGACCATCGCCAACCCGCGCACGCAGATTGCGGACCTCGCCCGCATCGGCGCGCTGTGTCGCGAGCGCGGCATTCTCTACGTGGTCGATAACACGATGACCTCGCCCTACCTGTTTCGTCCGAAGCAGGTCGGTGCCAGTCTGGTGCTCAATGCGCTGACCAAATCGATCGGCGGGCATGGCAATGCGCTGGGCGGCAGCCTCACCGATACCGGGCTGTTCGACTGGACGCGTTTTCCCAATATTGCCGACAGCTACAAGCGTTTTGCACCGGCGCAGTGGGGCATCGCGCAGTTGCGCGCCAAGGCCCTGCGCGATTTTGGTGGCGCGCTCGGTCCTGAGGCCGCACATCACTTGTCTGTCGGCTCCGAGACGATGGCGCTGCGCATCGAGCGTGAATCAGCAAGCGCACTGGCACTGGCGCGCATGCTCGATGCCGATGAGCGCGTGGCAGCGGTCCATTACCCGGGACTGCCTGCGCATCCTCAGCATCAGCTCGCGACCGACCTGTTCCGCGCATATGGCGGTCTGTTCAGTTTCGAGCTGGTGGCCGGTATCGACTGTTTCGATTATCTGAACCGGCTGACCCTCGCGATCCCGGCCAGCAATCTTGGCGACACGCGCACGCTGGTGATACCGGTCGCGCACACGATCTATCACGAGATGGGGCCGGAGCGACGTGCAAGCATGGGTATTGCGGAATCACTGATCCGGGTGTCGGTCGGCATCGAAGATACCGAAGATCTGCTGCAGGATTTCGCGCAAGCGCTCAACGTCTGAGCGGACGCATCAGTGCCCGAAGTTCACGGGCCCAGTGTGCGCGCGGCGTTGCGGCTCAGCCAGCTGACGCCGGGCGGCATGCGGAACGCCCGCAGCCGCTCCAGCAATCGCCCTGCATCCGTTTCATTGATCAGCAGCGCCCGGTGCTCACCGCGCAGGAAACCCTCCTGCTGAATCTGATCGAGAAATGCGGTCAGCTTGTCATAAAAGCCGTTAACGTTGAGCAGGCCCACCGGCTTTTCATGAAAGCCCAGCTGTGCCCAGGTCATCGCCTCGAACAATTCCTCCAGCGTGCCGATCCCGCCGGGCATCGCAATGAAAGCATCCGCCTGCTCGGCCATCAGCGCCTTGCGCTCATGCATGTCTTTCACGACCCGCAGCCGGGTCAGTCGCTGATGGCCGACTTCGGTGTCCATCAGCGCTTTGGGGATAACGCCGGTCACCTCGCCACCGGCCTCCAGCACTGCGTCCGCAATCACGCCCATCAGTCCGACATGCCCACCGCCATAGACCAGCGACAGTCCTTGCTTCACCATCTGTTGCCCGAGCGATCGGGCGGCATCGGCATAGGCGGGATCATGACCGGGGGATGCGCCGCAATAGACGCAGACGGTGCGAAAGGGTGTTGTCATCACAGAGAAGTCAGAAGCAGGGTGTCTGGTGCCGCGATCATAGCGGAACTGCTCGCAGGATGACCTGCGCTTTCCTACTCGGCAGGCATCAGCACCTGATCGATGCCATGAATGATGCCGTTATCGGCCAGCAGATCGCTCTCCGTCACGCGAGCGCCGTTCACGGTCACCATGCCATTGTCGGACTTCAGGGTCAGTTCACGGCCTGAGAGGCTGCGAGTACGTCCGGGTTTGACCTCGGTGACTTTCATTTTTCCGGGCACCATGTGAGTGCGCAGCACTTCGGCCAGACGCTTACGGTCGCTGGTGACGGCCTCCCACTGACCCTCGGGCAGCTGCGCAAATGCGGTGTCGGTGGGGAGGAAAAGGGTCAGCGAACGGCCGGATTCCAATTCCCCCAGAATCCCTGCGGTTTTTGCTGCGGAAAGAAATGTCCTGAACGAGCCTGAGCGATCCGCTGCTTCCCGCAGGCTGTCTGCCGAGGCGGGCGATGCAATGCAGAGCGCGCAGAGCCAGAAACCCACCAGCCGGAGACGCCGCCCCCGGAAAAACCCCATCGCACCCACCCCGCGGACAACGCTCTGCATGCAGCCTCTCTGAGTGACTAGCCGTTAATAGAAGAACAAGTGCGTACGTCAGTGGTTCGTCTGCCGTATAATCCGAAAAGTTCAAAACTGCCCGGCCTTCATCGCAACCGATGAGTACAGAACCCAAGCTCTCGTTCAAGCAGCAGCAATTGATTGTGCGTGAGAACGCCATCGTTGATGCCACCAACAATTTGTTGGCGAAAAAAGGTTTCGACCTGATGACGATGGACGAGGTCGCTGCCGAAGTCGGCATCGCCAAGGCCAGCCTCTACAAGCACTTCCCCTCGAAAGAAGCCCTCGCTGCCGCAGCGATGATTCGTCTGCTGGAGAACACGCTGGCTTTCGTGCGTGGACTCGCGTCAGACCAGCCGGCCATCGGTCAGCTCAAGAGTGTGCTGCAGTGGGCGCTGGAAATTCGCATGAAGGGCGGACTGCCGACGCTGCCCTCCGAGAACACCAGCCTTCGGGAAGCACTGCTGAACAACACGCGCTACATCAGCCGCCTGATGGATCTTAACGAACTGATGGGGCTGCTGATCGAGAAAGCCAAGACGGAGGGCGCGATCCGTACGGATCTGCCGACCGAAGTCGTCTTGTTCACCATCTACGCCCGCTCATGCGATCCCACGCTGGATTACCTCCGAACGGGCGAGCAATATACCGATGATCAGGTCATTCACTTCCTGCTGACGACCTGCTTCGACGGACTGCACTGATCTCCGCCATCACCGCATCGAGCACGCGCGCATCAAAGCCCAGCGCGACGTGACCCACGCCTTCCACCGCAATATTCGTTGCGCCCGGCAGCACTGCCGAGGCTTGCGGCGCGACGATATTGTCATGCCTTGACCAGAGACTGACGAACAGGGATCGCACCGAGCCTGCCTGCGTGGCCTCCTCTGACGATTCCTCTGACGCCGCCAGCGCCGACAGCCAGTGCTGTTCTTCGCGGTTCCATGCACTGACCGGCAGCATCTGTCGTGCGTTGATGCCGATGCCATAGCCGGCCAGCAGGCTTCCTGCATGCGGCGTGCCCAGCGTGATGACCCGCGCGACCCGGTGGTGTCCGTAGCGTCGGATCCATGCGCGCGCAGCGAGGCCGCCCATGCTGTGGCAGACGAGAATCAGCTTCCCGGACGACGTTGTGCCTGTCAGTTGCTGTGCGGCGTCCTCGATCAGAGGCGCGTAGCTGTCAATGCTGCCCAGCACTGGCTCGAGATCGGGCGCGCCGTGGCGGATGTCGGCGTCCGTCAGTCGCTGGTGCAGGGACACCCAGAAACCGCTGTTGGCGCCATAGCCGTGCAGCAGCAGCACCGGACAGCCGGTGTCATCAGTGGCCGGATGGACATACGGGCGGGCAAACGGGAACAGCCAGAACCAGCACCGCAGGCTGCACCAGAGTTCCTGCAGCAGCAGCCGTGCCGTGGCCGGCAGCGTTAACCGGCGGCCGTCGGCACAGCGCTGCGCGAGCGCATGGGACAGGAAAAAATTATTGACAATGATGCTGCCACGGGCCAGTAGCACCACTGCGCCGGCGATCATCAGGGCGCTTGGCCAATGATCAGCCACCGCGAGTGCTTGCAGCACCAGCGCGATGAACACCATTCCCAGCAACTGGAAAAGGATCATCACCCGGGTGAGGTGGGCGATCATGGCAGTGCGGGTTGGTGCTGCGCCGCTAGCTCAGTCGCCGTCGGGCGGCGAGGCGGGAGCCGATGCTGCGGATGTGCCAGCGGGGTCGAGCCGCGGTCTGGCTGGCACCTGAACCAGACGCGTGCCGGCCAGCCGGTCATGCAGGAACTGGCGGTCGGCATCCAGTCGCGCACTGAGCGCCCAGAGCACGACATTCGCGGCCGGCAGCATCAGCAGCAGCCAACCCTGCGCATTTATCAGCTTCGCGGCGGCCAGACCCGGCAAGAACCACAACCAGCAGAGCGCATAGCGCGCCACTGCCCGTTTCCAGGTCAGCGCCGCGCCCGCCTTGTCGAGCACGCGCAGGTGCCAGGTCTTCATCGCCAGCGTCTGGCCGCCATGCGTCCAGAACCAGCAGAAATACAGCCCCAGCACCACGAACAGCCAGTCCTGCAGCGCACCGCGCAGATAGAGCGCATGCCGCTGCTGCAGCAGGGTGGAAAACAGCCAGGTGGCGATGAACAGCACGCCGAACAGCAGCATGGCCTCATAGACCATGCACAGCAGACGGCTTTTCAGTGGGGCGGGGGGGAGCGGGGCGTGGTCAGTCACAGGGGAATCCGGGATCATCGCCGCGATCATGCGCGGCACGGCATTGTACTGCGTGGGCTTGCTCGCCCTCTGCACGGCAAAACGGGTTAATCATTCAGCAAGAGCTAGTGCCTCGGTTTGGCTTCAAAACGCTTGATTTCAAAGGCTTTTCCAAGATTTTCCTTGACCGGAGTGCTGCGACGCAGTAACGTATCGTTCCCCTCGCCACCGCGAGGGGTATTTTTTAGCGTGTGCCGGACGCACATCATGCGGCCGGCATTCACGCTCTTTCGATGTGAAAGCTGTTTGCTCTAACCCACGCCACAAGCGTGAGGCATCGATCGCACAAGCACGAACCCAGGCTGAACGAGTCGCGTTGAGCGTCGTTCTGAAATGCGCCGTAGTGCGCAGGACGGATCGGCGTGACCGCACAAAAAAGGAATGCCTGTCACGTGTTGCTGCGCGCGTTGTCGTCAGGAGAGAGCATCCGATCAATTTCCAATGGACCTTGAAAGGAAGTAGCAATGAGTTCCGAAATTACCGGCGCCGATATCGTCGTGCGCTGTCTCGCCGAAGAGGGCGTCGAACATGTGTTCGGCTATCCCGGTGGCGCAGTCCTCTATATTTACGACGCGATCTTCAAGCAGGACAAGTTCCAGCACGTGCTGGTCCGCCACGAGCAGGCGGCGATCCATGCAGCAGATGCGTATTCCCGCAGTTCCAACAAAGTCGGTGTGGCGCTGGTGACTTCCGGCCCCGGCGTGACCAATGCAGTCACGGGCCTCGCCACCGCCCATATGGATTCCATTCCGATGGTCGTCATCACCGGACAGGTCCCGACCCCTGCGATCGGTCAGGATGCGTTCCAGGAGTGCGACACCGTCGGCATTACCCGTCCCTGCGTCAAGCACAACTTTCTCGTCAAGGACGTGAAAGAGCTGGCCTCGGTCATGAAGAAGGCTTTCTACATCGCCCGTACCGGCCGTCCCGGCCCAGTGCTGGTCGATATTCCCAAGGACATCACCATCGCCAAGGCCGTGTTCGACTATCCGAAAGAAGTCGAGATGCGCTCTTACAAGCCGGTGGACAAGGGCCATGCCGGCCAGATCCGCAAGGCCGTGCAGCTGCTGCTGCAAGCCGAGCGCCCGATGATCTACACCGGCGGCGGCGTGATCCT
>JACCEC012364557.1_pt1 | contig 14417 bp, 14 predicted proteins | sample 7450121 | NCBI WGS metagenome assembly JACCEC01 (sample SAMN15323455, study PRJNA562643) | freshwater metagenome | isolation source: river surface water | place: USA:Blue River Watershed | collected 2017-08-18 | reverse complement strand
TTGTAATACCTGAGTTTTTATCTGAAAATTTATGCAGAAAATGGAAAAAAATATTAACTGGTAATTCAATGTAATCAATTCTAGTCAATATCTAATTTCAAAATCAGTGCTGGACTTGGCGAGATGAAAGTTAGTGGCTCCCCTCGCTGTAGCCAGCTGAAGTTAGTTAAGTCCGTCAAACTGCAGCAACACAGATATGAAACCAAGACGACAAACGGTCAGTGATTCTGTCTTATCAACCCTCAAAATAGATTGGCCTTCAACCTGACTTGTTACTTAAAATAGTATAGTAAATGGGGAGCAGGCCAATCAGGATCATTGCATAAACTATATGATATTAAATTAGCATTCAAAAAGAGATAGGCCGCCAGACCACTGTTCGGACACTTGTTTAATTTTAGGGGTTAACATTTGTGTCATGCACCAAAACTCCAAATGGGGACCGTATGATTTTACAATTAACGCAAGACGATCATCAGAATGAACATAAGCAGATAAACACAAAATAGGTGAATAATCATTGGGATTAATTAGCAAATCTGGTTGACCAATTATTGATGCAGCAATATCATGACCGCCGGATAAACAAAACTCAAAACCAGTAGGGTCAGGCAGATCAATCATTTGACGCCTTTGAGAGTCTATGTCAAATTCTTGTAAAACCTGTGGAAAGTACCAGCCAATTGTGCATTCGGATTTTATTTTGTCAATTAGTCTGTCATGCCGCGAGTTTGGGTCTAAAGAAATATTACCCAAAAGTTTAGTATCACTCTGCAAAATAGCTTTGAAATGACACTCAGGGTATTTATGATTGAATGAACTTTTAATACTGGGTAATAGGATATTTTCTAATTCGTAACCAATATCCACATTGTTCGTTTTTTTAGGCAAAATAAATGGCACATGAATACCATTTAAAAGATAATTAAAATTATCATCACTTTGAATTTTACGTAAAAGAGCAGTTGCTCGTGATTCGAATTCATCGGGCGAAAGAATTAGATCGGCGCCATAAATAAACAAGAAATTATTATATATGTCAAGAAAATTAATTTCTCTGCGAACTAACTTATAGTAATAGCTAGGATTCGGTGAAAAAACACGATCAAGAGATGTAGGGATTCGTCTTCCGTTATTCTCGAAATAAATCATATGAACTCCTTATGCCTTTTTAATTTCTACAGTTTTCCCAAAACCGTATTCATATGGAACTGGTAATAAGGGACTTACATCCAAATAATCGTTGACAGCTTTATTGTGAAATTGAATAAAATCTTTATGTTCACCAATAATGCACTCGTCACGATAGGGTCCTAGCCAACTATTAACCATTCCGCGATCTAGAATATCCGCCAATGGCTCTTTCATGACATTTCCTATTGAAAGATCCATATAAGGGCAAGGAATAATTTCACCGTCGTGATTAACAGTATTTATCCCTTTAACAGTAATGCAACGGCCAGGTTGACCGTATGAGGGACTCATGTGTGTAAAAACATTGTATCGATCTTCCAAAAATTTCAATTGATCAACATCCTTTTTTGTACACACCCACGATTCTTGTTCACGGGCCGTACCTACAGGTTTGGCAAGAGTAACATATAAAGGAATGTCATGCTCCTTACAATACTCGCACATGCTCAAGAATTCAGAACTGAAAACACGATCTCTAACGATACAAGTCGATATCAATAATTCAAGATTTGCATTTTTAGCGGCATCTAGTGCTCGTATCACACGCTTATAAGAACCCTTTTTGCGACGGAATTGATCGTGCTCCTCTTCAATCATGCTATCAAGAGAGATCTGAGCCTTATAACCACCCAAAGAAGCGAACCATTTGGCTTTTTCATCATTGAATGTCCAACCATTGGTGTCAAGAATGATCAAATGCTTCATAGGGTCAAGAGCTTCAATCAATTTGTCGAGATTTTTATCAAGTAAAGCTTCTCCACCTGTAAGAACAAAACGAAAGAGACCGTATTCATCCGCTTGGCGAGATAGTTCTTTATAGTCTGACAAAGACATTTGCTGCCTTGGATCAATAGTACCAGTTCGCTTTTTAAGATCTCGGCTCATGTATGGCTCTTCACAGCAGTGGGCGCAACTAAAATTACACAATGATCGGTTAATCTTGAGACGAAGAATCGGACTAATTTGTCCGTTAAGCATGCCTTTGAAATAATTTTGAATTTTCTGATGAACATGAGGTCTAAGTACGCTCTGATCTTTACGCTTATTTTTTTCAATTAAGGATAATGATTCTTGTTCGGCAAGAATTTGTAGAGAGTGCGACATTTTAGAAGCTACCTTTCATGAAAATTTGACAATGAGATCAGGAAACTCTGAGTGTTTTAGAAACGATTTCTTCAATAGAAGTCCACTCTTGTAAGTGGGGATACAGGATTCTTGTTTTTTGAGTAGATGGAGTATAGTTGATTCTTCGGAAGTTACCAACTTCATGGCTTTTATTCAGAGTTTGGACATTGGTTCCGGCGGACTTGGCAAACATTCTTGCTAAGTCAAGTATCGAGATTGACTTTTCTGAACCTACGTTCAAGATTTGATTATAAGGAGACTCTATCAAATTTAAAAGCCAAGCGACTGCATCCCCTATGTACATATAAGCCCGCTTATCAGTACCATCGCTGGAGACAGTGATGCCCGTTTGATTAAGAGCACAATTGGCGAAGTTGCCGAAAGCATAATGTAAATTTAACGGAAGATACTGCCCAGCAAATGAAAAACAACGAGCTATTGAGAATTGATAACCTAACTGTTTGGCATAATATGATATAAGATATTCAGCTGTCAATTTACCTATTGCTAAAGATGAGTCAATTCTTGTTGAGTCTAGATAGCCCGGTTGATCTTCAGATATCAAATCAGATTGACATAATCCGTAAGCAACACCAGACGAAGTAAACAAAACATTTTTTAGCTTTTCCGAACACTGTCGAAGAATATTGTTAGTCCCTTCATATAAAACCATAAGTTTGTTTAATTGGTCTTCTCCCTGGAAAGTTTCTGAAGCACTTGTGGTTGCCATATGAATGAGATGTGTGAAATCTGATCCATTAAAATTAATATCTTTTACGTCTCCAGTTAGAAATGTTATACATGACAAATCGAATGGTAGTTGATAGTTGTTAGTAAAAAAATCAGGTGAACGGCTTATGACAGTGATATCAAGATCATTTTGTAGAAGTTGCCTTATATAGACCAAAGAAGAAAGCATCCACACACCAAAAAATCCAGTTCCCCCAGTTACTAAAATATTTTTTCCTCGAAAGCTTTCTGCATTAATACGCGATCGATTTATGAGATCAATAACATCCAGTTTAATATTGTAATTAAAGATTTGGTGTTTCATCGATAAACTTTCGAAAAGGTTCGTGAACTTTTAATAGATTGACAGGTGCTCCAGCATGCCACGACCACTGTCCGTTAAGAGGATTTGAGTAGTCTGCCTCCAAGATGGGGTCTGGATTTGACGTTAGTTCGCATAGAAAGAGTAGTGAAATGAAATGACCACGGATATCACGTTCGTTATTTATCAAACCACGAACATTAATTGGTTCTGGCTTAAATCTTACAGTGGCTCCTAACTCATCTGCTGCAACTTTTAATATACGATCTTCAATCTTTTCTTTAAATCTAATTATTCCTCCGGGTATATGCCAAGCTGGACCGTAGAATTGATCAGATCGCCATGTAAGAAGACAACGACCAGATTTATCCTTTATCAATAAATCGACATTAATAAGAGGCGTTAATTGACTAACAAAAAAAAAATATCTTGTGGCAAGCCTTTCCTTGCATCAGGTATACGTAGTAGAACTTCGTTTAAATGATAACTTAAATCAGTTGTCTGTGCCATCTTGAGACCCTTCATGAAAAAATTAACTCCATCTCAATCAAAAATCAATATCTTTACAGATAATTTCAAGATTATTCTCGCGCAAAACGGCAATATTTTTTATAAATGAATACTTTTCGAGCACAATCTTACATACCTCATCAGAATACGATGCAGCAATGATAAGCAACGCCGAAGGTCTGTCTGTTAGTAAACTATCTGGATGTTTGATTAATAGATCAGAACCCGGCGTGTAACGATTTTGTTTGAATTTCGCAGAGTCAACAATGTGTGATATTTTAAATCCCAAATCAGCCATACTAATAACTGCTAGTGCTTGATGCCCTGCTCCCCAAACCACAATATTCGATTTTGAAAAGCTTGAAACATAATCAATAATTTGCTCAATAACATGGCTTTGACGCTTTACAAAGCCAGAAGAGTCGATCGGTTTACGCTTTGAAACTGATGCACTTAATATATAATCATGCCAAATGGGTTCAATAAATTGAACAGAGAAGCCATTTGATTCTAACAAATTGCATAAACTTGATTTGTTAAAGTAAAAAATATGATCAACTATAAACTCAGAATATAAATTATTACTTAAAATGAAATCAAAATTTGGTACTTCTATAATCCCTTGGGCGCCGTCATTAAGAAATCGATTAAGTTGCAGCAGAGATTTACTTGGATCAGGCCAATGCTCCAAGAAACTAAAGATTGAAAAGGCGTCAAACTTACCTATTTCTAATTTTTCTGAGGATTCATCAAGGTAACCATGAAATACTGAATAGCCACTGTCATTGGCATATTGAACATTAGTAAGTGAATACTCTAATCCAAATACATGGGCAGCACCAGCTTTTTGAAGTAGGTTCATATACTCACCTCGACCACAACCTATTTCAATGATTCGCTTATCTTTAAGGTGGTGAGCGTTAATCCATCCTCGAAATTGATTAATCCTAAATTGCTCCATTTCAATTGAAAAAGCAATTGCTCTAATGACTTCGCGATAGTAATTAACTGGAGGAACAGTGTGTTGTACTAAGCCACATTTCACACATTGGTATATCTCAAGAGATATGCCGCTTGTTTGACCACGTGACTCGATTTCAAAGCCTTGTGCTGATGAGGGAGAGTTAGGTTGGATAAGTAGAGGCGGGCTGAAAAAATTTCCAGTACAAACTCTACAGCAGAGCGACTTGTTCAAAACGCCAGAACTAGCCATTAATTTACCTTCTCAGATGCAGGGTCTAGAGCGACAATCATTTGATTTTTAAATTCCTCACGGTCTAGTAGAGGTGACATATCTTCTAATGGCATAGAAGTGATTGAGCCATCAGGTTGAGGTAAGGCTGAAACCTTCGGGGTCAAGGTTTCATCTTCTTTTAGTATAACCTCAATTATCTTTAGACTACCATCAAATAGTTGGGGTGTAACTTGTTTGATGTTGGTCAAGCGAATGCATTCGATATCAAGTGATTTGGCTAACTTCATAAAATCGGGTATCCATAATCCCGACTGAATACCACTGGCTATATAGCGATGATTAAAATAATTTCTCTGTGTGTTTCGAATAGATGCATACCCGTTATTGTTCATGATCACTAAGGTTATTGGAAGATTAAGGTGCTTTAAAGTAGCTAACTCTTGTAGATTGAGCATTAAACTGCCATCGCTTTCAACGCATACAGTTGGCCTTCTTTGAGAACCTATACAGGCTCCGATTGAGGCAGATAAGCCATAACCCATAGAGCCTAAACCTGATGTGAGGAAAATCCTTTGATTCAATTTATTTTTAAAAGCAGTGTAAAAAACTTCAATCGCTAGTCCTGAACTTCCGGTAATCACTTGTGAGCCAGAAGGTATGGCGTGACTCAATTGATCAACAAATTGAAAATGACTCATAGGTCCAGATCCATCAAAGATCTTACCATCCAAAGGTGGATACTTATTTTTCCAATAAGTACACCGATTGCGCCAATCAGTTAGATCATCAAGTAAAGGTAACTTAGATTGCCATGCAATTAGAAAAGATTTGGCATCTGAACAGATTTTAACGGCATGATTCATTTCATGGCGAGCGAGTTCATTTTGATCAATATCGATTATTACTTTTACTGCTTCTCGAGCGAAACCTTTTGGATTGTACGCAGTGATAATATTATCTAATCTGCAACCAATTACTATAAGGCAATCACAATTTTGAACGGCAAAATTAGGTGACCGAGCAGCAACTACTCCCGGTCTACCAATATAAAGTGGATGTTCCCAAGGTAGAGTATCACTGGCGTTCCAAGTAAAAACACTCGGAATATTTAAATTCTCGGCAATCGTTCTGAAAAGGTCAGTGGCCCCAGAAATCCTAACTCCGTGTCCAATCAAAAAGAGAGGCCTCTTCGAGATAGATAACAGATTGTTTAGTTGATCAATGTAATCATCTATTTTGAAAGGTTCAACAGTGGATGAAGGTGGTACAAATCCGTCAAGGAGATCAACGTCAATCATTGCTGCCTGTACGTCAAGAGGAACGTCGATCCATACAGGTCCTTTGCGTCCTGTGTGCATACACCAAAGTGCCTCCTCGATGACAAGGCGTACATCTTCAGGACGACTAATAGTGGTTGCTAATTTGGTGAGCGGACGGACGACAGAAATAATGTCTACTTCCTGAACCCCGCTTTGTCTTAACATTCTTCCATTGATAGCATCAGATCGTTTGACTTGACCTGACAGAACCAATAGGGGTAAAGATTCAATCCAAGCACCCGCAACAGGAGTGATGATATTTGTGGCTCCTGGGCCAGTGGTAACTACAGCAACGCCAAATCCGGATTCACTCACTCTCCCGTAAGCTTCCGCAGCTATTCCGCAAGCTTGTTCATGATGACAGGCAATAGGATTTATGCGACTCTCGCAGGCAATGGCATCATCCAGATACATCGCGCCACCACCGGGAAGAAGAAAAATATCTCGAATACCTTCATCAGCAAGTCGTTGCATGATGTAGTCAACGACTCTAACTTTCTGTTTTTGCATTTGGTTATTAATAGACATAGTTAAGAGATATACGGATGTTCATACTTAGCCCATCCAATAAGTAAGGTGAGTCTTACGATTTGGGTTATTGGTGATTGATTGATCTGTATAGAAGGAGTCGTCTTTATGGTGGGTTGAAGAAATTTCTTCAATAATGCATCCAGTGTCAGTTTCAAAAGCGTGACGAACACCAGGCTCTACGACCACGACATCACCAGGGACACATACGCGCTTGATACCGTCCAAATAAAGATGGACACTTCCGTAAAGTACATGAAAAGTCTCTTCCTTTTTTAGGTGATACTGCTCAGGATGCCTCTGACCAGGCAATGATACAAGGAGTTTTTTGCAATAGCCTCGATTGACAATGGTGAGCATTGTTAAACCGAACTCATCAAATCGATCAAGCCCATAGTGATGTGAGATTTCTAAATCTATGCCGACTGGCACAGTAATATTACTTTCTAAAATTAATTTTTTCACTTTATGAGAGATTTCCCAAACTTTTTCACGAACATCTCGCCTTACACAATTTTTCAAATCAAGAGGAGAGTCCTGATCAATGCTTTGTGTTGAAATAAACTGAGAATATTTAGACCAGTCATTGGCAGTAATCTGGTCATCATGCGGAGGAAAAGCAAAATAAATATCTGATTCGGAAATAAGTTTACCTGCGGGAATAGAGTGTCTTAAGAATACTCCTCTACGCAATGATCTCAAACTGGCTTTCTCAATAATGTTTTCTGGTTGTCTTTGATCCCCGACTCCACAAACGCTGATTGCATATCGAGCTGCAGTAAGCCATTTCTTGATTTGATCCGGATTGGCTGAATATGCATTTATCGAATATTTATCTGTTTCTAAGCCTACGTGCTTCTCAAAAACACGAACGCCTTTTGCAATAGCCATTTTTATAATGTCTGTATTATCTGGGTTCTCGTGCGTCGAAAAGCCGATTCTGACGTTTGGATAACGAGTTTTCAGGAAATCAATTTGATTAATGTGCAACTTATCATCTGCGGTTGGATATTCTCCGACACAGTGCATTAGAACAAATTCTTTATTGCGATGCGTAAGAAAACTAACTACACGATCTATATCCTCCAGGTCTGCGCCAGCAGTAGAAGCAATGATCGGTAGCGGTGTACGTACCGCCTGTTCAAGCAATGGCCAATCGTTAAAAGAGCAACTGGCTATTTTCAAAATGTCTAATTTTTGCTCGATAATTATTGGGATAGAGGCATTATCAAAAGGAGTGGCCATTGCCAAAAAACCCTCTTTTCGCATCTTATCTACAAGAGCATCAAAATCTGAACGACTCAAGCGTGTTTCTGAGAAACGTTTTATATATTTAATATCATCGCGAGACTTCATCTTGGGATGGATGAAGGTATCTAAATCACGATATTGCAATTTAAAAGCAAATTTGAATTCAGGAAATTCACGACAAATTTCCCCGAAAGTTTCAATGACCTTAAAACCATGCGTAATGTCACCCATATGGTTGTTTGCCATTTCCAGAACAAAAAGGCTATTTGGAATCATCTGTTACTCCTAGAAAATAATGCCCAAATAAGTTTCAATTGTACTGCCTGCATAGTCCAGCATCTCTTGCGTCAACGCAGGCTGAACGCCAATCCAGAAGGTGTCGTTCATGACCTTGTCGGTGTTCGTTAACTCGCCGCTTACACGGTACTTCCGCCCCATCATATAGGGCTGGCGCGTCAGGTTGCCCGCAAAAAGCAATCGTGTGCCAATCTTAAATTGATCCAGGTATTGCAATAGGTCAACGCGGCTACAGGGGGCATTGTCACGCAGCGTAATTGGAAAACCAAACCACGAAGGATCGGACTTGTCAGTGGCCTGAGGCAAAATTAAAAATTCTTCGCAACTCGTCAAACGATCTTTCAGGAAGTTGAAATGATCTTTGCGCTTCTGTACAAATTCTGGCAACTTGCCCATCTGAGCTAAACCACACGCAGCCTGCATATCGGTGATTTTCAGGTTGTAACCCAGATGCCCATAGGTGTATTTGTGGTCGTAGCCCTCTGGCAGATTGCCCAGCTTCCAACAAAATCTTTTGCCGCAGGTGTTGTCTTTGCCGGGTGGGCAGTAACAGTCGCGACCCCAGTCCCTGAAACTCTCGGCGATCGTGCGCAGTTCGTCGTGGTTGGTGAAAACGGCCCCACCTTCGCCCATGGTGATGTGGTGGGCAGGGTAAAAGCTGACTGTGCCGATATCCCCGAAGGTTCCCACCAAGCGCCCATCGTAAGTGGAACCCAGCGCATCGCAGCAATCCTCAACCAGCCACAACTGATACTTATTGCAAATGGCCTTGACCACATCCAGGTTGTAGGGGTTGCCCAAAGTATGCGCCAGCATGATCGCCTTGGTTTTGGGGCTGATGGCGGCTTCCAGTTGAGCGACATCGATGTTGTAGGTGCCCAGTTCGACATCCACAAACACGGGAATCGCTCCAAATTGAATGATCGGGTTGACCGTGGTCGGGAACCCTGCGGCCACGCCGATGACTTCATCACCCGGCTGAATGGCGCGATCACCCAATTTAGGCGAGGTCAATGCGCTAAAGGCCACCAAATTGGCCGAAGAGCCTGAATTCACGGTGATCAGATGCTTAACGCCCAGATACTTGGCCAACTGTGATTCGAAAGCCTCGTTGAATCGGCCTGTGGTCAGCCACCCATCCAGTGCAGCATCGACCATCATTTTCAGCTCTTCGGCGCCGATCAATTTGCCTGAAGGGGGTACGACCGTCGAGCCTGGTGTGAAAGCTGCAGGTTTTAAGGCTTGCACGGCATAGGCCTCAACCAAACGGCTGATTTCGGCGCGGTACTGATTTAGGTCGGTCATGGTGTTGTTGATTGATATTCTTGAATTTGTTGCAGGCAAAATGCTTTGAGGTCTGCTCCGGACACCAGAGCCCGGTGCCAAGCCACAGTTTTCGACAGCGCTGTCTCAAGGTCCCAGCGCGGTTGCCAGCCCAAATGCTGCTGTGCCTTGGAAATGTCAAGCTTCAAATACTGGGCTTCATGCGGGTGAGTGCCCGGGCTCAATTGCCATTGCGCCCCATGACCCCATTGGCGTGCCAGACAGTCAACGATCCAACTCACGGGGCGTGCATCGGTTTCGCGCGGACCGAAATTCCATGCTTGGGCATGTTGCCCCGGCTCTTGCCACAAGTGTTCGGCCAGGGTCAGATAACCAGACAGGGGTTCGAGCACATGCTGCCACGGTCGTATGGCATTCGGATGTCTGATTTCAACCGGCGCAGCTCGCTCAAACGCACGAAGGATGTCGGGTACCAAACGGTCCAAAGCCCAATCGCCTCCGCCTATTACATTGCCGGCGCGGGCGGAAGCCAAGGCAATGCCCGCCGCTTGAAAAAATGAGTTCCGATAGGCCGACGTCACCAGCTCAGAGCACCCCTTGCTGTTGCTGTAAGGGTCGTGTCCACCCATGGGCTCATTTTCGCGATAAGCCCAAGGCCATTCCTGGTTTTCGTAGCATTTGTCGGTGGTGACATTGACCACGGCACGCGCTGAACCTATTTGACGGATGGCTTCGAGTACATGCACCGTTCCCATCACATTGGTCGCATAGGTTTCCACCGGGTGCTGATACGAATAACGAACCAAAGGCTGTGCGGCCATGTGGATGACGATTTCAGGTTTGAAATCGTTCACGGTCTTTTCAACGGTTGGGTAGTCGCGGATATCTCCCAAATGCGAGGCCATGCTTTCAGCGACGCGCGCCTGCACAAACAAACTGGGGTTGGTCGGCGGCTCTAGTGCCAGCCCTTGAACTTCGGCCCCCAAGGACTGAAGCCATAACGACAACCAGCTGCCTTTAAAACCAGTGTGCCCAGTCAGCAAAACCCGCTTGTTTTGCCAAAATTCAGGAGTCACGGCCAAACCTTCCAAGGGGCTTTGCCAGACTGCCACAAATCTTCCAGATGCATTTTGTCACGCAGCGTGTCCATGGGTTGCCAAAACCCATCGTGTTTATAAGCTTGTAACTCCCCACAGGCGGCCAGCGATTCAAGCGGCATGCTTTCCCATATGGACTGGTCACCTGCAATCAGATCAATGACACTGGTTTTTAGAACAAAGAAGCCGCCATTGATATACATGCTGTCACCACGAGGCTTTTCTATAAAACTGGTCACGCTCGTGCCCGACAGCTCCAAAGCGCCAAAGCGCCCTGGTGGTTGAACAGCAGTTACGCTGGCCATTTTGCCGTGCGATTTGTGAAAACGAATCAACTCGGTCAAGTTGACGTTGCCCACTCCATCGCCATACGTGAAACAGAAATCATCCTGTCCCAAATAAGGACGCACACGCATCAATCGCCCGCCGGTTTGGGTGTTTTCGCCGGTATCGACCAGCGTTACTTTCCAAGGTTCGGCTTTCTTTTGGTGGATTTGCATGTCGTTGTTAGACATGTCGAAAGTCACATCGGACATGTGCAAGAAATAATTCGCAAAATATTCCTTGATCATGTAGCCCTTGTAGCCGCAGCAAATCACAAACTCATTGACACCATGCGCTGAATACATTTTCAGGATGTGCCAAAGGATGGGCTTGCCGCCGATTTCGACCATGGGTTTGGGGCGGGCAGAAGTCTCTTCCGAGATGCGCGTGCCCAAACCACCTGCCAAAATGACTGCTTTCATGCAAATATCCTATAGTGGCTTGATTTTAATGAATTGTCTGTCAGGTCATGCGAAAAGCCCCGCCGAAGGGCGGTATAGATGTCAATTCCATACAACAAAGTCGTTGTGTCCAGTTTGGGGTGTTCGCTCAACGACACTCCCCCGGCGCATACTGCGATTTCAGCCGCGTCACGGTGGGCAGCGCGACGCTACCTGGTGCCGTGCTGCGCTCTGACAAGCACTTCCAGAGCAGATTGCCCTGACTGGGCGGTGTGAACGCCGATGTGCCCAGGGGCAACGCTTGAGGGGCTGCCGCGGTGCCCAGGAAGGGCACCAGCAACAAGCTGCCATTGCCAGCCGCTGCTGTGGTCTTGATGGTGATCACCCCCGTGTCGCGCTCGATCGTGACCGACTCGACATTGACGGTGGCTGTGGGGGCCACATGGCCCAAGGCATAACCGTCTGCCGAGCCCCCCGGATTACCCCCTGACAAATTTTCGAGGACGGTGTTTTTGGCTCCGCTGGCCAGGGCCAAACCCTCGGACACACGCGTCCTGACCAAGTGGTCCTGGTAGGCCGGGATGGCAAACGACGCCAGCAAGCCGATGATGGCGATCACCACCATCAACTCGATCAAGGTGAAACCGCGTTGCAAGTGAAACATGGCCAGCTCCTGGAAAGTGAGCTGACCATGTTAAGGAAAAAAAGCGCGAAAAACCGGCCTGAATGTGTGACCCATGCACCTGGTCAGGCGGTCGTTTCGTCCTCGGACTTTTTGCCCATGAATTTGCCGATGCCGATCACCAAAATGGCACCAGCGGCAGCTGCCACATAATGCAAAGCCGGATTGGCTTCGACCAGATCTTTCAGCGCCACATCGCTGATCAGGGTTTCGCCACCCACCCATCCGATCAGCGCTGCACCCAGCGTGACGATGATCGGATAACGCTCCATCAGTTTGATCATCAGCGTGCTGCCAAAGACCACCAGCGGGATGCTGATCGCCAAGCCGATGATCAACAGCGTGGTCGAGCCTTTGGCCGCAGCAGCCACGGCGATCACATTGTCCAGGCTCATCACGATGTCAGCGATCAGGATGGTGCGCACTGCGGCCATCAAGCCTTTTTGTTCGGCGTCGCCTTCATCGTGTTCTTCTTCGCCGCCCAGCAGTTGCACGCCGATCCACAGCAGCAACAAGCCACCGATGATCTGCAAATAAGACAGGGCCAGCAGTTGCACGGCAACCACGGTCAACACGATGCGCAGCACAACCGCTGCACCCGAGCCGAACAGGATGGCTTTCTTTTGCTGATGGGGAGGGAGCGACCGGGCTGCTAGCGCGATCACCACGGCGTTATCGCCCGACAAAATGATGTTGATCCAGATGATCTTCATCAGGCCGATCCAGAAATCGGCATCGTTCAAAAGTTCCATGTGCTGTTTCTTTCCTGACGGGTCACCCCGCAAATTTTTGTAGTAGCGGCGCAGAGTTTAACGGCTTTCCCCGCAAATTTTTGTGGGTATTCATACTTACCACCCTGGTGGCTTGTCGCTCAAGTGATAGGCAATGGGCGGCAAAAAAAACGCCCCGACGAGCGGGGCGTTGGGATGGCGGGCCCCGCAGGGCGACCCTGACCCGATCAGAGCAGGGCTTTGAGCAACTTGCCCATTTCGGACGGGTTGCGGGTGACTTTAAAACCGCACTCTTCCATGATGGCCAGCTTGGCATCGGCGGTGTCGGCGCCGCCCGAAATCAACGCGCCGGCGTGGCCCATGCGCTTGCCCGGCGGGGCGGTGACGCCGGCGATGAAGCCGACCACCGGTTTTTTCATGTGGGCCTTGCACCAGCGGGCGGCTTCGGCTTCGTCGGGGCCACCAATTTCACCGATCATGATCACGGCGTCGGTGTCGGGATCGTCGTTGAAAGCCTTCATCACATCGATGTGTTTGAGGCCATTGATCGGGTCACCGCCAATGCCGACGGCACTGGATTGGCCCAACCCGATTTCGGTCAGTTGCGCCACCGCTTCATAGGTCAGCGTGCCCGAGCGCGACACCACACCAATGCGTCCTTTGCGGTGGATGTGACCGGGCATGATGCCGATCTTGATTTCGTCAGGGGTGATCAGGCCGGGGCAATTCGGGCCCAGCAGCAAGGTCTTCTTGCCGCCGGCCGCTTCTTTGGCTTTCATTTTGTTGCGCACTTCCAGCATGTCACGCACCGGGATGCCCTCGGTGATGCAAATGGCCAAGTCGAGGTCGGCTTCCACCGCCTCCCAAATGGCGGCGGCCGCACCGGCGGGCGGCACATAAATCACCGACACCGTGGCACCGGTTTGATGCGCGGCCTCTTTGACCGAAGCGTAGATCGGAATGTCAAAGATTTTCTCGCCCGCTTTTTTCGGGTTCACACCGGCCACGAAGCAATTCTTGCCGTTGGCGTATTCCTGACACTTTTCGGTGTGGAATTGCCCGGTCTTGCCCGTGATGCCCTGGGTGATGACTTTGGTGTTCTGGTTGATGAAGATCGACATGTTGAGGGTCCTTCGCAGGCCCGGCGCAGCCGGGCCCAATCATTTATTGAACAGCAGCCACAACCTTCTGGGCGGCTTCGGCCATGCTGTCGGCGCTGATGATGGGCAGGCCCGACTCGGCCAGCATCTTCTTGCCCAGCTCTTCGTTGGTGCCCTTCATGCGCACCACCAGCGGCACACTGAGGTTGACCGCTTTACAGGCGGTGATCACGCCGTGGGCGATGGTGTCGCACTTCATGATGCCGCCAAAGATGTTGACCAAAATCGCTTTGACCTTGGGGTTCTTCAACATGATTTTGAAGGCTTC
>JACCEC011741868.1_pt1 | contig 14421 bp, 12 predicted proteins | sample 7450121 | NCBI WGS metagenome assembly JACCEC01 (sample SAMN15323455, study PRJNA562643) | freshwater metagenome | isolation source: river surface water | place: USA:Blue River Watershed | collected 2017-08-18 | reverse complement strand
GCAGCCAGGCGTCCTTCTTCTTGGGCTTCTTGCACAAGATTGTCGGGAAGCTCACCGGCAGGGTGTGCGGGTAGTCGCGGCTGTAGTGCAGCCCACGGCTTTCCTGGCGTGACAGGGCCGAGCGCACGATCAGCTCGGCGCAGTCGACCAGGTTGCGCAGCTCCAGCAGGTCGCGGTTGACGCGGAAGTTGGCGTAGTAGTCGTCGATCTCGTCGCGCAGCAGCTTGATGCGGTGCAGCGCACGCTCCAGCCGCTTGGTGGTGCGCACGATCCCCACAAAATTCCACATGAAGCGCCGAAGCTCATCCCAGTTCTGGGTGATGACGACTTCCTCGTCCGCATCCGTGACGCGGCTTTCATCCCAGGCCGGCAGCGCCACTGCTTTGACCACCGATTGCCGCTCGATGTCCATCGACGCCGCCCGACCCAGCACCACGCATTCCAGCAGCGAGTTGCTGGCCAGCCGGTTCGCACCATGCAGGCCGGTGCAGGCGGTTTCGCCGACCGCATACAGGCCCAGCAGGTCCGTGCGCCCGGACAGGTCGGTGACAATGCCGCCGCAGGTGTAATGCGTGGCGGGCACGATGGGAATCGGCTGTCGGGTGATGTCGATGCCCAGTTCAAGGCAGCGGGCGTAGATGGTCGGGAAATGCTCTTTCAGGAATTCCGGCGGCTGGTGGCTGATGTCGAGATCGACATAGTCGAGGCCGCGTTTCTTCATCTCGAAGTCGATCGCGCGCGCAACGACATCGCGCGGCGCCAGTTCGGCGCGCGGATCATGTGCGGGCATGAAGCGCTGGCCGGCTGCCGCACCTGCTGACGCCGGCAGTTTCAGCACGCCGCCTTCGCCGCGCACTGCCTCGGTGATTAGGAAGGACTTTGCATACGGGTGATACAGGCAGGTCGGGTGGAACTGGATGAATTCCATGTTCGACACCCGGCAGCCTGCGCGCCAGGCCATCGCGATACCGTCGCCGGTGGCCGTATCCGGGTTGGTGGTGTACAGATACACCTTGCCCGCGCCGCCGGTGGCCAGCACCGTCTGCTGCGCCGAGATCGTGTGCACCTCGCCACTGTTCACATCCTGCACATACAGGCCGAGGCAGCGCGGCGTGCCATGGGCCAGCCCGAGCTTGCCGGAGGTGATCAGGTCGATCGCGTAGTGATGCTCGAGCAGAGTGATGTTCGGATGCTCGCGAACCTTCTGCTCCAGCGTGACCTGCACCGCATGGCCGGTGGCATCGGCCGCGTGGATGATGCGGCGCTGGCTGTGGCCGCCTTCGCGGGTCAGGTGAAAGCCCAGTTCGGCCTGTTCATCGCGGGTGAAGGGCACGCCCTGCGCGATCAGCCATTCGATGGCCTCGCGGCCATGGCTGACGATGAAGCGCGTCGCCGCTTCGTCGCACAGCCCGGCGCCGGCCACCAGCGTGTCGGTCACATGCTGCTCATGACTGTCGGCCGAGTCCAGCACCGCGGCAATTCCGCCCTGTGCCCAGTCACTGGCACCGTCGCGGAGCTGGCGTTTGGAGATGATGACTACCTTGCGGCGGTCGGCAAGGTGGAGCGCAACGGAGAGGCCGGCGAGGCCGCTGCCGACGATGGCGACATCGAAATTCATGGGGAAATGAGGCTGGTAATACGATCTGGTTGGCGGGGGTGGCTTGTCTTACCCAAGGACTATACGCTAATCGGTCGTTCCAGCGGCGGCACGCTGTGTTTTCCGCCTGATTTCACATGCCACAGGCCAATCTCGCTCGATCTGGATCAAATTCTTTGTCCGGAGGGCGGTTGTGGACATCTTCTCAAGTATAATCAGCCCCACGTTGAGATTCGAGTAGCAGTGGTGCAGTGTGTTCTGTAATTCCTTACTTGGTTGAGACGCTCCTCTGGCGGGTGTTCCGCCTTTGTTAACTAAGACAGGAAATTGCAATGGCAACTGGTACCGTGAAATGGTTCAATGACGCAAAAGGCTTTGGTTTTATCACTCCCGATGGTGGCGGCGAAGATCTGTTCGCTCACTTCTCGGCGATCCAGTCGCAGGGCTTCAAGTCCCTGCAGGAAAACCAGCGTGTGCAGTTTGACGTGACGACTGGCCCGAAGGGCAAGCAAGCGGCAAACATTCAGGTGATCTGATCTCCCTGACATGATGGCTGGGGCCTGAGCATCTAAGGCCCACAGCGCATTGAACGAAAAAATCCCCGCCTCGCGGGGATTTTTTTCGTCTGTACTGCCCCGGGTTCGAGGTGCCCGTACGCCATCGCGCTCAGCCTTTGCGCCAGTAGTCCGGCTCGGCAAAGGCGCGGCGAAGAAAATCGACAAACACGCGGATCCGCAGCGGCCGGTGCTCGCGCTGCGCAAACACGGCGTAAATATCGTTGCCCGGCGCGGCGTATTCATCCAGCACGGTTTCCAGCAGGCCGGATTCGATTTCCGTGCCCACTTCCCAGATCGAGCGCCACGACAGTCCCTTGCCTGCCAGCGCCCAGTCATGCAGCACCGCCCCGTCATTACAGACCATATTGCCGCTGACCTTCAGGGTGACGCTCTTGCCAGCCTGACGAAAGGTCCAGCCGCGCTGGCTGCCTGCGCTAGAGATCGCCAGACAGTTGTGGGCAGACAGCTCATCCGGCGTGGACGGACGTCCGTGACGGCGGAAATAGTCGGGCGAGCCGACGACCACCCGGCGGTTGTTCGCCAGTTTCACCCCCACCAGACTGGAGTCCGACAGGTCCGCGATGCGTATCGCCACATCGATGCCTTCACCGATCAGATCGACTACGCGATCATTCAGGTTCAGCGTCACCGTGACATCGCGATGCTCGGCAAGGAAAGAGGGGATCAGCGGGGCGACGATTTGCCGGCCGAATCCGGCGGGTGCCGAAATGCTCAGATGGCCGCTGGGACGGGCGCTTCGTTCCGACGCCTGTGCCTCGGCATTCTCGAGATCGTGAAGTATGCGCTGGCAGCTTTCGAGAAAAGCGAGACCTTCATTGGTCAGCGCGATCTTGCGGGTGGTCCGCTGCAGGAGCTTGACGCCCAGACGTGCCTCCAAAGCATCCAGCCGCCGGCCGATCACGGCCGGTGCGACCGCCTCGGCGCGCGCCGCCGCCGACAGGCTGCCGCGTGCGGCCACCTCGACAAACGTGGAAATCTGCTTGAATTGATCCATGGTCCGGCATCCGGGCGGCACGGGCCCGAAACAGGTCCAGCGCCACCGCGTCATCCTTCAATTTGTGACTAAAACGCAATAATACCCGGTGCACTGGCATTAGCCTGTGTCTCATTAGTTGGAATTGCTCTTGAATTCAGTCTCCGACCGCTAGCCGCCGACCGCTAGCCTCCGACCTTCAAGGCCAGTACATAGTCACGAATGCCGGCCAGCAGCATTTCGATGGCCAGCGCGGTGAGGATCAGCCCCATCAGCCGCTCGAAGGCCGTCATCACGGCCGGGCCAAGCACCCGCTGCAGCCGCTCAGCCGAGAGCAGTACCAGCAGCCAGACCACGGCCACCAGCATCAGCGCGATCACATAGAGAGTCATCGGCATTTTCTGGCTGGACGAGAACAGCAAGACCGTCACCAGTGCCGAGGGGCCGGCCAGCGCCGGGATGGCCAGCGGGACGATCAGCGGCTCATGGCCGAGATGTTCAGTGCCGAATACCCCGCCCGGCTGGGGGAAGACCATGCGCAGCGCGATCAGGAACAGGATCACCCCGCCGCCGATGCGCAGCGACACGTCCGTCAGCTGCAGCGCGCCGAGAAAATGCCGGCCGACGAACATGAAAGTCAGCAGCAGGAAAAACGCGATCAGGCACTCGCGGACAATCACGCGGGCGCGGCGCTCGGGAGCGACGCTGGCCAGCGTGCTGGTAAACAGCGGCACATTGCCGAACGGGTCGGTGACGAGCAGCAGCAGCACCAGCGTCTGGAAAAAATTCTCGGGCATGGCCCCCTCCCTGAAGTATTTCCGTTAGACAACACAAGATCGGCTAGCATTCAGTCTGTCTGTTCCCAAATGCGCTGTCACTATTTGCCTTCGATAGTAGTCCTCTCTCATGTTCGAGTCCGCGTCAGGATCATCCGCATCACTTCATCGTCGCCACTTTCTGCTGGGTGGCGCTGCCCTTGCCGGCGCGCTGGTCGTTGGCTGGGGATTTTTGCCTCCCCGGCAGCGGCTGGAAGGGGGCGAGCCCCTGCCGGCGCGCGAGGGCGATATTGCGCTGAATGGCTGGGTGATGGTCGGCGCAGACAACAAGGTCAGCGTGATGCTGGCCAGGAACGAGATGGGGCAGGGCGTGATGACCGCCCTGCCGGCGCTGGTGGCCGAAGAACTGGATGTGCCGCTGTCGCAGTTGCGCGTGGTCGCCGCCCCGCTGGACAAGATCTACGGCGACACGACGATGCTCGCCGAGGGCCTGCCTTTCCATCCGGAGGACGAGAGCGCGATGCGGCACCTGAGCGGTTGGCTGTCGCGCAAGCTCGCGCGCGAAGCCGGCGTGGTCGTGACGGGGGGCTCGTCGAGCGTGCGCGACAGCTGGCTGCCGATGCGCGAGGCCGGCGCGGCAGCACGCGCGCGGCTGGTGACCGCCGCCGCCCGCCGCTGGGGCGTGCCGGTCTCCGAGTGCGTGACCGGCAATGGTCGGGTCACGCATGCGCGCGGCATGGTCGCCACTTACGGCGATCTCGCGGCTGATGCCGCAGCGCTGGGCGCCGTTGGCTTCCAGCTGAAGCCCCCATTGCATTTCACCCTGATCGGCAAGGAATTTCCGCGGCTCGACGTGCCCTCGAAAACTGATGGCAGCGCACGCTTCGGCATGGATGTGCGGCCCAAGGGGCTCGTGTATGCCGCCGTGCTGATGTGTCCGGTGTTTGGCGGCAGGCTGCGCAGCGTCGATACCGCACAGGCGAGCGAGCAGCCGGGTGTGCTCAAGGTGGTGCGCCTCCCGCAGGATCGCTCCGGTGCGCCCGACGCGGTGGCCGTGATCGCCGGCAGCTGGTGGACCGCACAGAGCGCGCTCGGTGTGCTGTCGCCGGAATGGGACGAGGGGGAACACGGCGCGATCGACTCGCAGTCGCTGATGGATCAGCTGGCGCACAGCGCCGCCAACGGCTCGGGCTTCGTGTTTCACAGCACCGGCGAGGAGGTCGATGACGACGACCGTGCGCTGGCGGTCGAGGCCGAGTACCGCGCGCCGTATCTGCCGCATCTGGCGATGGAGCCGGTGAACTGCACCGCGCAGTTCGTCGATGGCCGGCTGCGGCTGTGGCTGCCGACGCAGGCACCGTCGATTGCCGTCCGTACGGCAGCACGCGTGGCCGATATCGCAGAGGATGAGGTGGAGCTGATCCAGACGCTCGTCGGCAGCGGCTTCGGGCGTCGGCTGGAGACGGACATGGTCGCGCAGGCCGCGATGCTGGCCAGGGAGATGCCCGGCGTGCCGGTGCAACTGATCTGGCGCCGCGAGGACGATATTGCGCATGATTTTTACCGGCCTGCGTCGGTCGCGCGGTTCACGGGGGTGCTGGGCACGGAGCACAAGATCAAGTCGTGGCAGATCCGCGCGGCCTCTGCAGGGCCGGTGCAGCCTTTGCTGTACCGTGCGTTCGGCCTGCCATCGGTCGGGCCAGACAAAAGCGCGGCCGAGGGGCTGTACGATCATCCGTATGAGATACCGAACCAGCGCATCGAGCAGGTAGCGGTCGAGTCGCCGGTGCCGGTGGGGCCGTGGCGCTCGGTGGGACATTCGCATCATGCGTTTTTCCGCGAGAGCTTCATTGATGAGATGGCACATGCGGCGCGGGCCGACCCGGTGCAGTTCCGTCGCGATCTGCTCGCGTCACACCCGCGCCATCTGGCCGTGCTCGATGCCGCCGTCGCGCGCGCGGGCAAGGCAACCAATGGTCAGGCGCTGGGCGTGGCGCTCAGCGACAGCTACGGCAGCATCGTCGTGCAGGTGGCCCGGGTCGGGATGGACGATGGCCGTCTGCGCGTGCATAAAGTGACCTGCGCGATCGATTGCGGCACGGTGGTCAATCCGGACATCGTGCGCCAGCAGATGGAATCCGGCATTGCCTTCGGTCTGTCAGCGGCGCTGCATGGCGAGCTGAAGCTGCGCCATGGCCGCGTGATGCAAAAGAATTTTCATGACACGCCGATGCTGCGCATCGATGAGATGCCGGACGTCGAAGTGATCATCATGGAGAGCAGCGACAGCCCCGGCGGTGTGGGTGAGGCGGGTACGCCGCCGATTGCGCCGGCGGTTGCCAATGCCGTGTTCCGGCTGACAGGCAAGCGGCTGCGCAGCCTGCCCCTCAGGCTCAAAGCGCTCAGCTGATCTCGTCCAGCCGCGCGATCAGGTTGCACTCCTGCTGCCATTTCTGGCGTTCCGGTGTGCTGTTTGCCTCGCGGCGCAATTCGTCTTCCGGCCGGCTCAGGTGGGATTCCATCATGCGTGCAATCAGTCGCGGCTCGGGCATCATCGTGCCGTAGAAAACCACGATGTCCTCTTTCTGGATCAGGACGGTGGGGAAATTCTCCACATCGAGATCGCCGACCAGATCGGCCTGATCTTCGATGTCGATCCAGACGAACTGATGCTGCGGATACTGAGCGGCCAGTGCATCAAAACCCGGACGATACTGTTTGCAGACATCGCACCAGCCTGCGCACAGACAGGCAATGACCCAGCGGCCGGAGGACAGTGCAGCGGCCAGCTGAGGAAAATTATCGGGAACCAGAAAGAGACTGCTCATGCGAACGATTTTACCGCAGGGCAGCAACATGCCGTTGGCCGTGATGATGGCGCCTGAGCATCGTGGGAGAAGCCAGGCGCTGACAGCGGGCGACGACGGCGAGCGGTGAGGGCGCGCGGTAAAATACGCGCCATGCCGAATGCGTCCCCCACACTGATTTCCATAGAAACATCGACTGAACTCGCGTCCGTATCGCTGCTGCGCGTGGGGCAGCTGCTCAGTCGCGAATCCACCGGGGCGCAGACGCATTCATCAACCGTTCCCCGGATGATTCAATCCGTGCTGGCTGATGCCGGCCTGCGGCTGTCGCAGTGTGATGCAGTGGCCTTTGGTGCGGGCCCCGGTTCCTTCACCGGCGTGCGCACCGCCTGCGGACTGGCGCAGGGCCTTGCGTTTGGTGCAGGCATTCCGGTGGTGCCGGTCGTGACCTTGCTGGCGATGGCCGAGCATGTGCGAACCACGATGCCGCAGGATAGCGCCGCGAATGTACTGACTGTGCTGACGGTGCTGGATGCACGGATGGGCGAGGTTTACTGGGCGCGTTATCGTTGCACGGGTCGCATCGATGCGGTGACAGGCTCGCCCGATTGGCAGGTGCTTGATGCGCCGCGCTTGTCAGACCCCCGGGCGATTCCCGCTGATGGGGAATCCATCGTCTGCGGGAACGGACTCGCTGTATTGGGCGACGACATTGCGCCACTGCGCGCGCAGAACCGACGCCCGGACGTGATGCCGCATGCCACGGACATTCTGCATCTGGCCAGCATTGCCGTCCGTGAGGGACGGGTGCTGCATGCACGCGAGGCGCAACCGTTCTACTTGCGCAACAAGGTGGCGCTGACCACGCAGGAGCGCCTGTCGAGAGTTCCCGCATGAGCGGCATCAGCAAGCTGTCGCTTGAGCCCCGCAACGGTCCACAGCCCGCCGCGTCAGATGCCCGCGCCGCGATGCGTTTCGCCATCATGCGCGCCCTCGATGTTGAGGACGTCGTCGCCATCGAGAGGGATGCCTATCCCTTTCCCTGGACACGGGGCAATTTCCTCGATTCGCTGGTCAGCCGTTACGATGCGTGGACCTTGCGCGAGCCGGACGGTCGGCTGGCCGGCTACTTCCTGCTGATGCATGCCGTCGATGAAACGCATTTGCTGAACATTACCGTCCGACCGGACTTGCAGGGCAGGGGCCTCGGCCGCCTGCTGCTGGACAAGGTGACCGAACTCGCACGCAGCGCCCGGATGCACTCGGTGCTGCTGGAGGTCAGGCCGTCGAATGCGCATGCACTTGCGGTGTATGAGCACTGCGGTTTTCAGCGCATCGGTCTGAGAAAAAATTACTATCCGGCCGCAGGTGAGTCGCGTGAAGACGCGATCGTGATGCGGCGGATGCTGGACAGCCATGTCGATTGATCCCCGCAAAACACAGCGACTGACAGCCATGGGCCTTGGCCCGGTCTGGGCGCTGCGCACTCCTGCCGCCGCAGCTGCCATCGATGCTCCTCCTTCATTGCAGCATCAGCCTGCGCCTGCCGATCATTCATTCGCCGACACCGCGCTGCCATCACCGACCGTCGACAGCCAACGTGCAGCCTCAGCCACTGTCGCCACCCTGTCGTGGGACACACTGGAGTCCACGATCCGGGGCTGTGTGCAGTGCGGGCTGTGCCAGGGCCGCACGCATGCGGTGCCGGGCATCGGCGACAGACAGGCGCGCTGGCTGTTCGTTGGCGAGGGCCCCGGCCGCAATGAGGATCAGCAGGGCGAGCCCTTCGTCGGGCCGGCGGGCAAGCTGCTCGACAACATGATGCGCGCGCTGGGCCTCGCTCGCGGTGCAAACACCTATATTGCGAATATCGTCAAATGCCGTCCGGTGGGCGATGACGGGCGGGACCGTCCACCGGCAGCCGATGAGGTCGCCGCCTGCCTGCCGTATCTGGAGCGACAGATCGCCCTGATCCGTCCTGACGTGATCATTGCGCTCGGCAAGACTGCCGCGGTATCGCTGCTGGGGCTCGGCGACGAGACCTCGCTCGCCAGCCTGCGCGGCAGGGCGCATGCGTATGCAGGCATACCGCTGGTCGTCACGTATCACCCGGCCTATCTGCTGCGCAAACCGGCTGACAAGGCCCGGAGCTGGCAGGATCTCTGCCTGGCGCAGAGGCTGCATGATGGTGCCTGAATCCGGCTCCGGCCTGAGTGGTTCCCAGACTGACTTTCATGCCAGATGGCACACGCTGCAGGATGCCCATGTCCGTGCACTGGCCTGGCTGCTGGATTCCCCCGATCTGCTGGATGCCCGTTCGCCGCGCTGGCAGGGACGTATTGCCACGCTGGGCGATGCCGGATCAGCTCAGGCCGACTGGCTGCATTCGCTGGATCGCGAGCCGGCGTCACTGCATACGTTCCTCGATCTTCAGCCGCTGACCCGTCTGGGCCGCTATGCGGAAAAATTGCTGGCCTGGTATTTCCTGCACATGGGGCAGCTGCGCTCGCACGGTCTGCAAGTCCGTGATCCTGTCGAGGGCACGCTGGGAGAATTCGATTTCCTGCTGAACCTGCCGCAGGGACTCGAGCATTGGGAGATGGCCACCAAGTTCTACCTGCTGCGCCCGCAGGCCGACCGCGACGATCAGGCTGAAGGCGATTCCGATCGTCCGGATCGTCCCGATCGTCCCGATCGTCCCGATTATTTCATCGGGCCCAATCTGGCCGATACCCTTGGCGCGAAGATGAAAAAGATCCTTGACCGCCAGCTATCGCTCGGCCAGCGGCCAGCGGCTCGCGCCCTGCTCGATGCACCGCTGGTGGCCGCGAGGGCGCTGATCAAGGGCTGGCTGTTCTACCGACGCGACGCGCTGATCGATGGCGAGGCACTGGGGGTGTCGGCATCCCATTGTCGCGGCTGGTGGTGCCGCATCGATGAGCTCGACACCCACCTCGCCAAGGCCTCGGTGATCCTGCCGCGCCTGTCATGGCTGGCGCCGGCCCGGGTACCGGTCGAGGCGGCCAGCACGGCCAACGAGGCCAGGGCCCGCATCACGCACCGGCTGGCTGAGAGCGACATGCCGGTGATGATCGCGAACCTGTCCTGCATCGACGGCGTCGCGATCGAGACGGATCGCGGCTTTGTCGTGCCCCTCGATTGGGCGACAAGAGCCCGGAGTGCACGTCGTTAGAGGGCGGGAGACAAACCTTTCGGCTTGCATAGCCAACGGTATTATGGTCCGGGTTTTTCAGGAGAGTCCGCAGCGAACAGGCGCAGCCTGCACAAAGCGGGTGTCAGGTACCGACGTGCTTTTGCTCGCCGATCAGGTGCAGGGAGTCGTATTCACGCTGGTTGGCCGCATGTTTTTTCATCACCAGCCACATCACACCAGCGACGAACAGCCCGAACAGCACGATGACGATGTGCACGCTCAGGTTCAGTCGCACCAGCAGTGCATAGAGACCCAGCATCAGCAGGATGGACAGGTTTTCGCTGAAATTCTGCACCGCAATCGAATGGCCGGCGCTCATCAGCACATGGCCGCGATGCTGGAGCAGCGCATTCATCGGGACGACAAAGTAGCCTGATAGCGCGCCGATCAGCACGAGCAGCGGATAAGCGAGGTTCACGTTCGTGACCATTACCATGATGATCACGATGATGCCCATCGCGAAGCCCAGCGGCATCACGGTGAGGGATTTCTTCAGCGGTACGCGGCGCGCCGCGCCCATCGCGCCGAAGGCCACGCCGAACGCCACCACGCCCTGCAGGATCGCGCCTTGTGCCAGCGGCATGCCGAGCGCCTGTTCCGCCCATTTCAGGACGATGAACTGTAATGTCGCGCCGGCGCCCCAGAACAGCGAGGTGACCGCCAGCGAGATTTGTCCCAGACGGTCTTTCCATAGCGAGACAAAGCAGTGCGAGAAATCGAGCACGAGCTTGACCGGGTGGCGCTCCTGGGCCGGGTAGTGCGCGCCGGTGTCAGGAATACGCAGGTTGAATGCGGCCGCGAGCAGGTAGGCGAGCATCACGATCGCCAGCGCCACTTCGAGTGACAGGCTGAGCTGAAATTGCTGGACGGGCAGCAGCGCTGCGATGGCGTCGGCAAATTTCTGGCTGACCAGCGCACCACCCAGCACGGTGCCGAGGATGATGGACAACACGGTCAGGCCCTCGATCCAGCCATTGGCCGCCACCAGTTTCTCAGGCGGCAGCAGTTCGGTCAGGATGCCGTACTTCGCCGGCGAGTAGGCGGCGGCGCCAAAGCCGACGACCGCATAGGCCAGCAGCGGATGAACACTCATGAACATCATCAGGCAGCCGACGATCTTCACGAGATTGGTGACGAACATCACACGGCCCTTGGGCAGTGCGTCAGCAAATGCACCAACAAACGGCGCCAGCACCACGTACGAGGTGACGAAGAACAGCTTGAGCATCGGCGTCATCCACGCCGGCGCCTGCGATGTCGCCAGCACGGAGATGGCGACGATCAGCAATGCATTGTCTGCGAGCGACGAGAAGAACTGCGCCGCCATGATGGTGTAGAAGCCGGGATTCATTAAACAGAGAAGCTGCTTGCGAGGGCGTACCGGATTGCGGGCTTAATGAACGGCAGCGTCAGCCTGCCCATTGTTGATGTTTCTTGATGTTTCGTCATCCGGTAGTCGTGCTTCAGGTCATCAGCTACCGTCATTTCCGGCTTTATACCATGAAATCTCCGCACGCTCGGCGCAGGGGGCGGGCCGCGTCCGGTAAAATCGCGGGTCTGCCTTCTGGTCTTTACATGCTTTCCCCGATGCCCCGTCCGACTGTTGCCACCACCGATCTGTCCGCACTCCGTTCCAATCTGTCCCGTGCGCGCGCTGCTGCTCCCGGTGCGAAGGTGTGGGCGGTCGTCAAGGCCGATGCGTATGGCCACGGGCTGGAGAACGGGCTGAAAGGCTTTGCGGACGCGGATGGCCTGTCGCTGATCGAGTTCGACCGCGCGGTAAGACTGCGGGAGCTTGGCTGGACGCGTCCGATCATGATGATGCAGGGCATGTTCGAGGCCAGCGACCTGCCGCTGATCAGCGAGTACCGGCTGCAGCCGGTGATCCACACCACGGAACAGCTCGACCTGCTGGCCGGCTTTTCGGGGGCGCTGCCCATCGATGTCCATCTGAAGCTCAATACCGGCATGAACCGTCTGGGCTTTCCCGCCGCGCAGGCACGCGCGATCCGGGAGCGTCTGGCCGCGATGCCCTCGGTCGGCCACATCTCCCTGATCACGCATTTCGCGAACGCGGATCAACAGACCGCCGACCCGGATGTCGCTGAACAAATGCGCCGTTTTCGCGCGGCCACCGAGGGCTTGCCGGGCGAGGTGAGCGTATCCAACTCCCCGGCGGTCCTGCTGCATCCCGAACTCCGCTGTGACTGGATACGGCCCGGGGTGATGCTGTACGGGGGTTCTCCCGGCGGCGGCAGTGCCGCATCGTTCGGCCTGACCGCCGCGATGAGCCTCACCAGCCGGCTGATCGCCGTGCAGTCGCTGAAGGCAGGCGATTCCGTTGGGTATGGCGGCCTGTTTCGCGCCGACGGCGACATGCGCATCGGCATCGTCGCTTGTGGATACGCGGATGGCTATCCGCGGCATGCGCCGACCGGGACTCCGGTGCTGGTCGACGGTGTGCGCACCCGGCTGTTGGGGCGCGTGTCGATGGACATGCTGAGCGTGGACCTGAGCGGCGTGCCCCAGGCACGAGTCGGCAGCGAGGTCATGCTCTGGGGGCAGCAATTGCCGGTGGATGAGGTCGCTCAGGCCGCAGGCACGATCGGCTACGAGCTGATGTGCGCGATCACGCCGCGCGTGCGCCGCGTGACCCTGGGCTAGAGCGGGCGAGGGCGGTCATGGCAAAGGCAAAGACACAATACAGTTGCACCGAGTGCGGTGGCGTCAGCAACAAATGGGCGGGGCAGTGTCCGTCCTGCAGCAGCTGGAACACGATGGTCGAAAGTCTCGTCGAGACCTCGGGTGGCAATCGTTTCTCTGCACAGAAGGGGCTGGTGCAGGGCGCGCCGGTCGTGCGGCTGGCCGATATCGAAGCCAGCGATGTGCCCCGGTTCGGTACCGGCATTGATGAATTCGACCGCGTGCTCGGCGGTGGTCTGGTGGCCGGCGGCGTGGTGCTGATCGGCGGCGATCCCGGTATCGGGAAATCGACCCTGCTGCTGCAGGCACTGGCCAATCTGTCCCGCATCAAGCGGGCGCTGTATGTCAGCGGCGAGGAATCCGGCTCACAGGTCGCGCTGCGCGCACGGCGTCTCGCCATTGATGCGGACAGCCTGCAGCTGCAGGCCGAGATCCAGCTCGAAAAAATTCTCGGCACGCTGAGCGAGCAGCAGCCAGAGGTTGCAGTCATTGATTCCATCCAGACCCTGTATTCCGATGCGCTGACCTCCGCGCCCGGCTCGGTCGCGCAGGTTCGCGAATGCGCAGCGCAGCTGACTCGCTTTGCCAAGCAATCCGGCATCACCATCATTCTGGTCGGCCATGTGACCAAGGAAGGCGCACTGGCCGGGCCGCGCGTGCTCGAGCACATTGTCGATACGGTGCTGTATTTCGAGGGTGACACGCATTCGAGCTTCCGGCTGGTGCGCGCGTTCAAGAACCGCTTCGGCGCGGTGAACGAGCTGGGCGTGTTTGCGATGACGGAGAAGGGCCTGAAGGGTGTCTCGAATCCGTCGGCGCTGTTCCTGTCCCAGCACGACAGTCAGGTACCGGGCTCCTGCGTGATGGTCACGCAGGAAGGCACACGTCCGCTGCTGGTCGAGATACAGGCACTGGTCGATGCCTCGCATGTGCCGAATGCCCGCCGCCTGTCGGTGGGACTGGAGCAGAACCGTCTGGCGATGCTGCTGGCCGTGCTGCACCGTCACGCGGGCGTGGCCGCGTTCGATCAGGATGTGTTCATCAATGCGGTGGGTGGCGTGAAGATCACCGAACCTGCGGCCGATCTCGCGGTGCTGCTGGCGATACAGTCCTCGATGCGCAACAAGCCGTTGCCGCGCGGGCTGGTGGCGTTTGGCGAAGTGGGGCTTGCGGGCGAGATACGTCCGGCGCCGCGCGGTCAGGAAAGGCTGAAGGAAGCCGCGAAGCTGGGATTTTCGATCGCGCTGGTGCCAAAATCCAATCTGCCCAAGCAGAAGATCGAGGGATTGCAGGTGATCGGCGTCGAGCGTATCGACGAAGCGATGAGCCGGGTGCGCGAGCTGCAATAGCTGCAATAGCCTCACAGCCAGCGAGACCGGATGATCAGTGCGCCGTCATTGATCGATCAGTGTTCAACCGAGCGCAGCACCAGCGCGGCCGCCTGTAATCCGCTGCGCACCGCGCCCTCAATCGTTGCCGGATACGGTCCTTCGGTGTAATCCCCGGCCAGCCACAGGTGTTCCAGCGAAGTGGCATTGGCGGGTCGTGGCAGGTTCGGCGCGCAGGCGAAGGTCGCGCGTTTTTCAGTGATCAGTTGGGTCCAGCGGGGAGATGCCAGCGCCGGGTCCTGAAAACTCTCCGCCAGTTGCTGTGCGATCTCGCGGACCAGTGCCTCTTTGTCTTGTGCGATCGCGTCAGACGAGGCGCTGATCACTACCGCCAGCAGACCGGCCTGTGTGGTGTCCAGCCATCCCCGGTCGAACACGAATTGTC
>JACCEC012634879.1_pt1 | contig 14422 bp, 9 predicted proteins | sample 7450121 | NCBI WGS metagenome assembly JACCEC01 (sample SAMN15323455, study PRJNA562643) | freshwater metagenome | isolation source: river surface water | place: USA:Blue River Watershed | collected 2017-08-18 | reverse complement strand
TTAATTTTTGATTAATTTTTGATTAATTTTTGATTAATTTTTGATTAATTTTTGATTAATTTTTGATTAATTTTTGATTAATTTTTAATGTATTTTTTTAATTATTTTTAATATTAAAATTTGTGTGTTTTTATATTTTTATTGCATAGTTTATTTTATAAAAAAACTTTAATTTTAATGTATTTTTTTATGTTTTTTTTATTTGTAAAACACAATAAATAAATATTTTTAAAATTTTGAGTTTTAAAAACTTCTTTAAAAAAAAAGAAAGTTGAAGAAATCTTTAAGATTTTCAAAGAATTTTAAAGATTTTCAAAGAAAATTTAGGAAAAAAAAAGAAAAATGAATGATTTTCAAAGAAAATTTAGGAAAAAAAAAGAAAAATGAATGATTTTTAAAGAAATTCTTTTGTACAATAAATTTTTATAATTTTTGTAAACTAAGATTTTAGCATTAAAATGTATGAATATTTTAATATTTTTAGTAACGATAACTTGATTTTTTATATATTATTTATAAAAAATATTTTTTAAAAATAACAATAAATTATTGTAAAAAATAAAAATAATTTCATTATTTTTTATAAATAGTAGAATTTAGTTTATTTTAAATATTTAATTCTTTAAATAACATAATTATTACCTAAATGAGTTTAATTTAAAATCATCTTATTATTTTTAAAATTATGATACTATATTTTGATTTATAGTACTATGATTTAACTTATTTATAATATATTTTTAATTATAGTACTGTGTTTTAATTTTTAAGTACTATGTTTTTGAAATATAGTACTATATTTTTTTAAATATACTATGTTTTTAAATATGCCATATATTTTTTTTTAATTAATATTTTCATTATAATTAATTGTTAAAATATATAAAATATTATTAATAAATATTTTTTGTTATTATTTAATTAATTTTAGTTAATTTATTTGAACTTAAAATAATTATATTTCTTTAAGTACTTTTTATTTACCTAAATTGATATAACTTAAAAAATGTTTTCTTTAAATTAAATTTTGTTAATTAAATGAAAACGAACTTAAAATAATTTTGGTCTTTAAGTACTTTTTATTTACCTAAATTGATATGACTTAAAAAAATGTTTTCTTTAAATTAAATTTTGTTAATTAAATGAAACGAACTTAAAATAATATAGTTCTTTAAGTACTTTTTATTTACCTAATTTGCTATGACTTAAAATAATGTTTTCTTTAAATTGATTTCATTTAATTAAATATAATTAATTAATTTTTAATTTAAATTTTATTAATAAAATAATTAAATATTAGCATTATTTATTGTTATTTATCATATATTATATATTTTATTGCTAAAATCCGCCCATAGCATTGCTAAACTTTAGTTTAGCAATAGCAGAGGCCATATATAATACGAAGCCCAAAATTTTATTGTAAAAAAAATATTTAATATTTATATAATCAAAAATAAATTCTTTAAATTATATTTATTTATTTAAATGAATTGAACTTAAAATAATTATTATCTTTAAGTACTTCATTTTTAATTAAATAAATTTTAATATTAAATTTAATTAAATAAGTGAAATATAAAAAATAATTAATATTTAATATTAGAATAAAATAAATAATGGATCTTACTTCATTTATTCCTGAAAATTATAAAATTTTCAAAGAAGAAACCATCATTCATGACAATGAAAAAATTAAAATAGTTTTTATTGAAAAAACGAATCCTTTAAAAGTTTATTATGAAAAAAATAAAGAAAACATTAGCAAACAAAAAGCAGAAAGATATAAAGAAAAATATAATAATGACGAAGAATATAGAGAAAAAATTAGAAATCGTAGAAAAGAATATTATTTAAAAAACAAATTAAAAAAAGAACTTAAAGAAAATGTATAAGAGTAATATAGAAATTATTAAGATGGAACAATTAAATTTAGTTCAAATTGTTGAAAATAGTATAAAAAAAAAATATGTAAAAAAAAAATGTGAACATGGTAAACAAAAACCATATTGTAAAGAATGTGGTGGTAGTCAAATTTGTATCCATGATAAAATTAAAAGTAGATGTGTAGAATGTGGTGGTAAAGCATTATGTAAACATGGTAAACAAAAAACTCATTGTCGTGATTGTGGTGGTTCTGCTTACTGTGAACATAACAAAATAAAATCTAATTGTCGTGAATGTGGGGGTTCTGCATTTTGTGAACATGATAAATTAAAATCACAATGTATTGATTGCGGCGGTTCTAAAATTTGTGAACATGGTAAACAAAAAGCATACTGTCATGATTGTAAAGGTAGTCAAATATGTATCCATGATAAAATTAAAAGTAGATGTATTGAATGTGATGGTTCTGCATTATGTATTCATAGTAAACAAAAAACTCATTGCCTTGATTGTGGTGGTTCTGCTTATTGTCAACATAAAATAATAAAATCTAATTGTCGTGAATGTGGGGGTTCTGCATTTTGTGAACATAATAAATTAAAATCACAATGTATTGATTGTGGTGATTCTAAAATTTGTGAACATGGTAAACAAAAAGCATACTGTCGTGATTGTGGCGGTAGTCAATTTTGTATACATGATAAAATTAAAAGTAGATGTACTGAGTGTGGTGGTTCTGCATTATGTATTCATAGTAAACAAAAAACTCATTGCCTTGAATGTGGAGGTTCTGCCTACTGTCAACATGGCAAACAAAAAACAAACTGTCGTGATTGTGGTGGTTCTGCTTATTGTCAACACGATAAACTAAAAATTTATTGCCGTGATTGCGATGGTTCCGCTTATTGTCAACATAATAAAATAAAAAATCAATGTATTGAATGTGGTGGTTCTAAAATTTGTGAACATGGTAAACAAAAAGCTTACTGTCGTGATTGTGGTGGTAGTCAAATTTGTGAACATTTAAAATTAAAATTTTATTGCAAAATTTGTGATGGTTCCAGATTATGTAAATCTTCTTGGTGTGAAACTACCGGAAATCAAAAATATAATGGTTATTGTTTAAATTGTTGTGTTAATCTTTTTCCAGAAATAGAAGTATCACGTAATTATAAAACTAAAGAGAAAGCTGTTGCTGAAAAAATATTAGAATCTTTTAATAATTTCACTTGGTTTATTGATAAAAAAATCGAAGATGGATGTTCTAGACGTCGACCAGATTTTTTAGTTGATCTAGGAACTCATATTATTATTGTTGAAGTAGATGAAAATCAACATAATGGTTATGAATGTGAAAATAAAAGAATAATGCAGTTATCACAAGATTTAGCTCATAGACCTATTATTTTTATTAGATTTAATCCTGATAATTATAATAAAAAAGATGGAACAAAAATTAATTCATGTTGGAAATTAAATAAATTAGGTGTTTTAAGTATTGAAAATAAAAATGATTGGGAAAATAGAATTAAAATTTTAATTGAACAAATTAATTACTGGGTTAATAATCCTTCTGAAAAAACAGTTGAGATAATACAATTATTTTTTGATGAAAAATAATTTTTTTTTTATTTTTTTAATAATACAATAACATAAATTTGTTATTATGTCTATTTTTTTAATTAAATAAGTTGAACTTAAAATAAATTATTTTATATTAGTTTTTCATTTAACTAATAATTATTTAACTTAAAAAAATATTAATATTATCATTTAGATTATTATAAAAATGAAAGTTCAAAAAGATATTTATGAATACTCCTTTATTTATTATGAACATAAATTTGATGATATCACTTTAGATTCTTATACTATTTGCTTAATTAATAATTTAGCATCTAATATTAATTTTGAAAAATCTTATTTTTCTTTTTCTACAAAAAATGAATATCTTGAATTTATTAGTCTTATCAATTCTGATAAATTTAATATGAAAGTCTATTATTATTATTGTGATCATATTTATAAATGCAAATTGACTATTGATGATAAAACATTTACATCTATTATAAAATAATTAGTTTTTTTCATTTGCTATTTATATGCTATTTTTTAATACTTTATATATACATCATTTTATTGTGAAAATCCGCCCCGGAATGAGATAACGGCAGTTATCGAATGGAGGCCAATATGATTAAAAATAATGCTCTTTTATGAGCATTATTTTTACCCTTTTTATTTGATTAAATTATTCAATGAATAATTTAATTTCATTATTTATTTTATAAAAAAAAAAAATATATATTAATTTATTAATTAATTAATTTTAATAACTTTAATAGTTTTTCTATCTCCTCTTTTGTACCTATAAATTCTATCATCATTTTATTCTTTTTACCTTCTACTATCTTTTTTATCATTATTGCCTTTTCACTCTGTTCTCCATAACACACCATACTATTTAAATATTTTTTCTGTTTATCATTCATATTATATATATCTATCTCTATTTTTCTATTTTCATTTGAATCACTTATTTCATTCCATTTTCCTTTCGATTTTATCCATAATAAATTATTTATACCATACTTTATTGTCTTTTCTGGATAAAATGTCGCACTTACTGATGGACCTTTGCGGTTCTTATCCGTATTAAATTTAAATTGACTTATTATCTTTTTTATTCTCTTTGCATTCTTTTCATTCTTTAATGGTGATTCTGCCATATATTCATTATTATCTATTATCATTTTTTCAAATCTAAAATCTTGTCCCCAATATTTCTCTATTACTCCATATTTTATTTTGGGATTTATTTTATAATAATCTCTCTCTTTTGGTATTACTGCTACATCACTGTATTTTAAATCTATTTTATATGTTGATTTTATAAATTTATAACAATCATCATGTAAAAATATACCTCTCTTTGGTTTATTCTCTATTTCTACATAAATATCATAATTTATATCATTATAATATTCATTACCTTTTTTATCTTCAAATGTTATATTACATGATACCTCTTTACAATCATGTATTACTTCATCTAATGTTGTTAAAAATGTACATTTTTCTAACCATCTTGTTTTTGTTGCTGTTTCCTTTAATTTTTCTATGTATTTTGGATCCTCATCTATCTTTTTAAATACATCTTTATAATATGAATTTTTTTTTATCTTTTTACCTTTCTCTAAATATTTTTTGTATTCTTCCTCTATTTCTTCTATACTATTATCAAAAAAATAATAATGACAAGTATTACCACAGGCAAAACATTGGACGTCGAAACACCCCATTGTTTTTAATCTTTATATTTTAATCATATAAAAATTTAATTATTAAAAAAATATTTTTTATTTTATATATTTTTATAAAAAAAATCATTAAATAAATTAAAAATTATTTTTTATCCTATCATGAATATTCATATTTATTATTTTTTATTTTAATAATTGTTATCATTATAGGTATATATTAAAATATGGGCGTTTTTGCGAATATATAATATATATATAAAATAATTATTTTGTAGCAAAAATGACCACCACTACAAATAATTGTATTTTTAAAATATATTAATATTTAAACATTAATTTATTGTATAAATTATTAAATAAAAATATCCCATTTATTTATTGTTAATATTGGGTGATTTCTGATTAGATTAAAAAAATATTATAAAAATATTTATATTTTCAAAAAAAAAATTTTTAGTGGTTTAGAGTATTTTTAAGTGGTCTTAAAAAAAATCTATTTTTATTTATTTTTTTTTTATTAAAAAATCATTAAATAAATTAATTTTTTATTTAATGATTACCATAATTTTCATTTTAAATTTAACTTTAAATTATATTTATTTATCATTAAGGTAATTGAATATAAGTGGTCGTTTTTGCGAATATATAATATATATAAAATATATAAAATAAATACTTTATAGCAAAAATGACCACCTACTATATTTAATATTTTTGTATTATAAAAATAAATAATATTATCATATTAAATAATAATTCTTTAAATATATAACATAACAACATTATTTTAGATAATATTTTATTTTAGTGGTCATTTTTGCAAAAACATTTCAAATTATTTTTTTATTTTTTTGCAAAAACGACCATTATAAGATTATAAAAAAAATAAAAATTATTTAGTTATAATTATTTTTATTATGATAATAATTTAAAAAAATTCTTTATCTATTACAAATTTTTATATTATTATCTAAATATGATTTATTTATTATATATTCAGTATATTTATTTTCATTTTTTTTTTCATGAGTCCTTTTAGTTTCTATTAAATCTGAACCACATAAATTTTTTAACATATTAATACATAAATAATATGCAATTTGGTAACCTCCTTCAAGTTTCAATAAATTAATATTATATTTTTCTCCTCTAAAATTAAATATATTTTTAATATTATCAAAATTATTAATAATCCAATCTGATTTAATAATTTTTTTATAATGTTCTTTATTTCCAACTTTGATATCATCTAAGCTATTTAAACCTAATTCTCTCATTAATTTTCGAACATATTTGATTTTAGTAAATTTTTGTTCGACTCTTTCTTCTAATAACTCTTTAAATTCTTGTTTTATTAATGTTTCATTGAATTTGTCATCTGTTTTTAATATTTGTCTTAAATTTAAATGATGTGTCACCATATCATCATTTTCTAACATTTTTTTTTCTATATCATTACAATTATTTTCATCTATTTTAAATAATTCTATAATCTTTTTTTTTCTTTCTTCTTTTTTATCTATAAATGATACGTTTTTTGGTAGAATATCTTTATCTTCTTTTTTATTCTTTTTATTATTATTTTGATTAGATAATTTTAAATTATTCATATTATTAATTAAATTATCTTTAGAATAATCAAAATTATTTATCATATTATTTGCATAATTACTTAACTCTTGACTTCCACCAGAATAAAATGTTAAAGAAGATAAATCAGATAATGTAAATGATTTATTAGATTTTTTACTAATTGTACTTGATTCGTTATCTTCATCAGAATCATATGTCGATTCTTCATCATTAGATTCTATTTCAAATTCTTCCTCATTTATAAATTCTATATTATAACCATATTTTTTTAATAACATTGTAAGATATTCTTTTGTATGAGACCTTAATATATCATTAAAATATATATTATAATTATATAATATTCTATAAAATCTACATTCATTATTTGGGTCAACAATAATATCATTTGAATATATTTCACGAATTTCTGCTGTATTTAAAATATAATTTTTTATAAGTTCATTAGTATTATTTTCAATATCTTCAATATTTTTATATTTTTTCTCTCTTTTTCTATTATGACAATATATAAATAAATTTGATTGATTTCTACATCTTTGAATTTGTTGATTTAAATGTAAAGCATTTAATGTGTCTTTTGTTGCAAAACAAAAAACATTTTTCTGTGAAAATGTATAACTTATACCATAAATAACTTTTGGTGTGTAAAAAACAAAATTATTTTCCCATTCTTCTGTTTTAATCATATCTTCACCTATTCCACAAGCATAAATTTTAAATTTATTTTCAATAGATTTTCCATTATCATCTAAAATATTGTTTTCTTTAATAAATATTAAAACTTCATCAATTAAATTCATCATATAATTTTTAGAATCAAATGAAGCTATAAAATATTTTTTATTTACAATGTGTTCTATTAATATTAATTTTAGTCTTTTATCTGATTCAAAAAATTTACAATTTATTCCTAAACGATTTTTAAATTCATTATATATCAAAATATGATTTTTATGCCCTAATATCTCAAATAAAAATGTCATATTCATATCACATAAATCAGCATCTAAACAAATTATTTGTGATGCATTTTTTAATAATTCTATAAACAATAAAAATATTTTTTTTCTATAGTTTTTTAATGTAGGACTTCTAAAATATTCTAATAATGAATTAATCTCATCTAATATAATAATTCCATTATTAAATTTTTGATATTTATCTGTTTTATGTCCCATAAAAAAATCTTCATTAAATTTACTTTTAATTTTACTATTATTATCTGAATCTTCATCAAAATCTTCATTTTCGTATATATCATTTACATCATAAGAACTTAACCATTTTACTGAATCCAATTGAATAATTAATTTATCTGAATTTATATCTTCTTTATAAGTCTTAAATGGTGCTAATTCTTTTAATGCTAAATATTGTTCATATGCTAAATTAACTCTAGATACAATTGATAAAATTGGTTTATTAATTTTATCCTTTAATAATAATTTTAAAAACTGTGTTTTACCTGTTCCAGTAGGTGATTTTATAGCTATAATTTTTTGATTAATTATATCAGAATCAAACTTATTTAAAATTATTTCGTTTGTTGATATATCATTACCATCTATTTTTAAAATATTGTATAAGTTAGCATTAAATGATACATTATCAAAATTAATATATTTAATAAAATATTCTAAATTACAAATAATTTCATTTTTTAAATTATTAAAAGTTATTATATCAATTAAATAATTTATAGTGATTTTATAAAGATTTAATTGGTCAAATATTAATTTATTTTTTTTCTCATTATACTTATTTGATATTTTACACCATTTATTCCAAATTTCATATACTTCATTTTTATAATAATTATCTAATTCTATAGAAGATGATTTTAAATTTAAATATAAATCTTTTATAGCATAAGTAACCAAAATCCAATAATAATATTCATTTAAATATTTAGCAGGTATTTTTTCAAATATTTGTTTTAACATTAAAATTTTAGATTCATCAATTATATAATAATAATTATTATTGCTATTATTATTATTATTTTTATCAATAGTATTTTTAGATTTTCTTCCTCGTGTCTCAGTTTTAATATTTAAATTTTCAATATTTGATATTTTTTGCATAACATTATTAATAAAATAATATTTTGTTTGATTATTTTCATATTTATTATATGTTAATAATGTGTCTAAAAAAAATTCATAAATATTATTTTCAGGTAGTTTATAATTAATAGCTTTATAAAAATTTAATGCATTATCTTTACCTTTCTTACAACATTCAAAACATCTAAAAACACCAATTTTATAAATATTATAGTCAATATTCTTATTTTCAATTTCCATCATAAAATATTTTAAATTATATATATTTTCAAATATAACATTATTATATATAATGTGTAAACTAATTTTATTTTTAAATAATTTAGATCTCAATATAATTATTTCAATGTTATTTTTAATATTGTATTGTGTACTTAAATATTCATTTATTGAATTAATAACACTATTTGATAAATTATCTGATATTTTATTTAATTCAAATGCATCTGGTTTATAATCCAATGGATAATCAATATCTACCACTAATTTAACAATATTATCATGCTCAATTGTTTCATAATAGGTTGGATATTTTATAAGATTAATATTGTTATATACATCATTTCTTGATGCCCAAAAGTAAACATTTGAACCCTTTATAGATACATTTTTAGCAAATAAAATAAGATTTTTATTTTTTGGTTTGTTTTCTAAAGCTAATTTTTTTTTATTATATTCTTTAAATTCTTTTATTGTTTCCATTTATATTATAAATATTTTCTTAATATTTATAATAGATTTTTTTTAAGTAAAAAAAAAAACTTATTTTTAAAAAATAAAAAATAAATTATTTATTAATATCTTTATTTAATTCTTTTTCTAATTTTTTTTTTAATCTATATTCTGTGTATTGTTTTTTCTTTTTTTCTCTATATTCAGGGTCATTTTTATATCTTTCTTTATTTCTTTCATTATTTTTTTGATAAACTGTATCTTTATTTTGTTCTATATAAGAATGAATATAATTTAAAACATTCGGTTGTGTTGGTTTAATTTCTTTAACTATAATAATTCTATCATTCATTCCCAATTCTTTATTAAAAATAATTTTTTCTTCCAAAATTTTATATTTTGTTAAATCAATTAATTCATTTTTATCACCTAAATCAGTCATTTTCTCTATTTATATTATTTATATTTTTTTAAATTTCTAATTTTAATAATTATATAGACGTAAATTTTTAATTTTCTTTAAGTACCTTTTTTTAATTAATTATTTTTGATTTAAAAAATTATTTATAAAATTAAATAGTAAAATAAAAAATGGCACTATTTGAAAATAATCAAGATTTAAATTTAGTTGAAGAATTCTTTAACAATCCAGATAATAATAGACATAAAAATAATTTAATTAAGTCAAAAATTATAAAAAATACTAATATTTCAAATATTATTCTAGATTATGACTATAAATATAATAACAATTTATTAGATATTGAATTAGCTAATAAATACAAAATTGTTCAAGAAAAAATAATAAAAATATTAGGACCAAATTTTATAAGTTATTTAAAAACTATAAAATATAAAGACCTCATTAATAAATTAATAATTTCAAAAAATGATGAATTTGAATTATATATATACAAGAATAGTGAATTTTTTTATTCAAAAAATATAGAATCTGCAAAACTTTTAATTAATTTTCAAATTAAAGAATTTAAATGTATAGAATGTACAGATTCACTTAGTGGTAATACAATTCATATACCTTGTATAAATATTGAAATAACAAATAAATTAACATTTGAATTAATAAATTATGGAGATATTTTTTTTAGATTTTTTATAAATGGAAAAAATACTTATTGTGATACTTTTAATATTATTCATAAAAATAAATTAGAACCTTTAGAATTCGACAGTAACACTAAATATGGAAGACATGAAGATAGTAGACTAAATAAAATTTTTCATCTAATAAATCAAAATGAAAAATATAGTTATAATAGATTATCTGGAGAAACTATAATAAAACATACAATCAAAAATATATATTTACCATTATATTCAAGTGAAAAATATCATTTTGGAGATTGTCAAAATAATAGATTTTCAGCTATACATTTAACACTACCTTTTATGAATTATATTTTTTCATTAATTAAACAAGTAGAACAAGACTTGGATTTATTAGCTTTTTATGAAACTGATAAAAATTCTGATGAAAAATCTAATATTGAATCTAATATTGAATCTAATATTGAATCTAATATTGAATCTAATATTGAATCTAATATTGAATCTTTTAATGAATCCAATATAAAATTTGATAAAGAATCTGATGAAGAATTTAATGAAAATAAAAATATATCAGGTAATAATACTAAAAAAAATAATAAAATAAAAGATATTAATTTAAAACACATCGAAACACCATCTGAACCTAAACAATCACTCGTAAATTCTCGTTCTTCTTATCAATCTAAATTAAGACATAATGCTTTTATAAAATATAATAATCAATGTATTATATCTGGAAGAAAAGAAACAAGACTTTTAGAAGCATGTCATATAAAACCTGATTCTATTTGCGAACCTCATGAAAAAATAGACAATGAAAACATTTTATTGATGTGGCATGATATCCATATTTATTTTGATAATTTTGAAGTAAGTATAAATCCTGATACAAAATCTTTTATTATTAATCCATCTTCTGAATGTTATGAATTTTTACAACCTTTTGAAAATAAAAAAATAGAAAATTTATCTGAAAAAACATTAACTTATCTTCAATGGCATTTTCAACAATTTAATTCAAAAATTTAAAAATATTTATTTTTATAAAATTTTAATTCGAATATCTTTATTATCATATATCCAAATTTCATATAAATAACCTAATTTTAATGCAGCTTCTTTCTTTTTTAAAACCTTTTCTTCATTTTTTTCAAATGTATATATTGATTTTGATTCAATACATCTATTTTGTGATTTTATAAAAATATCAACATAATGTCTATGGTCTTTTCCATCATCGTCTTTATACCAAATTTCAGGTACATCTTTTCTTCTTGTTATTATATCATTTTCATCAATATTTTCATTTTTTATTAATTCATCTAATGCTAAATTCTCTGTTCCCTGAACTTCATCTATTCTTCCTGATGGAAAAATATATTCTTTTTTTTTATACGCATTTTTAGATGATTTTTCTGCTATTTCTGAATTCTGTGCTGGATGTTTTACTCCATAATTTTTTAAATTTGTATTTTCTGTTTTTTCTCTAATTGTAGTTGATTGTTGAGGATATTCTACACCATTATTTTTAATATTTGTCTCTTTTGTTCTTTTTCGAATATCAGCTGATTTCTCTGAATCTTTATGTGTTTCTTTTAACTTATTTATTATATTATCACGATGTTCAGGATTATGCATAGGATGGTCAAATCCCGTATTTGTTAAATAAGATTCTTTACATTTTTCTACCATTTTTTGAGATGTGTGATTTTCACAAAAAGGACCTGATACTTCAATTAATTGTCTAAATGTTTTACAACCATGATTAAAACATTCATTTTCATTACATTTAAAATATACAATATCCTCTCTTTTTATATTTTCATAATTATTAACAGTTGTTTCTAAATAATTGCTATCTAGTAGTTTTATATTAAATTCATTACAATATTCTTCCAACGATTCCTTTGAAAATTTAAAATGCTCAATACCTAAATTATTTCTCCTTGTTTCCATTCTTTTTTCAATAATACCTGGTATTAATGATGAATGTTCAACTCCATGATTTTTTATTGTTGTTTCTTTTACTTTATTTTTTATTTCTTCACTAGCCATTGGTGTCTTACCACCATATTTTTCTATACAAGTGTTTTCAATTTTTTGTTTAACATAATCAACTTGGGAAACATATTTTTTACCATATAAATCTTCACATGTTTCTTCTCTTTTTTTATTTGCTATTTTATATGTACATTTTTTACAATATGGTGATTTTTTTTCATACAAATCTCTAAAAGTTTTAAAAAAATCTTCATCACAATTTTCATTAATACATTTACCTTTTATTTTTGAATCTCTATTAAGTCCTCTTGGTTTTGGTCCAGATTTTCCAATTTCATTTTCTTTATTTTCTATTTCAATAACATTAAAATTCAATTCTTTTTTTAATTCATCTAATAAATCGTTATTATAGACTACCATTTTTATTATTTATATATATTATCATTTTTATTTTAAATATAAGTTAATTAAGTAAAATATATTTTTTATCCTGGGCCGAGTCCGAAGATCCCGAAAATAAGCGCCTTAAGCGCTTATTGAGTGGTTGAGGATTTGCCGTTGTGAGCCTTAAGCGAGTAGGCAAACATACTTGCGAGGTGGCGCTAACGCTTATGAAAAATCGAGTGCTGTTTAATGCAGAAGGCATTAGTTAGCAAGGGAGATTTAGCCGCCCTCCAATAGTTATAATTTATTATTGTTTTATTTTGAAAATATTTTTCTTTTTCCCGTAAACGGCTTTTCTTTTTCTCAAAAAGAAAAAGGGGTTTATTGATGAAGTTAAAGAATTATGTTAAACGTAAAGTCTAATTTAAAAAACTGATTAAAAAATAATTATAATTTTTTTTGTTTTATTTATTTAAAAATATTTATTTTTTAAATAATGAAAGATTTGATGAATTTTGAACATCGTTGGAAGTTAAGAAGTTGGATCTATATTGATAAGTTAAATTGGAATTTTATAACTTCAAACCCAAATGCAATGTATCTTTTAGAATCAAATCCTGATAAAATTGATTGGTTTTTGTTATCCACTAATTCGTATGCTATTCATCTTTTAGAAGAGAATCCCGATAAAATTAATTGGATTTGGTTATCAAAAAATCAAAATGCTATTCATATTTTAGAAAAAAATTATGAAAAGATTGATTGGAAAATGTTATCTTCAAATCCATCAGCAATTCATCTTTTAGAAGAGAATCCACATAAGATTTACTGGCCTTATTTATCTAAAAATCCATCAGCAATTCAACTTTTAGAACAAAATCCAGATAAGATAGATTGGTCTTATTTATCTTCAAATCCATCAGCAATGCATCTTTTAGAAAAAAATTATGAAAAGATTGATTGGAAAATGTTATCTTTAAATTCATCAGCTATTCTTCTTTTAGAAAAGAATCAAGATAAGATTAATTGGAAATTTTTATCTGCAAATCCATCAGCTATTCATCTTTTAGAAAAAAATCAAGATAAGATTGATTGGAAAATGTTATCAAAGAACAAATCTGATATTCTTTTTTTAGAAAAAAATCAAGATAAAATTAATTGGAAAGAATTATCAAAAAATCTATCAGTAATGCATTTATTAGAGAAAAATCCTGATAAGATTGATTGGTTGTTGTTTTCTGGAAATCCAGCTATCTTTGAACTAGATTATGACTTCTTTTATCAAAGAATGAATATTATCAGAAAAGAATTAATTGAAAAGACATGGCATCCTAATCGTTTTAAAGAATGGTGTTTAGATATTGATGAATCAAAAGAATTATGTTTAAATTAATATTTACGTTAATATGATTTTTATAAAAAATGAATAATATTATAATTTATTATTTAAAAATAATAAAAAAAAAAAAAAAAAAAAAAATT
>JACCEC011567635.1_pt1 | contig 14423 bp, 11 predicted proteins | sample 7450121 | NCBI WGS metagenome assembly JACCEC01 (sample SAMN15323455, study PRJNA562643) | freshwater metagenome | isolation source: river surface water | place: USA:Blue River Watershed | collected 2017-08-18 | reverse complement strand
TTCAGGAGTCCGAAAATCAGCCAATTGCGCCTGCGTACCCTTAGTCCACAGCCGATACGAATGACCTGCAGCCAATCTTCCTGCTCTACCGCTTCGTTGGTCTGCAGAATCCTTGCTGATTCGATGCAATTCCAATTTGGAGAGTCCTGATCGTGGATCAAAGCGATTGGACTTCACAAACCCTGTATCCACGACGACAGTGACTCCCTCAATCGTAAGCGATGTTTCAGCAATATCTGTGGCAAGTACGATCTTTCGCTTTCCACTGGGATGTGGAAGAATGGCCCGCTGCTGCTCCGAAAAGGAAAGTTGCCCGTAAAGTGGAACTATAAGATCAGTGGGCAAGGCCTTTTTCAAAACCTCCTCGGCTTTTCGTATTTCACCTTGTCCTGGTAAGAATACCAGAAAGTCTCCTGCATGTTGCTTGGTCAGCGGAATAAGCTGCCTTGCCGCATCTTCTCCTATGGCATATTCATCTACCTCCTGTAGGTAATTGACTGAAACAGGATATTGCCTTCCTTTACTTTGGATGACGGGTGCATCCAACAATTTGGAAAGCTGTTCCGAATCGATTGTGGCAGACATCAGTACGATTCGCAAATCTTCCCGCAGTACCTGTTGCACCTCTCGGCAAAGTGCTAGGCCTACATCCGAAAATAGATTCCGCTCGTGAAACTCGTCAAAAATGACCATTCCAACTTCCTCAAGGGCATTGTCCTGGTGAAGCATTCGAGTGAGAATGCCCTCCGTAATCACTTCCAATCGAGTAGCTGCAGTGACGCAGGTATCAAATCGGATGCGGTACCCTACCGTTTGTCCCACTTCTTCACCCAGCAAATCTGACATCCGCTGTGCGATGCTTTTGGTGGCTAGGCGTCGCGGTTCAAGAAGCAGGATTTTTTTGCCGTCCAGCCAGGGTTCATGGAGTAAGGAAAGTGGCAAGAGCGTACTTTTTCCAGCTCCTGGAGGTGCTTGAATGATCACAGCATTGCCTGTGGTAAGCTGCTTTTTTACGGCTGGGATAATTTCAGCTACTGGGAGATCCAGTTGGGAAAGGGGAAGAACTGACATGAACAACAAAAATACACATCCGCCATCGGTGGATGAAATAGGACCTGGAAAAGAATAAAAAAAAACCCCACAAAATTGCTCTTGTGGGGATTGAGGTGGTTAAGTGAAATTAAGCGCCGATTTTGGCAGCTGCTTTTCCATATTCCCATCGGATTTCGAAAGAATCAGCCTTTACTTCATAGACCAATCTTTCCTCAAGCGTAGTATTTTGCTGAGAAGGCACATTCACACGAAGAATGTCTTGTTTCTCATCGTAGGTGTAAGATCCCCATTGCTTGGCTACCTTGTTAAACACAAAGGTAGATTGGCTTTCTCCAGGAATGATGAAGAAACTGTAGGTTCCTGCTGGTAATTTTTGACCCTCGATGCTGATATCTTTGGAGGTTGTAAAGGTGGTGGCATCGTTTGCTCCAGCTCTCCAGATCTTTCCAAAAGGAACTAAATCACCCCAAATGGTGCGGCCCTTAACTGCTGGGGAAGAGTAGTTGATGGTGATTTTGGCTCCTGCCACTTCACCTTCGGCTGTTTTCGCTGGACTTGGTTTGTCTTGTGCTGTTGCTACCAACGCAAAGAAAAAGGATAGCGAAAAGGCGAGAATAAGTTTTTGCAATTTCATGAGTTTGTATTTTGTTTTTGTGTAAACCTTCTAAACTTTCTGTAGGCTATGAATTTAACCTTCAAGAGGAAGAATGGTTTATTTATTTTGATTTAAAAGAGTTTAAATGTTTACCCAAGCCTGCTTCTTGTTACTCTCCACGATGCGCTCACCAATAAGCAATTCACGCCAGCCATCTGCGAAGGTAGGGTAGGTAGGATGCTCAGGTTGCTTACCCGCCGCAATTGCAGCATACACCTCTTTGAAGAGCTGCTTGGATGTATCAGGGAAGCCTTCGTTGTGTCCTCCTGGGAAACTAACCAAGGAACTTACTTCCCGATGTACTAGGGAAGGGTCTTTCATGAGTTGTTCGTTAGCCTTTTCACGCTTGCCAATCCACAATTCATTTGGCCGTTCTGAATTGAATTCAAATGCGGATACTGAGCCTGCAATTTCAATGTTAAGTCTGTTCTTACGTCCAGCATTTACCTGAGACACGGTGATGGATCCTTTGGAACCGTTATCAAAACGTAGAAGTACCGTTGCATGATCTTCCGTGTTGATCGGAACCTCTTGGTAATCAGCAGGGGTCAGCATCTTTCCTGAGTAAGTTTCAATAGCTTTGAGCGGCTTCAATCTGGTTTTATGGACCGTAGAGAAATCAGCCATCACTTGGGTGATCTTCAAGCCAGTAACATATTCTGTGATGTCTAATAAGTGGGAACCGATATCCGCAATGGCTCTAGAATCTCCAGATTTGTCTGGTTCGAGTCTCCAGTTGTAGTCTGTTTGAAGGAAAAGCCAATCTTGAAGGTAAGAGCCCATGATGGAATACACCTCTCCCAATTCTCCTTTTTCACGCATGACCTTCATTTGGCGTACCATGGGGTAGTAGCGTAGATTAAAGTGAACCGCGTTCACCAAGCCAGTGGTTTTGGCAATTTTCACCAAATCTTCTGCTTCTTGGAGACTGATTGCTAATGGCTTCTCACAAATCACATGCTTCTCTGCTTCCAATACCGCCTTGGCTTGGCTGTAGTGTAGGAAATTGGGGGTACAGATATGCACTACATCGATATCATCTTGCTTGAGCATATCGGCAAAAACATAGGCTCTTGGAATACCCAATTGCTTTGCTTTTTCATTTGCAAGTTCTTGGTTAACTTCTACCAAGGCGACGACTTCTACATTAGGAATTCTTCTCAGTGCTTCTAAGTGTGCAGGACCAATAAATCCAGTTCCGACAATGGCTGCTTTGATGGTTTGAGACATTTTTTTCAGGTTTGGGTAAAAAAGATAAATCGAAGTTATAAAAAATCTCCCCGCAACAAAATGTCATTTTTTAGGATTTGCATAGAATAAGAAATTTATATTCCGCAGTCCCGGTAGCTGTTTTCCAATTCAAAACTTAAAGCAATTCAACCTTTCTTTTATCCATTCACAAAATTGGTTGGTTTTTTAAACTCTTTTTTACTAGTTTAAAAGTCTAAAAACAAACCAGATATGGCAAATTTTACGCTAAAAGTAAATGGAACCACACACCAAGTAGAGGTGGAAGACGACACTCCATTACTTTGGGTTCTTCGGGATCAATTAAATCTTGTGGGCACCAAGTTTTCCTGTGGCATCGCTCAATGTGGCGCTTGTACCGTTCATTTGAATGGAAACGCCATTTTCTCCTGCGTTACTCCTGTTTCTAGCATTGGAAATTCAGAAGTGACCACCATCGAAGGGCTTTCTCAGGATGGGGATCACCCGGTACAGAAGGCTTGGGAAGAAGTTGATGTAGCTCAATGTGGGTATTGCCAGGCCGGTCAAATCATGACGGCTGCAGCCTTTTTAGAACAAAACCCTTCTCCAACCTTGGAAGAAATTGACAATGCGATGAATCGAAATATCTGTCGCTGTGGCACCTATCATAAAATCAGAGAAGCTGTGGCAGCAGCCGCTAAATCCAAATAATTATGAAAACACAGACAGGAACAAGCAGAAGAGACTTTCTGAAAATCGCTGGGACCACTGCTGGCGGATTAGTCATTGGGTTCAACTGGTTTAGTTGTGATTCTCCAAAAATGGAGGTGCTCAGCACCGAACAGATTTTGGCCCAAGCCAAATCCTTCAATAGCTTTCTATCCATCTCTCCAACTGGTGATGTAGTCATCTTTTCACCTAACCCGGAGTTAGGACAAAATATTAAAACATCTTTCCCTATGGTGGTCGCCGAAGAATTGGAGGCAGACTGGGAAAAGGTGCGGGTAGTTCAAGCCAATTTGGATCCTGAAAAATACGAGCGGCAGCTGACTGGTGGCTCCGGAGCCATGCCTCATAGCTGGGAAAGACTGCGAAAAGCTGGGGCAACTGCCAAGTTCCTTTTGGTAGCTGCAGCCGCACAAACCTGGAAAGTTCCTGCAACTGAGATCACAGTTTCTAAGGGAATGATTAGCCACGAAGCATCGGGCAAAAAAGGTCATTTTGGAGAATTTGTAGCAGTAGCTACCACGCTGACAGCTCCTGAAGAGGTTATTCTTAAAGACAAGAAAGACTTTACCATCATCGGTACTCCAGTCAAAAATGTGGATGCCAAAGAAATGTATTCTGGCAAGCCCATGTATGGTTTGGATTTCCAGCGGGAAGGAATGCAATATGCAATGATCCAACGCGCTCCATTTGGCATGAAGCTAGTTTCGGTGGACGATAGTGCAGCACGGGCAGTAGCTGGAGTCACCAACGTGGTTACATTTGGATCAAGTGTGGCTGTGGTAGGAACCTCTACTTGGCCTCTGTTGAAGGCCAAAAAGTTATTGAAAGTAAACTACGAACCGGATGGGGTAGTAGAAAGTACAACAGATCACGATCGCTTGTTTACCGAGCTGATGGCCAAAGGCAAGTCCGAGGTGAAGCGCAAGGATGGAGATGTAGCTTCAGCCTTCAAGTCTGCTGCTAAAATCGTAACCGCAGAATACCAGTGCCCATTTTTAGCACATTCTCCAATGGAGCCGGAAAACTTCTTTGCACATGTACAAGGGGATAAAGTAGAACTTGTAGGTCCTACTCAAACCCCCGATCGTGCACGACAGGAAACAGCCACATTACTTGGGATTCCACCAGAAAATGTATCTGTTGCCATTACGCGTTTGGGCGGAGGTTTCGGAAGAAGACTTCGTGCGGATTATGTAGTTGAAGCTGTAGAAGTATCTAGAGCCATCAAAGCTCCTGTGAAAGTTACCTGGAGCCGCGAAGATGAATTGACGGGTGGAGCGTATCGACCTGCTGTTCGCTACCGATTTGAAGCTGCCTTGGATGCTACCGGAACCATGATTGGTTACAAACTTCGTGGAGTAGGTATGAATGCTGGAAATACCACCCGAGAAACTAATTTTCCGACTGGTGCTGTAGATAACGTGTTGATTGAAACCATTGAACATGCTTCAAGCATTACAACCAATGCTTGGAGAGCACCGATTACTAATTTCCTCGCTTATGCCGAGCAAAGCTTCCTGGATGAAGTAGCCTTAGCTGTCGGTAAGGATCCTGTTGACTTCCGATTGGAACTCTTGAATCGTGCCAAAACCAAACCAGTAGGAGAGTTGGGCTACGATGTGGATCGAATGCTTGGAGTCGTGAAAATGGCGAAGGATAAGTCCAATTGGGGCAAAAATCCTTCTGTAAAACAAGGATTCAGCGTTTACTTCTCCCATAAATCTTATGTAGCTCAAGTGGCAGACATCGAGATGGCTGGAGGTGTTCCTACCTTGAAGAAAATCACTGCAGTGACAGATTGCGGATTAGTCGTGAATCCTACCGGTGCCAATCACCAAGTTCGTGGTGGAATTGTAGATGGTATGGGGCATGCGATGTACACCAACCTGACCTTTGAAGCAGGGGTGCCTAAGCAGCGAAACTTTGATAGCTATAGATTGATTCGTTTGAAAGAAGTTCCTGAAATCGAAACTCACTTCGTGGATTCTGGATTTGATCCAACTGGATTGGGTGAGCCAGCGCTACCACCTACAGGCGGGGCGATTGCCAATGCGATTTTTGCTGCAACGGGTAGAAGACTTCGCAGTCAACCTTTCATCGAGCAAAAGGAGTTTTCCGATATCCAATTGCAAATCAAAAGAGGCTAACAACCTACACAAAAAAGGCTCCGCAATGCGGGGCCTTTTTCAGTTATTGATTATCCGATTAATTACCCATTTCAATTGAAAAAAGGGTTGAATTTTAGTGAAGTGAGCTGTGAACCGTGGACTGTCGTCTGAAGACGATTTAAGTAAGCTTTGCAGCTTCCTCCCTGAGTGTAATTGATTCATCCGATTGGCAGGAAGCAATGAACTCAGTAACAGCTGGGGTTTTGGGTGTTCCTTTTGCCAAAAGCACTGAAAGGGCTACCAACACAGCAAGTCGGGTACCTACTTTTTTAGCAGCAGTACCAAATAGGGGTTCCAACTCCTCGTAAGTTACCTGTTCAGCTTGTACTCGAATATCCTGCAAGGCTGCTTCCAGCTTATCTCCAGATAAGTTGGTCAATTTTTTACCGATGTATTGAATCTCGTTCAAGGCTGATTTGGCTTCCTGAGGAGCTTGAGCTGCCGGCTTCGTCGCGGTTTGCTGCTTGATTGCAATAGCAGCATTTTGCTTCGCCCAGGTATCCTTTAAGCCTACTGTTTTATTAAATACCAGTTGTCCTACACGCGAATCTGGATCGAGCGTGAAGTAGCCGAGGCGTTGGAATTGGTAGCTCTCGTTTGGACTAGCCTGCCCCAAGTGTGGTTCTAGATAGGCATTTTTAATCACCTTCAAGGAATTGGGATTGATGAAGTCCATGTAACTTTTAGATTCATGAGTGTCAGGAGATTCATCCAAAAACAAGCGATCGTATTCCCGGACCTCAGCTTGGATCGCATGTGCCACGGATACCCAATGAATGGTTGATTTTACCTTACGCTGGCTTGCTTCCGAGCCCGAACCTGATCTTGAATCCGCATCGTAGCTGCAGTGAATTTCAAGAATAGCACCAGTTGCATCTTTCACTACGGACTCAGCTTTGATGATATAGGCACTTTTCAAGCGAACCTCATGACCGATGCTTAGGCGGAAAAAGTTGGAATCAGCATTTTCTTTGAAATCCTCGCGTTCGATGTACAATTCTCTTGAAAAAGGCACTTCGTGGGTTCCTGCATCTGATTTTTCTGGGTTATTCTCCAAATGCAAGACTTCTACTTGTCCTTCCGGATAGTTTTGAAGGACTACTTTGATGGGGTTTAACACCGCCATCACTCGAGTAGCGCTTTGGTTTAGGTCCTCACGCACACAAAATTCAAGTAAGGATACGTCTGTTACATTTTCTCTTCGAGAAATACCTGCCACCTCACTAAAGTTGCGAATGGAGCCAGGTGTATAGCCACGTCTTCTCAGACCAGAGATGGTTGGCATGCGGGGATCATCCCATCCCGTTACTACGTTCTTTTGAACCAGTTCGAGCAACTTACGCTTGCTCATCACGGTGAAACTTAGGTTGCGCCGCGCAAATTCCCGCTGCTTGGGACGAAGGAGGGTAGGGTCGATAATCTGATCCAAGTACCAATCGTACAATTCTCGGTGCGCTTTAAACTCTAGCGTACAGATGGAATGGGAAACCTGTTCGATATAATCTGACTCTCCATGAGCCCAATCGTACATCGGATAAATATTCCAGGTATCCCCGGTGCGGTGGTGGTGTGCATGAATGATGCGGTATAAAATTGGATCTCGCATGTGCATATTTGGAGAAGCCATGTCAATCTTCGCGCGAAGGAGGTAAGTTCCTGCAGCGAATTCTCCATTTTTCATGCGCTCAAACAAGTCCAAATTCTCGGCAACGGTTCTATCCCGAAATGGGCTAGCAGTGCCTGGGCTTGTTGGAGTTCCCTTTTGTTCAGCGATTTGCTCAGAGGATTGCTGATCTACATAGGCTTTTCCTTGCTTGATCAGCAAGACCGCCCAATCGTGTAGCTGCTGGAAATAATCTGAGGAATAGCATTCGTTGGCCCACTTGAATCCCAACCAGGCGATGTCACGCTTGATGGCATCTACATATTCTTGTTCTTCTTTGGCAGGATTTGTATCGTCAAATCGAAGGTTGACTGGCGCCCCATACTTCTCCCCCAAACCGAAGTTTAAGCAGATAGATGCCGCATGACCGATGTGAAGGTAGCCATTGGGCTCCGGTGGAAAACGGAAGCACAATTTCTCCTTTGGAAATCCATTGGCCAGGTCTTCTTCGATGATGTGTTCTATGAAATTCAGGGATTCGGTAGCTTCTTTCATAATCTTCAATTCGCAGTCAAAAATACGTCAAATGCTAGGAATTCCAACCTCCAAGCAAAAGACTAGGCAAGGCTTATATTTCATCAGGCTCACGCGCTGGCCAATAGGCTCCAACTAGGGTTAGGTTCTTTTTGGCTGCATCGAATTGAAAGCTCAGTTTCATTTCTTCCACTTGAGTTTCATGCAAATCTTGACAGGCATTGAAATAAACCAACTCAAACCTTAGGATTAGTGTTCCACTATCCAGGGAATCAAGTTGTGGTTCTGTCGGCAACCGTACCTTTTCGACAACCGCTCCTAGTCTTTTGTAGTAGTAGGACAGAAAAATACCCAAGTTCCGCTGCTGTTTATGGATGAGCCAAGACCAAGCTTCAGATGAAGGTCTATCAAATGGAAAATCAAAAGTCCAAGATTCTTGCATGTGAATCCAAAGGTAGAAGAAATCAAGATTTAGAACACTTCAAAAAACAAGTAAAAGCCGTAGTTTAGGGACATGAATTACCCGATTTATCTGGATCACAATGCTACCACGCCTTGCACAGAGGAGGTGATTGCAGCTATGCTTCCATTTTTCGGTGCTCATTTTGGAAATGCAGCAAGCAAAAGTCATCCTTACGGTTGGTTGGCAGAGCAAGCAGTGGAAGACGCGCGAGAGGCAGTAGCACAATTAATTGGAGCCAAGTCCAAGGAACTAGTTTTTACTTCAGGTGCCACAGAATCACTCAATTTGGCTATAAAGGGAGTATTTGACTTATTCCCTGGTGAAAAACAACATTACATCACCTGTCAAACTGAGCACAAGGCCGTATTGGATAGTATGGTGGAAATTCAGCGGAGAGGAGCAGAGGTTACCTACTTACCTGTAAATTACGATGGAGAGGTGGATTTAAACCTGCTGGAACAAAGCATACAGCCGAATACAAAGATGATTTGTTTGATGTGGGCCAATAATGAAACTGGAGTTATTCACCCTATCCAAGAAATTGTCAACATTGCTGATAAACATGGGATAATCTTTTTAACGGATGCGGTGCAGGCGGTTGGCAAAATTCCGGTAAGTACCCAGGGCATTCACCTGATGGCTCTTTCCGCGCACAAATTATATGGTCCTAAAGGAATAGGGGCGTTGTATGTGCGCCACAACCATACCTTACCCAAGCCCCTGGCACAGCTTCATGGGGGAGGGCACGAGAAAGGATTTCGCAGTGGGACGCTTAATGTCCCTGGGATTGTTGGCTTCGGTAAAGCGGTTCAACTCCGAATTCAAGCCATGGATGAGGAAGCAAATAGGCTCGAAAAGCTCCGTGATCGGCTAGAATCAGCCCTTTTGGAGTTCCCAGGCGTGCAGCGAAATTGCTCACTTAGACATCGACTTTCCCATGTGAGTAACCTTTCTTTTTCGGGAGTAGAAGGTGAGGAATTGCTACTCAAAGTAAACCAGCGAGTCGCTGTGAGTTCCGGTTCAGCCTGTACCTCCATTTCCCCCAAACCAAGCCATGTACTCCAAGCCATGGGTATCCCTTCAGATTTGGGACGCGCTTCCCTACGATTTAGCTTGGGAAAAGATACTACTGCATCCAGCATTGAAAGTAGCATTTTCTGGGTTAAAAAAGTGCTAGAGGATTTATACAATCGTTAAAAAAGAAAGTTTAGAATGACTTTTCACGCAGTCCATAATTATTAAAAAAATTCAATTTATTTTTAAAAAAAGAAAATTAATTAAGTTTTTTTTCTAATTTTAAGCGTGGATTTTGAGTTAGAGGTCCATAAAAGAGTGTTTCATTATCTAATTTCTTGAGGTTTAAGTTTTAACTAGTTTTCCTCTTTATGATAACGAGACGCTTTGCGAGTCTTTGTATATATATTTTTTTAATTTTTTTTCCCTTTCTAGTTCAAGGGCAACAATCTGCACATACATCAGGAGGGGACGGAATTTCAAACACGGGCTCAGTTTCTGTAAGTATTGGACAAGTGGCCTACATTTCCCATAGCCTGGGGATGGGTACAAAAACCCAGGGTGTGCAACAGCGCTACGACCTAGTTCAAGTAAAATCTTGCTCAGAGCCATCCCTAGTACAGACCAGCTGGTCCAAGAAACCAGTTCTTCCAAGTAAAGTTGCTATAGTTCTATCAGAGGGGCAGTCTTTCGAAGTCGGGGTTACCTGGGATTTTTCAACCATTAATCTTTTAGCTAGGGGAACCTACACGCTTTTTGGTGACCTAAGCCTTCCAAATTACATTGGGAACACGAATAAGATGCGAGCACAAATGAAAGTACAAGTACTTCCTAAAGCTTCGCCAATCGGACTAACCCTCAGCAAAAACAGCTTCGAGGCAAGCAAGACAAACTTCATTATCGCTGTAGGTGAATTTGTGATTGCTGATTCTATGGATAATGTTCATTATGTGGACTTGTATGGAGAGGAAATCGACAACAACTACTTTGAGATCAAGAACAATATCCTTTACTGGAACAGTGCAGAACCAGCTTCAGGCAAGACGATTTTCCGTATTTCGGTGCGCATAACAGACAGAGATGGAAATACGATAGATAAGTTCTTCGAAATCAGTAGAACTCGTGCAGAATTATCATCCTTGACAATTCCCAACACCTTCACACCCGGCGCAGTAGATGGGTTTAACGACACTTGGGGAATGCCAGAGTTACGATTCTACGAGGGCACACTGATTTCAGTATACGATAGATGGGGCGACCTTTTGTTCTACACGGAAAATCCAGATTTACGATGGGATGGAAACCATAAAGGTAAAGAAATGCCTGTGGGAGTCTATTTCTGGATAATCCAGGTCCGAGAAACAGGAGAAAAAAGACGAGGGGTGCTGAATTTGATTAGAAAATAGTACAATGTATAAAGTACCAAGAATGGATTCGAATTCTTATAACGTCTTGATACTAACTACTTGATACTTGTTACAAACTACTTGATACTAAAAATTATAAACATGAAAAAGGTAATTCTTTCCCTACTATTTCTTCTTATCGTAAGGGGAGTATGGGCTCAAGTCCCTCAACAAATCAGCTACCAATCCGTAATCCGTGATGGTAATAATGTAGTAGTGGCTTCTTCTCCAGTGGGAATCAAAATCTCGTTGCTGAAAGGGAGTCCTATTGGACCTGCTGTTTACATAGAGACGCATCGAAAAACCACCAATTCGAATGGATTAGTGAGCTTGGAAATTGGTACAGGCACTGTGGTTTCAGAAAGTTTTGCTAGCATCGACTGGGCGAATGGGCCCTACCTGATCCAAACAGAAACTGATCCCACAGGAGGAACTAATTATAGCATACCTGCTGTAATTGCTTTGAATAGTGTGCCTTATGCATTGTATGCAGCAAATGGACCTCAGGGTCTGACAGGTTTGACCGGACAAACCGGTGCTACAGGTCTACCTGGTGCGGTAGGTCCTCAAGGGCCGAATGGATTGTCCGGACAAACAGGGCCCCAAGGCCCTCAAGGCCTTACAGGGTCTGTAGGGGATACAGGTCCTCAGGGTCCCATGGGATTAACGGGTCCAACCGGTCCTACTGGTAGCCCAGGACTTTTAGGGCCTGCAGGTTCTTCTGGTGCCCAAGGTGTGCAGGGAGTTCCTGGCCCAATTGGTCCCGCTGGACTCAATTGGAAAGGTTCATGGTCTTCAATCGGCTCCTATGCTAAAGATGATGTGGTTGGTTACAATGGCGCCTCCTGGTTTTGCATTGTACCTATTAGTAATTCTTTTGCCTCCCCAGATACAAATTCTACAAATTGGGCTTTGTTGGCTTCTCAGGGGGCCCCAGGAGCTGAAGGTCCGATTGGGTTAATTGGTCCTGCCGGACCTCAAGGAGCAGCTGGAAGTGATGGAGTTGCAGGACCAACTGGTCCTCAAGGTCCAATTGGCTTGACTGGGCCTGCTGGATCAATTGGACCCCAAGGAGCTGCAGGAAGTATAGGGACTACTGGTGCTACTGGTCCTGCCGGACCTCAAGGAGCAGCTGGAAGTGATGGAGTTGCAGGACCAACTGGTCCTCAAGGTCCAATTGGCTTGACTGGGCTTGCTGGATCAATTGGACCCCAAGGAGCTGTAGGAAGTATAGGGACAACTGGTGCTACTGGTCCTGCCGGACCGCAAGGCGCAGCTGGAATTGATGGAGTCCCAGGGCCAACTGGTCCTCAAGGACCAATTGGCTTGACTGGGCCTGCTGGTTCAATTGGACCCCAAGGAGCTGCAGGAAGTATAGGAGTAACTGGTGCTACCGGGCCTGCCGGACCCCAAGGGGTAGCTGGAAATGATGGTATTGCAGGACCAACTGGTCCTCAAGGACTTATTGGCTTGACCGGCCCTGCTGGTCCTCAAGGAGTAGCAGGAAGTATAGGAACAACTGGTGCTACTGGTCCTGCTGGACTCCAAGGATTAGCTGGAAATGATGGTATTGCAGGTCCAACAGGTCCTCAAGGAGTAGCAGGAAGTGTAGGGACAACTGGTGCTACTGGTCCTGCTGGACCTCAAGGAGCAGCAGGAATTCTTGGAGTCGCAGGGCCAACTGGTCCTGCCGGACCTCAAGGACCAACTGGACCTAGTGGTGAATTGAAATTAGCAAGTCGATACTTAAATGTAGGGACATTTGTTACATTGGATAATGTTAAAGCAACTGTCACAAATGCAGGAATAGGTGGCTCAGGAGCAGGTGGTGGGTTAAGTATAGGTGCAGTATCAACATCATTCGCTGCAAACATATCTGGAACGTATGGGTCAGCTACTAATGGTACATATGGAATGTCTACAGTCACTAACTTCTCAGCAACGGCATCGAGTTCAATATTCGGTTGGGGATTTGTAAATCATGGTGATGGATCAACTTATATATTGAATGATGTTACAAATAATAGGGTCTATCGCATTACATTGATGATAGGGCCTTCTTATATGAATAACTTCATTTCAATCGAAAGATTATTATAATGATATTATTACAACATGGGCAACTTAAAAAGATTAGGTGAAGGAATATTGGAAACACCAAACAGTGAGGATCTGCACCTGAGTAAATGCCACCTAGGTACCTGCTGATTTTTTCACTATCGGGGTTATAGGCGAATCGGATTTAGTGAAGGGATTTAAATTAATTTGGAAGCGTTTTTCAGCGATATCCAGTGAACTTCTGAACATCTTCCTCCGTATCGAGATCTACTGCCCCTAAAGGGAAGTCAACTAAAAATGTATCTTCTTGATGGTTTAAAATCACTTTTTTAGCTCCTTCAGTTCCTTTAAGTGCCAATAATTCCGAAAAATATTTTTGATCAAATAGGGCAGGAACGCCAACCGTTCCTGCATAGCTGCAGGCGATAATCCCTTTTCCAGAAGTTTGTTTATCAAGCATCAATTGATCCAAAAGTCCTTGGTGGACGAAAGGCTGGTCACAGAGCATTAAAACCACCTGGTCTACCTGCCTAGTTTCAATTAAATGCCGTAAACCACACTGCATGCTGGAGGACATTCCATCTTTCCAGTGTGCATGAACAAGCACAGAAACCTCTTTGGATTCAATATGGGTTTGAATCAGATCAGCGTTACAGCCAAGCACTACAATTAAGACATCCGCAGCACTATGCCGTGCAGCTTCAATGGAATGTTGAAGCAGTGTTTTACCTTGATAATTAATAAGTTGCTTTGGTCTGCCTAAACGGGAAGATGAACCAGCAGCCAAAAGGATAACTCCTGTTTTCATGAAGCGGAATCATGAATGGGTCCTGGCTTGTCCCGGAGGAAACCGGGCTTTCGCTTACGAACTACCGCAGCAATTTCAGCAAGGACTGCTAGCGCAATTTCCTCGGATGTTTCTGCTCCGAGGTCCAAACCAATAGGAGCGTAGAGATTACCGGTTGGAATAGCGATTCCCTTTGCCTGTAATCGCTCCAATAACTTATCAGTTTTCCGCTTTGGACCAAGGATCCCGATATAGGGAAGTAGTAGCTTGGACAATTTCTCTAGGATAACCAGTTCGTAGTCAAAATTATGCGTCATCAGGAGCGCTACGGTATTCAAGTCCGTTTCAATCTGCTCCATTACCTCTTCCGCAGGTCCTTGGATGATCTGTTGAACAGTTGGAAATCGACTGCTCGTGGCCAAGGCTTTTCTCCCATCCACCAGTATCACCTCATGTCCCAAGAGGGAAGCGAATTGTGCAACGGCGAGGGTATCATTGCCAGCTCCAAATAGGAGCAATTGTAGGGGAGGGTGAATCAATTCGAAAAAAATGGAAAGTTAGTCTAGCTCTTCAAAACACTGAATTCGACTGCTGAGCTGATCAAATGAAGCAATTTCTTGAAGAATACGTGCATGAATTTCTTGCTTGACTTTCCCCAGGGATCCAAATTGCTGAAATCCTTGCGAAAGGTGAATCGTCCCTATTTGCTCCTTTTTGGAGTATTTAAGGGAAAAGAAGGTAAGC
>JACCEC013216441.1_pt1 | contig 14426 bp, 6 predicted proteins | sample 7450121 | NCBI WGS metagenome assembly JACCEC01 (sample SAMN15323455, study PRJNA562643) | freshwater metagenome | isolation source: river surface water | place: USA:Blue River Watershed | collected 2017-08-18 | reverse complement strand
TCCGGCGATCGAGCGGACGAGTGTCGGCGGAGCGTTCCGCACCGGGGACGCGGAGACGCTGGTGCAGTTGCTCGAGACGAATTTCGACATCGCGGCGGAGCGCCACGGCGACGAGATCCGGCTGCGGCGGTCGGGCGGAACGCGGAACTGACGCGGGCGCCCGGGCGCGGCCCGCGCCGCGGTCACGGCGCCGCGGCCGCGACCTGGGCGGCGAGTTTGTCGAGATCGAGCGAGGCGCCCGGGGCGGGGAATTCGTGCGGGAGCAGCTGCCAATGCTCGGTGTAGCTGGCGCTGGCCCCGGGCGCGATCGCGGTGCGCGGGCCGTGCGGCTCGAGTTCGCAGGCGGGAACCGTGGTCGCGGGCGGATACCAGAGACAGAGCGTCATGCCGATGACCTCGGGATAGACCGCGTCGCGCGGGGAGGCGTAGCGTTTCACGAAGGCCTGGCCGTGGGGCATCACGTAAGCCATCCAGCCGGCGTGGGAATCGAAGCCGAGCTTGGGATAGCGCGGCGGGCCGAGCACCTCGAGAAACGAGCCGCGCACGCGGACGTTGGGATCGACGGGGCGAAACTGGATCGCGGGCTCGGGGCCCGGGACATACATCACCCAGCCGTTGGGAAAGCGTTTTACCTCGGGGGTGAGCGGCACGACGCCGATGCCGCCGTGCACGGCGAAGGTGCGGCTCCAGTGCGCCCAGTATTTCGTTTCGCCGGAGACGTTGCGGATGATCTGTTCGCAGGCGAGGTGCGTGCCCGTGGCGGCGAGGCGAAACTCGCGCACGAGCTGCACGCCGGTGGCGGGGTCGGGCTGGCTGGTGAGGCGGGCGGCGCGCGGGCCGATGGCTTCCGCGGTCCAGGCGCCGGCCCAGAGGAGGTCGCGTTTGGGGATGATCTGCTCGGGCCCGATGTCGAAGCGGCCGGCGCTGGACGGGGCCTTGGGACCGCCGGGCGTGCCCCATTTGATCTCGTTCGGGTCGAGGTAGAGCGCGTTCTTGCCGCGCCATTCATACTCGAGCACGCGGCCGCCGACGTGGTGGCCGAGCGTCACGCGCGCCTCGCCGTTGGAAAGTTCGAGGCAATCGGGGTAATTGAGCACTTTGACGCGGCGCACGCCGGCAGGGAGATCGGCGGCGTGGGCGGCGAGGGTGCCGAGGCACAGGGTGACGGCGAGAAGCAGAGATGGACGCATGGGGGACGTGGGACGGGGATGGAGAAATGAGGCCGGCGGGCCGCGCGGGGGCTACTGTTTTTCGACTGCGAACCGCAGGGTCGGCGAGCCCGCGAGGCCGCTGAGATCGACCGTGCCGAGCGGATCGACGGCGAAGCGACGTCCGTCGGACGCGGCGGCGCCGGTGACGCGCCAGCCGTCGGGCACGCGGATGCGGAGGAAGGTGCGGCGCGCGAGTGGTCGGTCCGGGAGAGAGAGCTCGGCGAGGATCTCGCCGGCGGCGAGGCGGGAGCGGACGATGACGCCAACCTCGCCGAACGCGGTCGGGGCGCGCTCAACCTTGATCGACTTGCCGTCCTCGAGCCAACGCTTCGGCGTGGCGAAGAGGAGGCGCAGCGTGTCGGGGCGGCCGTCGTCATCGAGATCCCAGTCCTGCACCAGCAGGTGGCGCAGCAGGGAAAGGAAGTGGGCGTTGGCGGCGCTGTTGGGCGGCAGGTAGAAAATGCGGCCGCGGGCATCGACGGGTTCCAGTGAAGCGCCTTCACCGGAGACGAACGTGCCGCGGGTGAAGCCTTGCGCGAGCAGGCCGTAAAAACTGACGAGGGCGCGCTCGGGGTCGTCGCGGCGCAGGGTGTCGAGAGCGTAGCGCGTGCCGTAGAGCGGGTTCACGCGCTCGGCGCCGGTCCAAAAATTAAACTCGTCGCCGCCGGAGCGCGTCATGCCGAGGAAGATGCCGCCATGCTGTTCCTGGTAGCGGGGGATCCACGTTTCCTCGGGACTACCGGGCGGAAAGATGCCGCTGCCGACGGTGTAGCCGATGACGATGTTCCAGTAGCTGCCGATGCGGCTGCGGGTGATCGGCGTGTGGGCGGGCTCGTTGCTGTGCAAGGCTACGGGCACGAACGGCGGGGTGGTCTCGCGGCGGGCGCTGGCGCGGATCGCGGCGAGGGTCGCTTCGCGGAGGCGGCGCGCGGATTCGGCATACCGCGCGGCCTCGGCGGTTTCGCCGAGATCGGCGAGGACGGCGGCGAGGTCGCGGAGCGCGCGCCAGGCGTGGGCGTTCACATTGACCGACTGGACGGGCGTGCTGATGTCGCCGGCATAGCGCTCGGCGGGAAAGAGGCCGTGCGGGCCGGTGCGGCCCTCGGCGAGGAGCGTGGCCTGCTTTTCCCAGCGGGCGCGAAAGTCGCGGACCAGCGCGGGGTCGGGCGTGTGCCAGTAGAGACGGCAGAGGTTGAGGAGCTTGAAGCCGGCCTGGTGGACCTCGAGGCCGCGGCGCGTTTGGTCGAAGAGCGGAGGCATGAGCCGGCGCAGGTGGCCGGAGAACCCCCAGTGCATGAAGGCCTGGAGCGTGTCGCTGCCCTCGGCGATGTAGATCTGGGCGTATTGGTTGCCGGCGCTGTAGTGCATGCGGTCGCCGGAGATCAGGGAGAAATTCTGGAGCAGCAGCGCGCGCCACGCGTGATTGACGAGCGGCTCGGGCGTCTCGACCTGCATGCCGGCGTGGGCGAGGTCGCGCCACCGCGACGCGACGCGGGTGCGCTCGGCGTCGTGATCGATCCCGGGCACGACGTGCAGCGGTTCGAGCGGGCGCGTGAAGAGGACGGCGGTCGCGGGGCGCTCGCGCGTGAGGCGGGCGCGGGCGCCCTGGCGCTCCCATTTCCATTGGTCGTCGAACAGGGCGACGACTTTACCCGTGGCGGACTCCACGAGGCGATTCAGTGCGCCGTCGCGAACGAAAGTCAGCTGGGCCTCCGGATCGACGGTGATGCCGACCGTTCCCGCCGTGCCTTCGGCGAGGGAGAATTTCACGGAGACGGCGCCGCCTTCGGTTTCGGCGTGGGAGGCGAAGGCCTCGAGGGCGTAGACCTCGGCGGTGCGGCGAGGTCGGACTTGGTCGAGCGGCACGGCGCCCTCCGACTGCACGGGTGACGGGTGGGCGTAGCGGATCGTGACGATCGGGAGATAACCGTCGGCGAGGGCCGGTTCGCCGGTGCGCTCGGGGAAGGTGCCGAAGATCAGTTCATCCGGGCCGACGCGAAAGGTGAACGGCAGGCCGGGATCGTTCCACGCGCGGGAGCCGCCGCGGAGGTTGAGCCCGCTGCCGTTGGAGATGAGCCGGGCCTTGGTTTTTGCGTCCGGGGTGCTGAGGACGATGGGGTAGTGGCGGAAGTCGGCGTTGACGTAGCGCGGCGGCGGCAGGAGCGGCGCGAAGAATTCGTAGGAGGCGCCGTTGGGCTGTGCCATGGCCGCCTCGCCCCACACGTCGCGCGGCTGGGCGAGAGCTTCCTCCAGGGACGGCAGGGCGGTTGTGGCCGTCATGAGCGTCCCCGAGAAAAGGAAACAACCGAGGGTCGTTCGGAGAAGTGAACCAGGCGGAGGCACGGAGATCACTGCGAGGGAGGCGGAGGTGGCGGGCGCGGTCGGCGGAGCCGGTGCTGCGCGCCGGAGCGTTTTGCCGGGGCGGAGAAATGGAAATGAAAAACCGGGGGCGTGCGGATATTGAGTCGGAGGTGCGCGGCACCGAACGCTGCTTGATCGGGGACTGCGCGGTGGACGCCGGGCCGGGCGTGGCGCGATCGCGCTTGCGGTGGCTTGGCGAGGACCAAAAGCATCGGGGCCTCCCCACCGCCGATGTCCGTTCCTGATTCCGTCCCGTCGGTCGTCGGCGCTGCAAGCGCGGGAGCGACGGCGTCGCGCCGCGGCCGGCCGATCTACCGGGTGTTCGTGAGCTCGACGTGGCTCGACTTGCAGCCGGAGCGGGCGGCGCTGATGGCGGCGCTGCAGCGGATGGAGGAGATGCGGTTCGTGGGCATGGAGTTTTTCGGCAACCGGCCCGAAGACACGCACGACACGTCGATCGACCAGGTGGACCGCTGCGACCTGTTCGTGGGGGTGATCGGGTTTCGTTACGGGTCGGGCATCACGGAGGCGGAGTATCGGCGGGCGCGGGCGTTGGGGCTGCCGTGTTTTCTTTATTTCAAGCGCGCGGCGGACCTTCGTCCGGAGCTGACGGACGGCGACGCGGAGCGGGCGGAGAAACTGGCGGCGCTCAAGGCGGAGTTGTTGCGCAGCCACACGGTGAAGGAGTTCGGCGCGCCGGAGGAACTGGCGGCCAACGCGACCGCCGACCTGCACAATTGGGTGGCCGCGCAGTGGGTGACCTCGGAGGCGGTGGCGCCGGTGCGGGAACCGCCGCGCACCGCGGTGCCGGATGCGGCGCGGGCGAACTTGCTGCGGCTGCTGGAGCGGATCGAACACGACTGGATCAAGGGCGTGTTGGAGGCGTCGCTGCACCACCGGGCTTGGCTCGAGCTGGGGCTGGACTGGCGCGACGAGGCGGTGGCGCTGCCCTGGGATCGGATCGTCGTCGCGCCGGACCGGCCGATCCGGACCTTGGACCGCAGCGACAGCATCGCGGCGGTGTTTGCGGCGGCACAGCGGACGCTGCTCGTGCTCGGCGAGCCCGGTGCGGGCAAGACCACGACGCTGCTGGAGCTGGCGCGGGATCTGGCCGCGCGGGCACGCGGGGCGCCGGAGGAGCCGGTGCCGGTGGTGCTGGCGCTGACGACGTGGTCGGGGGGCAACCGGGATTTCGGCGCATGGCTGGTGACCGAACTCGGCCTGCGCTATCAGGTGCCGAAACGGCTCGCGCAGACGTGGCTCGACGACGGCCGGCTGGTGCTGCTGCTCGACGGACTCGACGAAGTCGGCGAGGCGCACCGGGCCGCCTGCGTGGAGGCGATCAACGCGTTTGCGGCCGAGCGCCCGCCGCCGGGCCTCGCGGTGACATGTCGTCTGGCGGAATACGGGGCGCTGCCGGTGAAGTTGCGGTTGCGGGCGGCGATCAGCCTGCAGCCGCTGACGGCGGAGCAGGTGGAGCGGCATTTTGCGGCGGCGGGGCCGGGACTCGAATCGCTCCGGCGGGCGCTGCGGGAGGACGGGGCGCTGCGGGAGCTGGCGCGCACGCCGCTGATGTTGAGCGTGATGGCGCTGGCGTGGCGCGATGCGCCGGTCGCGGACGCGGCGGCGGCCTCGTCCGAGGAGCGGCGGCGACAGGTGTTCGAGGCCTATGTGCAGGCGGCGCTGCACCGCCGCGGCAAAGCCGCGGGCGAGCACCCGCCGGAGCGGACGCGGCACTGGCTCGGGTGGCTGGCGGGGCGCATGAAGGCGCACGATCAGACGCTGTTCTCGCTCGAGCAGCTGCAGCCGAGCTGGCTGCCGGGGGCGGCGAGCCAGCTCCGGTATTTTGTCGTGACCCGGGTGCTCGCGACCACGGCGCTCGGGTTGCCGATCCTGGCGTGGAAGACCTCGTGGCCGAATCGGGTCACGTGTCTCGGGCTGGCCGCGGTGCTGGGCCTGGTTTACGCGGGGATCGACCGGGAGTTTTTGCGGCGACGCGGACTGCCCGGAGATCCGGCGTCGCGACGCTTCTGGACGATGCTGCTCGCGACCTTGTGCGTCGCGATCGGTTGGACCTGGGTGGCGTTGCGGGTGATCCCGCCCGCTAGGCCACACGAGCCGGCGGTCGGCTACGGGTTGGCCTACCTCATGATGGCGGCCTTTTCCTTCTGCGCGCCGGTCGACGTGCGGGCGGCGGATATCCGGACGAGTGATACGATGCGGTGGTCGGGCAAACTGGCCTGGGAGCGACTGTGGGTCGGGGCCATCGGGATCAATCTGCTGGTGAGCATTTTTTTCGGGGCGGGCTTGGCTGCGATGATCCAGGATCGCGGCTGGGCGAAGGTGGGTCCGGAGTTCGGGGGCGGATGGCTCGTGGCGGGCATCGGTGTCGGCGTGGTCATCGGCGGTTGGGCGGCGACCCGACTGTGGCGGAAAGGACGGGTGCTCGCGGTGGCGGCGATCGCGGCGGCGACGGCACTCGGCGGGCAGCTCAGCGTCGCGGTGGGAACTATGGATTCCGACGTGTGGCTCTGGTTGGCGGCGCAGGCAGTCGTGATCGGCGGGATCGGGGTCTACGGCGGCTTTGTGGCGGATACGCTTGATCCGCGGCGGGCGCGGCCGGGCGGGGTGCGGCTCTGGTTGCGCGTGCCGCTGCTGGCGGCGGCGGCGGTCGGGCTGGGGTTGGTGGGGCCGATCCTGGCGTGGGCGCTGGTGCTTTCGTTCCGGAGGCAGGTGCCGCTGCCGCCGGACCTCGGGCCCGGGCTGCTGACCTTCGGCCTGGGCGCGGGCCTCGTGGCGTTTTTCAAATTCGGCGGGTTCAGCGGCCTGCAGCACCTGGTCCTGCGCCGCATGCTGGTGCGCGCCGGAAGCCTGCCGCCGAAGTCGGAGGCGTTCTTCGACTACGCGGCGCAGGCGGCCTTGTTGCAGAAGGTCGGTTTCGGCTACCGCTTCATCCATGCGCTGCTGCTGGATCACTTCGCGGAGCGAAGCGGGGCCGCGGCGGCACCGCGGCCAACGCCGACCGGTGCGCGCGAGACCGGCGGTTAATCGAGCCGGCGGACCGGGCTGCACCGGAGCCTCACGGGGTGGATCCGGTTCGTGGGAATCACTGCTGCCGGCGCTTGTTCTTCTTGGCGGCGGCGGGGTCGGCGGCCGGGGGCGGATCGGTGAGCGCGAGCTGCTGGGCGCGGGAGAATTCCTTTTCCCAGAGTGCGCTGAGCTCGCGGACCTTTTCGGGGTGCTGGGCGGCGAGGTTGTTCGATTCACCGCGATCCTGGGCGAGGTCGTAAAGTTCCCAGCCGCCCTTCGCGAGGGCGACGAGCTTCCAGTCGCCGACACGGATGGCGCGGTTGTCCTCGTGTAGCCACCAGATGCTTTCGCGTTGGATCGCGCCGTCGCGCGCGAAGGCGGGGACGAGACTGCGGCCGGGCGCGGGCGGAACAGCGTGGCCCTTGATCTCGGCGGGCTTGGTGGCACCGGTGAGCTCGAGAAGGGTGGGCACGACGTCGATGAGGTGGACGGGATCGCGGCGAAGCTCGCCGCGGGCCTTGATGCCGGCGGGCCAGTGGGCGATGAGCGGGGTGGAGATGCCGCCCTCGTGGACCCAGGTCTTGTGGCGGCGGAAGGGCGTGTTGCTCGCGCTCGACCAGCCGGGGCCGAGGCAGAGAAAGGTCTTGGCGGAACCGAGCGGAGCGGCGTGGTCGTGGCCGTCGCCGCGAACCATGATCTCGGCGGAGGCGCCGTTGTCGGAGGCGAAGAAGATGAGGGTGTTTTCGAAGGCGCCCATGGCCTTGAGCTGGGCGAGGATGCGGCCGATCTCGCGGTCCATGCGGTCGACCATGGCGGCGTGGATGGACATCTTGTCGGCCTGGAATTTGCGCTGCGACGGGGTCAGCTCGGACCAGGGCAGCGGGCGGATGACCTCGTCGGGGCCGAGCTTGGCGATGTCATCGGGAAACGCATACGGCGGGCCGACGTCGCGCTCGAACGCGGGGCGGGCGTGGGTGACAAGGCCCATCTTCCGCTGGCGCTCGTAACGGGCGGCGGCGATGGCGTCCCAGCCGGGCGTGTAGGTGTCCTTGTAGCGCGCGATGTCGGCGGCGGGCGCGTGGAGCGGAAAGTGCGGGGCGATGAAGCAGAGGTAGTGGTAGAAGGGGCGGCCGGGGAATTTCTCGGCGTGATCGCGCAGATACTTGATGGCGTGGTCGGCGGTGGAGACGGTGGAGTAGTAGTCGTCGGTCTGGACGAGGGGGACGCCGTCGTCGGTGTTGCCCGGGGCTTTGAAGAAATTGTTCTGGCCGGTGTTGATCTCGAAGGAGCGGTCGAAGGCCTGGGCGAGCGGCTTGCCGTCGATGTGCCATTTGCCGCTGTGGTAGTTGCGGTAGCCGAGGGGGCGCAGGAACTCGGTGACAAGGGGGGCCCAGGCGGGGCGGACGCCGCGGTTGCCGCCGCCGCTGGCGACGCCGGGGACGACGTCGCGGCGGACATGCTGCGGGTAGTAGCCGGTGGTGACGGCAGCGCGCGAAGGCCAGCAGCGGGCAGTGTTGTAGGCCTGGGTGAAGCGGAGGCCGCCCTGGGCGAGAGCGTCGAGGTTCGGCGTGGCGATCTCGCCGCCGTAGCAGCCGAGGTCGGACCAGCCGAGGTCGTCGGCGAGGATGACGAGGATGTTGGGGCGGGCGGGCGCGGCGGCGCGAGCGGACGCGACCGAGAGCACGAGCGCGGCGGCGAGAAGGAGGAGGCGCATGAGGTGAGGGGAAGACACGGAAGACGGGTAAGTCGGAGATGACGCGTGTCGCCGGAGGTCGGCGACAAAGACCTGCGCTGCGACGGGAATTGGTTTGCTGGCGTTGAGCAGGCGGCGGTGCGGGTCAAACCGAAGAATTCAACGGCCGCGCGTGGGGACCGTCATTTTGCGGCGGGCGGCACGCGGTCGATGAAGCTGTCGCCGGTGAACATCCGGGTGACACGGCCGTTTTCCTCGTCGAAGCGGACCGTTTCGCCGACGGCGATGCCACCGGTCGAGGCTTCGAGCCGGAAGCGGTCGCCGCCGATGGGCACGAGCCGGGATTGCGATTCGAGCGAGGTCGCGCCGGGGTTGAGGACGACGAGGCGGCGATCGAGCTCGACGACATGGAGGTCGCTGTTGCGGTTGCGATAGAGGCCGGCGAAGCGGCTCCACTGCGGATTCCACTCGGGCGCCTTCTCCGCCGGCGCGGCGGCCTTGGCCACGGCCCGGCCGACGCTGGCCATGAGTTCCTTGGCGAGATCGGAGGGCACCGAGTCGTCGCCGTTGGTGAGCACGATCACGCCGACCTTGTCGTCGAGCTGGATGAGGGTGTGGGTCTTGTAGCCGGGGTAGGAGCCGCCGTGGCCGATGAAGACGCGGTCTTTCTCGCGGCTGACGGAGAAACCGATGGCGTAGCCGCGCGTCCAGTCGTTCTCGAGCACGCGCACGCGGTGCATTTCGCGGAGGGCGCCGGTGCTGAGGATCTGCGCGCCGCCGACCTTGCCCTTGCGGAACTGGAGCGAGACGAAACGCGCGAGGTCCTCGACCGTCGAAGTGAGACCGGTGGCGGCGCCGAGGGCGCGGGCGTCGACGAAGGGCATCTTCTCGCGGGAGCCGTCCGGCATGCGGCGGCCGTAGCCGACCGCGAGCCCGTCGACCTGGCGGTCGATGCTGCTGTCCTTCATGCCGAGCGGGTCGAAGATGCGGCGCTGCACGTAGGCGGAAAACGGCTCGCCGGAGAGTTTTTCGACGATCTGGCCGGCGAGGGCGTAGCCGAGGTTGGAGTATTTCCAGCGGACCTCGGGGGCAAAGGTGGTCGGCCGCCCCGCGACGGCGGCGCGCAGGCCGGCGGCGTCGGGGAAATTAAAGGTCGACCAATGGTCGGTGGCCTCGCGCGGCAGGCCGGAGTGGTGCGTAAGCAGTTCGGCGAGGGTGGGCGGGGCATTGTCGTCCGGCGCGACGGGCTGCATCGTGAACCACGGCAGGTGCTGCGCGACGGTATCGTCGAGGCGGAGCTTGCCGGCGTCGCGCAGCTGCATGACCGCGGTCGCGGTGAAGAGTTTGCTGTGCGAGGCGATGCGGAACTTGGTGGCGGGGGTCACGGGCACCTTCTGCTCCAGATTGGCGAAGCCGAAGCCGCGGGCCCAGACGAGGTGCTGGTCGTGGACGACGCCGACCGCGATGCCGGGGAGGCCGCGGTAGCTCATCTGGTTTTCGAGCCACGCCTCGAAGAGACGAATGGCGCCGCGCACTTCGGGATGCTCGGCCGGTTGGGCGGCCCGGAGGGGCAGGAGGGCGGCGAGGAGCACGACCATGCCGAGACGGGCGAACGACAGGGTGACGGCGGAAAGGACCGGGCGGCGATAGAGCGAGGTCATGAGTGGGGGAGAATGTCCGGACGGGTTGAGGCGGGAGAGGTGTGCGAGGCGGGTTTCGGCGGAAGAACTGCGCGACGGTGAGGTCGACGGGAGGGGGGAGACACGGAAGACACGGAAGGCGCGGAAGACGGGTGTCGCCGAAGGTCGGATACGAGGGCGCGTTATTCGAGGTAGATCAGCTCGTGGGCGTTGAGCAGGGCGCGGCAGAAGGCGTCGCGGCCGTGGGCGGCGATGAGCGCGGCGGCGGACGCCTTTTCCGCGGGGGTCGGAGGGCGCTGGAAGGCGAGCGCGTAGGCGGGCGCGACGGGGTCGGCGGGATCCAGGCGGGCGGCGAGGGCGGCGGCGAGGTCGAGGGTGAAGCGGTGGTTGAGGAGCGTGAGGGCCTGCAGCGGCGTGGTGGTGTGAGCGCGGCGCGGAGCGGCGAAGGCGAGGTCGGGTAGGTCGAAGTCGCTGAGCAGGTCGACGACGCTGGCGCGGGCGTTCTGGTGATAGACGGCGCGGCGGTAGGTGTCGGGGCCGGGGTGATCGAGCGGGAAGTAGGTGCAGACGTTGTTTTGCGTGAACTTGTAGAGGCGGAAGCCGGGGCCGCCCATGGGCTCGAGTTTCAACTGGCCGGAGACGGCGAGCATCGTGTCGCGGATTTCCTCGGCGGAGAGGCGGCGGGGCGGGAAACGCCAGAGCAGGCGCGACTCGCCGTCGACGCGCGCGGCGTCGGTGCGGTGGGCGGCGGACTGGCGGTAAGTGCGCGAGAGGAGGATCTCGCGGTGGAGCGGCTTGAGGCGCCAGCCGTGGGCGAGCAGGCGCCGGGCGAGGAAATCGAGCAGCTCCGGGTGGGACGGCGTGCCGCCGAGGAAACCGAAGTCGGAGGGCGTATCCACGATTCCGGTGCCGAAGTGGTATTGCCAGACGCGGTTGGCGAGCACGCGCGGGGTGAGGGGGTTCGCGGGGTGCACGATCCAATCGGCGAGGGCGCGACGCCGGGCCCCCTCGGGGGCGTCGGCCGGGAGGGCGAAGGTTGGGCCGGTGTGATCCAGGACGGCGAGCGCGGCGGGGGCGACGATGTCGCCGGGTTTCTGCGGGTCGCCGCCGCGGTGGACCCGCGTCGGTTCCTTGGGCTGGGCGGGCTGGCCGACCCAGACCTGGCGCAGCGGCGGCACGGCGCGGAGATCGCGGTCGAGGGCGGCGATGCGCGCGTTGAGCGCGGCGAGTTGTTTGCGTTCCTCGGCGGTGGTCACCGCGGCGCGGTGCCGCTCAACGGCGTGGGCCTCGCTCCACGGGATGCGGTCGGCGGAGGAGGCGACGGGGCGCCAGGTCTTGCCGTCGGCGGACACCTCGACGGTGTAGTCGACGGGCGTGGCGCCCTGGGCCTTGTCCTCGATGCCGGTGTCCTTGGCGTTGCGGAAGACGATGCGTTCGATCGTTTCCTCGCGGGCAAAGGCGAGGGTGAGCACGGCGGGGTTGCCGATGAACCACTGTTCGCCGAAGCGGCCGTCGATCGCGAGATGGGGGCCGTAAGCTTCGGGAAAATCCTCGGCGACGGCGGACTTGGCACCGGTGGCGCGGGTGCCGGCGGCAGCGAGGGCGACGTTGCGCGGGTCGGGGCCGGCGCTCCAGACCTCGAACTCGACGAGGCGGGAGTTGGCGGCGGAGCGCGGGTTCTGCGTCGACGCCGTCATGACAAAGCGCAGGTGGCGGGCGGCGACGGGCGCGAAGGATTCGGCGGTGCCCTCGGGGTCGATTTTGGGGCGCGGCGTGGCGGCGGCCGCGGCGGCGGCCTTGGCGCGCTGCGTGATCGCGCGCTCGAGGGGATCGCGCTCGGCGACGAGGGCGGCGCGGGCGCGGTTGAGCGGCTCGGTGGCGGCGGCGAAGGCGGCGCGCTCGGCGGGCGAGGCGACGACGCGGCGGCCGTGCGTCACGCCCTCGAAGACGGCGCGCAGGCGGTAGTAGTCCTCGGTGGGGATGGGATCGAATTTGTGGTGGTGGCAGCGGGCGCAGCCGACGGTGAGGCCGAGGAAGGCGCCGCTCGTGGCGACGACGACATCGTCGAGCGTGGCGGCGCGGATGGCGGCCTGGGCGGCGACGTCCTGGTTTTTCACGTCGTCGTAGGGGCCGGCGACGAGGAAGGCGGCGCCGACTTCGACGGCGGGATCGCCGGGGGCGAGGACGTCGCCGGCGAGGTGTTCGGCGATGAAGCGGTCGAAGGGCTTGTCGGCGTTGAGCGAGGCGATGACGAAGTCGCGGAACGGCCAGAGGTCGTCGATGATGACGTTGCGCTCGAAGCCGATGCTCTCGCCGAAGCGGACGACGTCGAGCCAGTGGCGGCCCCAGCGTTCGCCGTAGCGGGGCGAGGCGAGCAGGCGGTCGGCGAGGGCGGCGACGGCGCGGTCCGCGTCGGCGGCGTAGTCGGCGGTGAAGGCGGCGACCTCGGCCGACGAGGGGGGCAGACCCGTGACATCGTAGGTCATGCGCCGCACCAGGGCGCGCGGATCGGCGGGCGGGTTGAAGGCGAGTTGGCGCGCGGCGAGTTTTTCGGCGACGAAGCCGTCGATCGAGTCGTGGGCGAAGCGCGCGGCGAGGGGTTGCAGCGACCACCAGGTCTTGTCGGCGCGGCGGGCGGCGAGCGGAGTGCCGTCGCGGGGATCGGGCGCGCCCTGCGCGATCCACGCGGCGAGGTCGGCGGCGACGGCGGCGGGAAGTTTCGGCTGCTTGGGCGGCATCGCGAGGTCGTCGTCGAGGTGGCGGACGGCGCGGAGCAGCAGGCTTTCCTCGGGTTTGCCGGGGATGAGCGCGGGCAGGCCGCTGTCGCCGCCGCGTTGCCAGCCGGCTTTCGAATCGAGGAGCAGGCCGCCCTTCACCTTTTTGGCGCGCTCGCTGTGGCACTCGTAACAGTGCTCGGCGAGGACGGGGCGGATTTTTTGCTCAAAGAAGGCGAGGCCGGCGGGATCGGCGGCGGCCGCGGGCAGCGCGAGACCGACGGCGAGGAGCAGGGCGGCGAGCCGGGGCATGGGTTATTTCTTCGCGGACGCGGCCGGGGCGGACTTGGCCTGTTTCGCGAGGGCGGCGGGCGAGAGCCACCAGGTGGCGGCGTCGAAGTCGGGATTTGGGGTCGGAAAACCGGCGCCGGTGTCGCGCCACCAGGCTTCGAGGGCGGCGCGGAGGGCTTTGACCGTCATCGGGCTGGTGGCGGCGAGGTCGTGGGTTTCGCCGAGGTCGAGACTCAGGTTGTAGAGTTCGGTGCGGGGACCGACGACAAGTTTGCCGTAGGGCGTCTGGTCGGGGGTGAAGCCGCGGGGATCGAGGTAGTCGCCGAACCAGTGGATGAGTTTCATGTCGCCCTTCCGGATCACGGCGCAGGGCGTGCGGCCATACATCGCGGTATAGGACGGCATGTGCCAGGCGAGTGTGTCGCGCGCGAGCGGGCCGGAGCCGGTGAGGACGGGGAGTAGGCTGACGCCGTCGAGCTTGTGGCCGCGCGGCGGGGTGGCGCCGGCGAGGGCGGCATAGGTGGGGTAATAGTCGATGGTGTGGACGGGGGTGTCGGTAACGGCGCCGGCCTTGATGTGCCCGGGCCAGCGCACGAGGAGCGGCACGCGGATGCCGCCCTCGTAGGGGGAGCCCTTGCCCTCGCGCAACGGCGCGCAACTGGCCATGCGGGAGAGGCCGCCGTTGTCGCTGGTGAAGACGACGACGGTGGTGGCGGCGAGGCCGAGGGCGTCGAGCCGGGCGAGCAGGCGGCCGACCTCGGTGTCGAGGTGCTCGAGCATGGCGAGGTATTCGGCGGTGGGGCGTTCGCTGTAGCGGGCGTTGGGGGACGTGGTGCGCCGGTAGCCGCGCGCGGCGTGACGCTCGACGAGCGCGCGCGGTGCGGTGAGCTTGGTGTGGGTGGTGAAGTGCATCGCGCAGGCGAACCACGGCCGGTCGCGGTGTCGCTCGATGAAGCCGATGATGTCGTCGGTGATGGCGGTGACGGCTTTGTCCTCGGGGTGATCCTTTTCGTCGGCGGCGCCGCAGAAATCGAAGCCGTAGCGGTCGAAGTAGTTTCCGCCGTCGCGGGCGCGGAGCGGGGCGGCGGGGTAGCTGTCGGCGATATGCCACTTGCCGCTGAGGCCGGTGGCGTAACCGGCGGCGCGGAGGGTGGCGGCGAGGGTGGCGACGGAGGGAGGCAGCGCGAGGGTGGCGGGCGGGATGCGCAGGGCGGCGCGGGGCGGCTCGAGCTCGTGGATGACTTTGAAGACGCCGGTGCGCGCGCCGGATTGGCCGGAGAAGAACGCGGCGCGCGTCGGCGAGCACTGGGCGTCGGCGTAGGCGGCGGTGAAGCGCATGCCCTGGGCGGCGAGGCGGTCGAGGTGCGGGGTGGCGACGTCCTTGTTGCCGTAGCAGCTGAGGCCGGCCCAGCCGAGGTCGTCGGCGAGGATATGGAGGATATTGGGCCGGGCGGCGGGGGCGGCAAAGGCGGAAATCGCGGCGGCG
>JACCEC011610957.1_pt1 | contig 14426 bp, 14 predicted proteins | sample 7450121 | NCBI WGS metagenome assembly JACCEC01 (sample SAMN15323455, study PRJNA562643) | freshwater metagenome | isolation source: river surface water | place: USA:Blue River Watershed | collected 2017-08-18 | reverse complement strand
TGCCCACGTATTCGGCGCGACCGATGTCCTTGAGGTAGGCGTGCTCGGGACCGACCCCAGGGTAATCCAAGCCAGCGCTCACGCTGTGGGTCTCTGTGATCTGGCCGTTGGCGTCTTGCAGGATGTAGGTTCGGTTGCCATGCAGCACGCCAGGTGCCCCGCGTTGCAAGGAGGCCGAGTGCTTGCCGCTCTCCAGTCCCTCGCCAGCGGCTTCGACCCCGATCAGGCGCGTGGCCGGGTAGCCGATGTAGGGATAAAAGATGCCCATGGCATTGCTGCCCCCGCCAACGCAGGCGATCACCGCATCGGGTTGTCGGCCCTGGTGCATGGTGGGCATTTGCGCGATGCACTCCTCGCCGATGACGCTTTGAAAGTCACGCACCATCATGGGATAGGGGTGCGGTCCTGCCACGGTCCCAATGATGTAGAAGGTGTTCTCGACGTTCGTGACCCAATCGCGCAAGGCCTCGTTGAGCGCGTCCTTCAGGGTTCGGCTGCCGCTCTCAACCGGCACCACGGTGGCACCCAACAGTTTCATGCGATAAACGTTGGGGCTTTGGCGCTTGACGTCCTCGCTGCCCATGTAAACCACGCACGCCAGGCCGTAACGGGCGCAGATGGTCGCGGTGGCCACGCCATGTTGACCGGCCCCGGTCTCGGCGATCACCCGTGGCTTGCCCATGCGACGCGCCAGCATGGCTTGGCCGATGGTGTTGTTGATCTTGTGTGCGCCGGTGTGGTTGAGGTCCTCGCGCTTGAGGTAGATCTGTGCGCCACCCACTTCACGGCTCATGCGCGCGGCATGGTAAATCGGCGATGGGCGGCCCACGAAATGGGCCAGCTCGTACTTGAACTCGCGCACGAACTCGGGGTCGGTTCGGTATTTTTCATAGGCCGCGCTGAGTTCCTGAATGGCGTAGGTCAGGGTCTCGCTGACAAAGGAGCCGCCATAGGGGCCAAAGTGGCCTTGGGCGTCGGGTTGCTGGTAGGTGCTCATGCCGGTGGCTTTATAAAAACTCGTGCGTCCATGCACGAGGGGGTTAAACGGTCAGGCTTGGCGAACGGCCTGGATGAAGGCCTGCATTTTTTGGGGGTCTTTGATGCCCTTGGCGGCTTCGACGCCAGAGCTGACATCAACGGACAGCGACAGGCCGCGACCCCGCAGGGCACGCAGGCCATCGGCCACGTTTGCAGGTGTGAGTCCACCAGACAAAACGAGGTGAGAGTTGACGCTTGGAGGCAGCAGTGACCAATTGAACGTTTGCCCGCCACCGCCATAACCCGGCACCAGGGTGTCGAGCAGCAGCGCATGGGCCGAAGGGTAGTCTTGGGCGTATTTTACGAGGTCGAAAGAGGCCGGGTCGTCGCGTGGGATACGGGCGGCGCGCAGGAAACGACAACCGGTGCGACGGGCCATGTCGGCACAAAACCCGGGGCTTTCATCGCCATGGAACTGCAGCCAGGCCCCCGGCACCTGTTCGCAGGCGCGCATGACCTCATCGGCGGTGGCATTGACAAACAGCAACACGGGCGCGACAAAGGCGGGCAAACGGCGGGCCAAATGGGCCGCCCGCTCGGGGGAAATGGCGCGGGGACTGGGGGGATAGAGCACAAATCCGACGGCCTGTGCCCCAAGACCGACGGCAGCATCGACGTCGACCTCGCGGGTCAGGCCGCAAATCTTGATGGGCACAAAAGGCGGGTTCATGGCAGTGCATCATACCCAGGGACGTGCGCCGGCAGTCCCCAGTCGGGCGCGTAGCGAGGTCCGACGAAATACAGCCCATCCGGGGCGAAGGTCGGGGCGGCGGCGTCGCGGTCGCGAGCGGCCAGCACATCGGCCATCCAATCGGGGGGCTGCAAGCCTTGTCCGATCAGAACCAAACAGCCCATGATGTTGCGGATCATGTGGTGCAAAAAGGCGTTGCCCTCAAAGTCAAAGCGCCAATAGGCCCCGCGGCGACCGATGTCGATGCGGTTCAGGGTCTTGACGGGTGTCAGGGCCTGGCAAGCCGAGGCGCGAAACGAGGTGAAATCGTGCTCACCCAAGAGGTGGTCGGCCCCTCGGCGCAGGGCTTGGGCATCGAGGGGTCGAAACACCCAGCCCACACGCCCCGCCTCGAAGCTGGGGCGCACGGGGGATTCGAGCAAGACATAGGTGTAGCGGCGCGAGATGGCGCTGGCGCGAGCGTGAAACGTATCGGGCACCCCACGGGCCCACTGCACGGCGATGTCACGCGGTAAAAAACTGTTGGGCCCGCGCACCCATGAAAACTCGTCGCGCACCACTGGCGTGTCAAAGTGCACCACCTGCATCAGGCCGTGCACACCGGCGTCGGTGCGCCCGGCGCACAGGGTGGAAATGGTTTGATCGGCGAAGGTCGACAAGGCCGACTCGAGGTGATCTTGGATGGTGTGTCCCGAGGGCTGGCTCTGCCAGCCGTTGTACGGCGTGCCGTGGTAACTGACGCCCAAAGCGATGCGCATGGCGATCAGGCGCGCTCGTCGAGCCAGGCGCGGGCGCTTTGTGCCACGTCCGCCGGGGCCTGGGCCGCGACCTCGCGGGCCAACACCAGAGCGGTTTGGGTCAGGCCTTGCGTCCACAGCGCCTGTGCCAGCGCCAAACGCAACGCCCATGGCTCCGTGGGCAAAGCGGCCGGCACAGCAGCGCTGGGGCCCACCTGGGGCAGGTCCAGGGACAAGCCTGCCATCGGATCGGCGCCGAGCGAAGGGCCGACCGGTGACGCGGATGGGGCCGCTGCACGGGCCGCCGGGGTCGGGGGCCGCAAGAGCTCAGCGGGCAAGGGGGGCAATTCCTCGACCCGCGGCAAGTTCAAGTCAAAATCCACCCGCAGGGGGGGCACCGCTTCATCGAGGGCCATCGCCCGTGTCGGGGTCGACGGTTTGCGCATGACACGCCAGATCACCCAGCCCATCAGCAGCACCACCAAACCCAGCGCCGCCCAGGGGGTCAGGGGATGGGCCGCCATTTGCTCGATCGCTGGGGATGGGTTGGGCGGCGCCACCGGCGCCGGCAGACCTGGCCCATCGGACTGGGCCAGGCGATTGAGTTCCTGGATGTTTCGATTCAATTCGGCGGCACGATCGGCCGTTTGCTGGGCCTGTCGCTGCTGGGCGATGCGCTCGCTGCCGGCATCGCCGCCGGGGGCCGACAGGGTCAAGCGGTCCGTGGGGGGATCGCCCTTGTCTCGTTGGGCGGGCTGCACCTTGCCGGTGGCCACCTGAGCGGCATCGGCGGGGGCCGACCCCTCGGTCTGGGCCGCGATTTCGGCCCGGTACTGGGCGAACTCTTCGATCTGCTCCGCCAGCCGTTCGGAGGCCTGCTGCGGGTCGATGGCCTGGATCGCCTCGCGCGAGGGGAGCTTGAGCACGGCGCCGGCTCGCAAGCGATTGACGTTGCCCCCCACGAAGGCTTCAGGGTTGGCCGCTTGCAAGGCCATCAGGCCCTGCGCCATGCGTCCCGAGGCATCCAGGTAATCGGCCACCACTTGGCTGGCGGTGTCACCAGACTGAATCCACACCTGGGCGGGCACACCCATGCGCGGCACCCAAACCGACGTTGATGGATCCAAAAGCAAACCCAATTCACGCTGCAAACGGCCTCGGGGCCACTGCAACTCGAGCAACAGACCCAAGAACCCACCAGGTGCGTTCAACTCGATGCGGACCACGCCGGTCTCGGAGGGTGGACCGATGCGGACGGCATCGGGTTCGACATAGGCCAAACCCGCTGCCTGCCATGAAGGCCGAGGGGCCAAACGCACCTGGATCTGATCGGGTCGGGTGCGACCCAAATCGCCCACAGGCACTTCCACCACCCACTGCGAAGCGGTGTGGGTCAGCACGCGCGGCTCGCCCAGAGTCAAAGCCAGGGCAGACCCCCCCAGGAGCGAGACGCTCAACCAGGTGGCCCCAACGGTTTGTCGAAGGCGCAAAGGAGGATGCATGACCGGATGTGAGGACCGCCTGCGAAGGGTCCTCAGAGCAAAATGCGCAGCATGCGACGCAAGGGTTCGGCAGCCCCCCAGAGCAACTGATCGCCCACCGTGAAGGCCCCCAAAAAGTCGTCGCCCATGGCCAATTTGTGCAAGCGACCCACGGGCACGGTCAGGGTGCCGGTGACGGCGGCGGGGGTGAGTTCACGCTCGGTGATCTCGCGCTCGTTGGGCACCACCTTGACCCAGTCATTGGCCTGGGCCAGGATGTCGTGGACCTCGTCGAGCGGCACATTTTTCTTGAGCTTGACGGTCAGCCCCTGGGAGTGGCAGCGCATGGCGCCGATGCGCACGCACAGGCCATCGATGGGAATCGAGCCGGGCGAGCGGAACGGGGGGTTGCCCAGGATCTTGTTGCACTCGGAACCGCCCTTCCACTCCTCTTTGCTCTGACCGTGCTCGACCGGCACGTCGATCCAAGGGATCAAACTGCCCGCCAAAGCGGTGTTGCGGAAATTTTGGGTGGGAAAGGCCGACGAGCGCATGGTGGCCGACACCTTGCGATCGATGTCGAGGATGGCGCTGGCGGGATCGGCCAACTCACCCTTGACGGCATCGTGCAGGGCACCCATCTGCTGCAAGAGCTCGCGCATGTTCTGCGCCCCGGCGCCTGAAGCGGCCTGGTAGGTCATGGCGCTGACCCATTCGACCAACTTGTGCTGGAACAATCCCCCCATGGCCATGAGCATCAGGCTGACGGTGCAATTGCCACCGATCCAGTCGCGCCCCCCCTTGGCCAAGGCCTGATCGATGACGGACCGGTTGACGGGGTCCAGGATGATGACGGCATGATCGGCCATGCGCAGGGTCGAGGCGGCATCGATCCAATGCCCTTTCCAGCCGGCGGCGCGCAGCTGGGGATAGACCTCTTTGGTGTAGTCACCGCCCTGGCAGGTGATGACGATCTCACAACGCGACAGGGCCGCGATGTCGTTGGCATCTTGGAGCCGGGTTTCGTTTTTGGCCTGGGCCGGTGCCGCACCGCCCGCATTGGAGGTCGAGAAAAACAGCGGCTCAATCAGGTCAAAGTCGCCCTCTTGGACCATGCGATCCATCAGTACCGAGCCGACCATGCCGCGCCAGCCCACCAATCCAACCAACTTGCTCATTTCAACGCCCTTTCGAGTTCAACAGTGCCACGCCGACTGTCTGGTTCCGGCTCGTCTGGCCGGAAGGGCGCACGACGAACCAGAGCCGTTCAGCCCAGGGTGGTCGTGGTTTTAATGGCGCGCGAAGACACCCAGCCCACGTCAGAGGGGGCCTGAAACAGAACCATGTTCAGGGTTTCGCGCATGGATGAATTGTAACAAAGGCCAGACCGGCTGGATTTCACGGGGCTGACGGTGGCGTGGCCGGATCGGGCGGCAGCTGAGACCGATGGGCCAATAGCCAAAAGCGTTGCAACACGGCCCGGTCTGCGGCATGAAAAACCCAAGAACGCAAACCCCCGGCACGCACGACCAAGCGGGGAGACACCAGCCAACTCAGGTAGGGGATGTAGATCAGCTTGACCTGCGTGAGCCGGGCGATCTCCACCTCCTGGTGCGACCATCCGGTTTGACGGATGTGCGTCTCGTCCACCTGGGTGCGGGTGCGCCAGATGTGGCCCAAACCATACAAGAGCCCCAGGCCCCCCAGTCCAAACAGGGTCAGAGAAGGGCCATCGGGCCATTCACCCGTCTGGCGCCAAGCGCCATGGGCCTGCCAAACGACGGCCACGACGGCAAACAGGGCCACCCATCGGGCCGCCCAGGAGAAGGCCGGCCCTTCGACCGCAGTGGTCACGGCTTGTTGGACGCCGGTTCGGGGGGCGCCTTGAGCAGTTCGTTGAGGTTGGCGTTCGCGTCCTCGGCGTTTTCGGATGGGGTGTCCTGATCGGGCAATTCGATTTGCACCTGATCCAGATCGACCTTGGGGGCCTTGTCCAGGAACATCATGACCGACTGGGGCACAAAAATCACGACCACCACCAGGATCAGTTGCAAAATCACCCAAGGGATGGACCCGAGGTAAATGTCGCGCGATTCGATTTTTTGGGTCAAAGCGCCTGACTTGAACAGGCTGTCTGAGATGCCCCGCAAATAAAAGAGCGCGAAACCAAATGGCGGGTGCATGAAACTGGTCTGCATGTTGACACACAGCAGCACGCCGAACCACACCAAATCGATGCCCATCTTTTCAGCCACTGGCCCCAGCAGGGGCAGGATGATGAAGGCGATCTCGAAGAAGTCGAGGAAAAAGGCCAAAAAGAAGATGAAGATGTTGACGACCAGCAGGAAACCCACCTGACCACCTGGCAAATCGCTGAGCATGTGCTCGATCCAACGACCCCCATCGACCCCTTGAAAGACCAGCGAGAACACGCGCGAGCCAATCAGGATGAACACCACCATGGCGGTGATGCGCATCGTGCCCGCCATGGCCTCGCGAACCAGGGGCCAGCTCAGGCGCTTGTGCATGGCCGCCAGCACAAAGGCACCAAAGGCCCCCATGGCACCGGCCTCGGTCGGGGTGGCGATGGCGGTGTTGATGCCGGGCAAGCCGCCCATGCTGCCGAGCACGGCAAAAATAAGCACCGCCGAAGGGATGATCCCGCGCAGGCACTTGGCCCACAAGGTCCAGCCCTGGAGGGTGCGCGCCTCGGGGGGCACGCCGGGCAAGGCGTTGGGACGGATGCGGGTCAGAATGAAGGTGTAGATGGCAAACAAAATGATCTGCAAGATCGAGGGACCCCAGGCCCCTTTGTACATGTCGCCCACCGACTGACCCAACTGATCGGCCATGACGACCAGCACCAGCGAGGGGGGGACCAACTGCGTGATGGTGCCCGAGGCCGCCAACACGCCGGTGGCGTAACGCATGTCGTAGCCGTAGCGAATCATGACTGGCAGCGAGATCATGGCCATGGCGATCACCTGCCCGGCCACCGTGCCCGTGATGGCACCCAAAATGAAGCCCACGATGATGACCGAGTAACCCAGCCCTCCCCTGACCGGACCAAAGAGCTGACCCATGGAGTCGAGCATGTCCTCGGCCAAGCCGCATTTCTCCAGCAGACTGCCCATCAAGGTGAAAAAAGGAATGGCCAGCAGCAATTCATTGGACAAAATACCAAAAATATTGAGCGGCAGGTTGTTCAGGAAGCTGACGGGGAACCACCCCATCTCGATCGCATAAAAGCCACAATACAAGCCCAAGGCACCGAGTGAAAAGGCCACTGGAAAGCCAATGAGCATGACGATGATGAGCCCCAAGAACATCAGGGGCGCGAATTGTTCCATGGTCATTGCAGGGGCCTTTCGTACACGAGGTTCATTTCATATTGGCCACGCAACCAGCCGACGCGCTTGACGACCTCGAAAAAGCCCTGGATGAACACCATGGCAAAACCCAAGGGCAACATGAGCATGGCCGGCCAGCGGATCAGGCCACCAGCGTTGCTCGACATTTCGTTGGTCTGCCACATCTGCAGGAACAGGGGCAGCGAGAGCTTGAACATCAGGGCCATGAGTGGCAACAAAAACACCACCAGTCCAAACAGGTCCACATAGACCTTGCCACGCGCCGAGAGCTTGCCGTACACGATGTCAACCCGCACGTGCTCGTTGACACGCAACACCCAGGCCGAGCCCAGCATCACACACACGGCAAACAAATACCACTGGATTTCGAGCCAGGCATTGGACGAATTGCTGAAACCAAATCGGACGAAGGCGTTGGCGCAACTGATGAAGCAAGAGGCAAACACGGCCCAGGCCGCGATTTCACCAAAGCGTCTGTTGATGCCGTCGACCCATTCGGCGCATGCGAGTAAGAATTTCATGGTCGTTGTACTGGTTTTTTGAACAAGAAGGGACGTCTCTTTTGAGACAGCCTGCAATTGTCGCATGCAAAAGACGGGCCATGAAAAAAGCCCAGCTTGCGCCGGGCTTTGCACCACGCTGGGGCATGACGCCCCGCTCAGGGGCGCGACGCCATCAGAGCTTGGCAGACTGCATGAAGTTGTCGAAGCGGGCCTCGGTGACGCGGAACCAGATGTTGGCTTCGCGACGCCAAGCGGCGTAGTCGCTGTAAACCTTCTTCCAGTTGGCGTTCTTGGCCGAGAGCTCGGCATACAACTCTTCGGACACTTTGAAGGCGGCGTCGATCATGTCCTTGGGCAGGGGGAACAATTGAGCCCCACCAGCGACCAGTTGTTTGAGGGCGGTGGCGTTGCGGTAGTCGTACTTGGCCTGAATGTCGAGGTGGGTGTAGGCAGAGGCGGCGTCGATGATCGCCTTGTTCTCGGCCGACAGGCTGTCCCACACTTTGCCGTTGACATACAGGTCCAGCTGGGGGCCACCCTCCCACCAAGCGGGGTAGGCGTAATGCTTGGCGACTTTGTAGAAGCCCAACTTGATGTCATCGTAGGGCCCGATCCACTCGGCGGCGTCAACGGTGCCTTTTTCCAGTGCCTGGTAGATTTCACCCGCGGGGATGTTTTGCGGCACACCCCCCAAGCGTTCGACCACGCGGCCAGCGAAACCGCCGACGCGGAACTTGGTGCCCTTGAACTCGGCCAGCGACTTGAAGGGTTTGCGGAACCATCCGCCCATCTGGGCACCGGTGTTGCCCATGGGGAAGTTGACGATGTTGTAACCCCGGTAAAAGTCGCGCAACAACTTCATGCCGTTGCCCTCAAACATCCAGGCGTTCATCTGACGCGCGTTCAGGCCAAAGGGAATGGCACAGCTCAGGGCGAAGGTTTCGTCCTTGCCGAAGAAATAGTACGAGGCGGTGTTGGCCATGTCGACCGCGCCATCTTTGACGGCGTCGAGCACGCCGAAGGCGGGCACGATCTCACCGGCGGGGTGGGTGCTGATTTCGATCTTGCCGCCCGACATTTCCTTGACCTTGGCGGCAAACACTTCGGTGCCCCCAAACAGGGTGTCGAGGGACTTGGGAAAGCTGGACGCCAGGCGGAAGCGCAGCACGGGCTGGGCTTGAACGGCAGGGGCGACACCAGCGGCCAAAACGCCAGCGATGCCAGCGTGCTTGAGGGCGGAACGACGATCCATGTGGTAAGACTCCATCAATGTGAAAAGGGTTGAAGGCGCACCCCACCGGGTCACCTGTGGGACTGCATTGTAAAGAAGTTGGTGGCACCGGCGTTGTGGGGTTTTCCCCTCGGGTAAACCCGTAAAAACGGGTCCGTCCACGTGCCATCAGGCGCGCAATGGAATGGTGTTGTCGATGGGGAATCGGCGCTGGACGGCTTGCCGAATGCCAGCGGCGTCCAGCCCCAACTCGGCGAGCAAACGCGCCGGGTCCCCGTGTTCGGTCCAGGCATCGGCCAGACCCAGTTGCAAGACCGGCATGTGCACGCCCTGGGCGGCCAGGCATTCGAGCACGGCACTGCCTGCCCCGCCGGCGATGGCCCCTTCCTCGACGGTGACCAAGGCCTGATGGGTGCGCGCCAATTGCAAGACCAGCTCGGCATCGAGCGGCTTGGCCCAGCGCATGTTGGCCACGGTGGCGTCCAGGCTTTGTGCGGCCTCCAGTGCCGGGTAGAGCAAGGTGCCAAAAGCCAATATGGCGATGCGCTGGCCTTCGCGTCGGATTTCCCCTTTGCCGAACGGCAGGGCCTGCAAGCCCGGATCAACCGGCCGCCCCACCCCCGCGCCACGCGGATAACGCACGGCCACCGCGTGGTCTTGCTGGTAGGCGGTGGTGAGCAATTTCCGACACTCGTCTTCGTCGGCCGGACAAGCGACGCTGACATGGGGCACGCAACGCAAAAAAGGGATGTCAAACACCCCGGCGTGGGTGGCCCCATCGGCACCGACGATGCCGGCGCGATCCAAGGCCAGGACCATGGGTAATTTTTGCAAGGCCACGTCATGGATGAGTTGGTCGTATGCGCGTTGCAAAAAGGTGGAGTAGATCGCGACCACGGGCTTGAGCCCTTCGCAAGCCAAGCCAGCGGCAAACGTGACGGCGTGCTGTTCGGCGATGCCCACGTCGTGATAGCGATCCGGGAAGCGGCGATGGAACTCGACCATGCCCGAGCCCTCGCGCATGGCCGGGGTGATGCCCACCAAACGCGGATCGGCTTGCGCCATGTCACACAACCACTGCCCAAACACCTGGGTGAAGGTGGTCTTGGGTGCGCTGGCGGGTGGGGTCAAACCGACCGCCGGATCGAATTTGCCTGGGCCGTGGTAGGCCACGGGGTCGGCTTCGGCAAACTTGTAGCCCTGCCCTTTTTTGGTGACCACGTGCAAAAACTGTGGGCCACTCAGGTGTTTGAGGTTCTCCAAGGTGGGGATCAAGGCGTCGAGGTCGTGTCCGTCGATGGGGCCGACGTAGTTGAAACCAAACTTCTCGAACAAGGTGATGGGCGAGATCAGGTGCTTGGCCTGTTCCTCGAAGCGGCGCGCCAGGTCCAACAAGGGGGTAGGGGCACCGCGCAGGACCTGTTTGCCCACCTCGCGGGCGGTGGCGTAAAAACGCCCGCTCATGAGTTGGGCCAGGTATCGATTCAGAGCCCCCACCGGAGGGCTGATGGACATGTCGTTGTCGTTGAGCACGACCAAGAGGTTGCAATCGGCCACACCCGCGTTGTTGAGCGCCTCAAAGGCCATGCCGGCCGTCATGGCCCCATCGCCGATGATGGCCACCGCGTGGCGCTGTTCACCCTTTTGGCGCGCAGCCAAGGCCATGCCCAAGGCAGCCGATATGCTGGTCGAGGAATGGGCGGTGCCAAACGCGTCGTACTCGCTCTCTTCGCGCCGAGGGAAGCCAGACAAGCCATGGCGCTGGCGCAGAGTGGCCATGCGGTCGCGCCGCCCAGTCAGGATTTTGTGCGGATAGGTCTGGTGTCCGACGTCCCACACCAAGCGATCGTGCGGGGTGTTGAACACGTGGTGGAGGGCCACGGTCAATTCGACGGTGCCCAGGTTGGAGCTCAGGTGCCCGCCGGTCTTGGACACGCTGTCGAGCAGATAAGCCCTCAACTCATCGGCCAAGGTGCGCAGTTGCTCACGCGGGATGCGCCGCAAATCGGCGGGGGTTTGGATGGTTTCAAGCAAGCTCATGGCGCAACAGGGGTCAGTGGGTGCGACCGACCACCTGCAAAGCCAGGTCGGACAACAAGTGGGTTTGGGACAAGCCACTGCGCGCCAGGGCGTCGAGGGCTTGTTGCAACAACTGGTTGGCGTATTGCCGGGAACGGTCCAGGCCCATCAGCGACACATACGTGGGCTTGTCGTTGGCGGCGTCCTTGCCAGCGGTTTTGCCCAAGGTCGCCGAATCGGCTGTCACATCGAGCACATCGTCGATGACCTGAAACGCAATGCCCAGGGCCTGACCGTAATGGCTCAGGCATTCAAGCGCCTGCGGCCCCGCCTGTCCACAGGCCGCCCCCAAGCGGACGCTGGCCCACAGCAAGGCCCCCGTCTTGAGCTCATGCATGCGACGCAAACCCGCTTCGTCCAGCCGTGTTCCTACGCTGGCCAGGTCGATGGCCTGTCCACCCGCCATCCCGTCATGTCCAGCGGCGCGCGCGAGGATGCGACACAAACGCCCTTGCAAATCGTCAGGGACGGTCCCGCCCTCGGGTGTCAGCACTTCGAACGCGAGGGCTTGCAAGGCATCGCCCGCCAACAGGGCTTGGGCCTGTCCAAACTGCACATGCACGGTGGGCTTGCCGCGGCGCAACACGTCGTTGTCCATGCAGGGCATGTCGTCATGGACCAAGGAATAGGCATGGATGAGTTCGATGGCGCAGGCGGCCCGCAGGGCCGCCTCGTCCAGGGCGGGATCATCGGCACCGGTGCTGACCGCATGACGGGCCGCGAGCACCAAGAGTGGGCGCAAGCGCTTTCCGCCGTCGAGCACCGCGTAGCGCATGGCCGTGCCCAATTCGGCGGGCGCCTGGGCCGGCACCCACTCGGAGAGCGCCGCTTCGATGCGGTGCAACTGGGTGGGCATCCAATCGGAAAAGGGAACCAAGGTACTCAATGCCCCTCCAGCCAGGGCTTCATGACCCCGTCGTCCATGACTTGGATTTGTTGCTCGATGGCGTCGAGCTTGCCACGACAGAATTCGAGCAAACGGGCCGACCGCTGATAGGCCGACAACAACTGATCCAGGGGCAATTGGCCCGACTCCATGCGGCCCACCCAAAGTTCGAGCTCGGCCACCGCCTCTTCGTAGGTGGCGGGCAGGTCGGGCTCTGGGGTCGTGACGGGGGCAGATGGGGCCATGGCGGTGTTTCGGATCAAGCTTGGAGGGGGATTATCCCGCATGTCGAGGACCGTCGTGGCCGGGACGGGTACAATCCCATTCCCTTTGCGGCACCCCGCCGTTTCTTTATTCACCTCCCTGTGGGGAGTCTTTGGTCAGGTCACCCATGTCTGATTTAAGTCTTCAACTGCAGCAGGCTCAAAGTCAACTTCCTGTTTCTGCTTATTTTGACGAAGCGCTGTATGGGCGCGAGATGGAGGTCCTGTTTCAACAGGGGCCCCGCTACGTCGGGCATCGCCTGAGCGTGCCCGAAACAGGACAGTTTTATGCCTTGCCCCAAGAAAACCAGGGCCGGGCGCTGGTGCACACCCCAAACGGCATCGAGCTGATCTCGAACGTGTGTCGCCACCGCCAAGCGGTCATGCTCAAAGGGCGCGGGCATCTGAGCTCGGACCGCGCCGCCGCCGGTGGCAACATCGTCTGTCCCCTGCACCGCTGGACCTATTCGCCCAGCGGCGAGTTGTTGGGCGCGCCCCATTTCCAGCAAGACCCCTGCCTGAACCTGAAGAACCATCGCTTGCGCGAATGGAACGGCCTGCTGTTTGAAGACAATGGCCGCGACATCGCCGCTGACTTGGCGGGCATGGGGCCACAGCACGCGCTCAACTTTGAGGGATACGCGCTCGACCGTGTCGAAATGCACGAGTGCCACTACAACTGGAAAACCTTCATCGAGGTCTACCTTGAGGATTACCACGTCGGCCCCTTCCACCCGGGACTGGGCAACTTTGTCACCTGCGAGGACCTGCGTTGGGAATTCAAACCCGAGTATTCGGTGCAGACGGTGGGCATTTCGGATCAGCTGCGCAAGTCGGGCAGCCCGGTCTATCGCCGCTGGCAAGAGGTGTTGTTGAAATACCGCGAGGGTCTTGTGCCCGACCAAGGGGCCATCTGGCTCACCTATTACCCGCACATCATGGTCGAGTGGTACCCGCACGTGTTGACGGTGTCGACGCTCCACCCCATGGGTCCACGCAAGACCCTGAACATGGTCGAGTTTTATTACCCCGAAGAAATCGTCGCGTTCGAGCGCGAGTTCGTCGAGGCCCAGCAGGCCGCTTACATGGAAACCTGCATCGAGGACGACGAGATCGCCGAACGCATGGACGAGGGCCGCTGGGCGCTCTATCAGCGCGGTGACAATGAAATGGGCCCGTACCAAAGCCCGATGGAAGATGGCATGCAGCATTTCCATGAGTGGTACAGAAAGCGACTGAAGCCGTGAACTCTCCCTTGATGTCGGTGACGCAATTGCGCCAGCGCCTGGCCGCAGGCGAAACGGTGCGCATGTTTGATTGCACGGGGGACCTGATGAAGCCAGAAAACGGCCCCGTTCAGTACCGCGAGCAGCACATCGTCGGGGCGCGCTACGCAGACCTGAACCGGCACCTGAGTGCCCATGGCGATCAACCGAAAGTCAACGGCGGGCGGCACCCTTTGCCCACCCGTGAGGCGTTTGCCCAATGGCTGGGGTCCGAGGGCGTTGATGCCCAGACCCCGGTGGTGGTGTATGACCGCAATGGACTCAATTACTGTGGCCGGCTGTGGTGGATGTTGCGTTGGTGCGGACACGATGCGGTGTGGGTGCTCGACGGCGGCTTGCAGGCATGGTTGGCCGCTGGCGGTGCCGTGGCCGGTGGCGAGGAAGCGGTGCCTGCCCCCAAGCGCTACGCCTTGTCAGAACCCCTCGTCCGTCTGGTCCACACCGACGAGGTGCTCACCCAATTGGGCCGTCCCAGCCAGACCCTGAGCGATGCGCGTGCCCCGGCCCGCTTTCGCGGTGAGGTCGAGCCCCTCGATCCGATCGCGGGGCACATCCCCGGCGCGCTGAACCGTCCGTTTGCCGACAACCTCGGGCCGGATGGCCTGTTCAAGTCCCCCGAGGTGTTGCGCCAGGAGCTGAGCGCCCTGTTGGCGGGGCGCGATCCGAGCGGCGTGGTGCACCACTGCGGCAGCGGCGTGAGCGCGGTGCCCAATGTTTTGGCCATGGAAGTGGCGGGTTTGGGCGCCAGTGGTCTGTATGCGGGCAGTTGGAGCGAATGGTCCAACACCCCGGGCACACCTTGCGCCAAGGGCTAGGCCCCGCTCACCCCCTCAGAGCGAGGTGAACCAGCGCTTGATCAG
>JACCEC010963313.1_pt1 | contig 14439 bp, 11 predicted proteins | sample 7450121 | NCBI WGS metagenome assembly JACCEC01 (sample SAMN15323455, study PRJNA562643) | freshwater metagenome | isolation source: river surface water | place: USA:Blue River Watershed | collected 2017-08-18 | reverse complement strand
ATCGCGGTCTTTCGGAAACGACCACATGTTTTCGAACCTGGAGAGGTGGCAGAGTGGTCGAATGTACCTGACTCGAAATCAGGCGTACCGCAAGGTACCGTGGGTTCGAATCCCACCCTCTCCGCCAATTCCCTCGCACTCTCGCGACGGCAGCATTACTCCCCCAGCGGCTTAGGCTTCTGGGCGCAAGGCCTCTTCGGAGGCCTTTGCTTTTTTTCGATCAGTTTGGTCGTGAGCTAATTCATTCAGATGGTGCAAGGCGATATGCCATCTCTATTGCCCACATTTGCAGTAATTCCTGAAGCTCGGATAGCATCATTTGAGCGGCCATTCGAGGCTGGAAAATTTTCCGATCTTTATTGCCTCAGGTAGCCAGTCCAAATGCGTGCTCAGATCTGATCCACTTAATCCGCATTCCCACAAGATGATGACTCGCCATCCACTGGCAATAAGGTCATTCAAATTCTTTTGGTCTCGCGCCATATTCGCCGCAAATTTTTTTGACCATTTTGTCGGATTGGTGGCGGGCGTCGTCGAATATTTGCAGTTCTGATGTCGGTGCCAAAAGCACCCATGAACAAAGATTGCTAATTCATACTTCGGAAGAACGAGATCCGGGCTTCCCGGGAGTCCCTTGTGGTGAAGCCGATATCGGAAGCCCATACCGTGCAGGAAGTGACGTACTGTCAACTCCGGTTTGGTATTCTTCGACCCGATTCCGGCCATCATCCGCGAGCGAGTGATGCTATCGACGATGTCCATTCTTCCTGGTATCCTGGCAAAGCCTCGCAATCCTGAATGCAAAAAATGAAACGACCAGACTTGATCCCGATAGTTGATTTGTTTGCCGGCCCCGGTGGCCTCGGTGAGGGATTCTCGTCTGTTGAAGGTGATCCGTTCCGAATCATTGTATCCGCGGAGATGGAGTCATCGGCCCATCAGACTCTGCGCCTTCGTGCGTTCTATCGGAACCTCAGGCGGCAAGGGAGCGAGTTTCTGGCTCCGTATTATCGTTTGTGCAATGAAGGGATCGACGATCCATTTCACCCCGATACAAAGCTTGACGAGGTTGCCGAACGGGCACGCCGAGAAGCTGAGCATGAGGCTCGACAGCTCACACTAGGCGACAAGGATGACAACCGAACTCTAGACAAAATTCTGAAAGAGCAGGGGCTTAGTGGAGCATCGCCTTGGGTCTTGATTGGCGGCCCCCCGTGCCAAGCGTATTCCCTCGTTGGGCGTTCCAGAAACCGAGGCAAGTTGGACTACAAACCGGAGGAGGATCACAGGCATTTCCTTTATCGCGAATATCTCAGGATCATCCAGCAATACAGGCCGGCTGTATTCGTGATGGAGAATGTCAAAGGCATCCTCTCATCCAAAGTTGACGGGAAGCAGATCTTCCACACGATTCTTCATGATCTGGCGGACCCTGACAAGGCTCTAAACAAGCGCAAAGCGGGAGCTTCGGGCTATCGAATCTATTCACTCTCTTGCCCAACCTATTTTGATCTCGACGAGAACCAAAGTGCGGACGAAATTGACGCACGAGACTTCATTGTCAAAGCAGAGGAATATGGTATTCCTCAAGCGCGTCACAGAGTTATTCTTCTTGGTGTGAGAAAAGATCTGTGCAGTGGGCCAAATCCTATTAAGCCGGAGCAGCTGGTTCGCTGCCGTGAACGTTCAGTTAGAGAAGTTATTGGTCATCTTCCACCGCTGCGTAGCAAGCTTAGCAAGCAAGAAGATGGTGACAAACTTTGGGCTGCAACACTCAATGAACATCTTTTGCATCTTGAAAAAGAAGCCATTTCGAAGTCCGATTATGGAGATCTGGCAGATATCTTGAGTCAATGCAGGCAGAGCGCAAAGAAAGGGCTAACTACGGGAGGTACTCGGGTTAAAAAGCCCGAAAAATGGGTACCTTTGATGTCCGATTTGGAGCGCTGGTACTACGATTCTAATATTAAGCATTGGCTTAACCATGAGTCACGAGGACATATGGCGGGCGATTTACTACGATATGCGTACTCGGCAGCCTTCGCAGAGGCTCGAGGGAGGTCGCCCAAAGGCCACGAAGAATTTCAATTCGCTGGCCTTAGGCCGAATCATGAAAACTGGGAATCAGGAAAATTTTCTGATCGCTTTCGGGTTCAAATCAAGAGCGCAGCGGCGACGACAATTACAAGCCACATCTCAAAAGATGGTCATTACTTCATTCATTATGACCCGAAGCAATGTCGCAGCCTGACTGTTAGAGAGGCTGCGCGATTGCAAACATTCCCAGACAATTATTTTTTCCAAGGGAATCGAACACAACAATTCCATCAAGTTGGAAATGCAGTGCCTCCGCTATTGGCTAACAAGATTGCGAAAATAGTCAAATCTCTCCTCGATCAGTCGCACAATCGGTTTAATTGATGGCGGCTTTGTACGAATGTAAAGTTAGTGCGGGGGGCGACGTAGGTCATTAGACTGCATGGCTGTTTGAATGGAAAGTCGGTGAAGTCTTGTTATGAAAAATTCGACAGACGTTCTTTGAATTACACGCCAAAGACAATAGCAAGGCGTTTGAGATCCAGCCAAATCATCCGCAGCTTTTAATTCGCCCATTTTCAATTTTGTGGCGATGATCCCTGAGATTGCATTTCTCCATTTCGAAGTTGCCAATGACAGCACTGTCACGTACCCGTCCGAAAGCACGAGCTAAAAATCATTGGCACTACTAATTCCTTGAAAGCAATTTCTTGAGCACTGTGCTTCGGTAGCATTTTCATTGCCCCCAATTCTTACGATATAATTTTTTGAATTAGGCGATGACGTCGTGGCCGCCGCACTTTTTCGGATTTGTGTTTTTGAGGGGGCAGATTTGTCGGAAACTTTAGAGGTGCTCCCCGATCCGGTGAGCCTTATCGAATCCATGCGTGCGATAGGGTATACGTCGGAAACAGCCGTTGCTGATCTCGTAGACAACAGCATTTCTGCCAATGCGTCAGCAATTCGAATTGAATATGATGCATCTTCAGAACCATATGTCGCCATTCTTGATAATGGCCATGGCATGGATGCGGTTGAGTTGACAAACGCTATGCGGCACGGTAGCCGTAACCCGGTTGACATTAGATCGTCCCATGATTTGGGACGTTTTGGCTTAGGGCTAAAAACTGCTTCTCTCTCGCAGTGCCGCAAGCTGACTGTCGTTAGCAAGCGACATGACGACGTCCATGCGCGGTGCTGGGATCTAGATTTCGTACAAATAGAGAATCGCTGGGTCGTTGTAGTGCCCTCCGAAAAAGAACGAAGGATGCTTCCTCTCTATGACCAGTTATTAGCTCAGAAGTGTGGGACGCTGGTTGTATGGCAGGCCCTTGACAGATTAATGTCGGGGTCAGTGAACCCTATCGAAGAAATGAAAAGCCGGATGTCGGATCTCTACGATCACCTATCTTTTGTGTTTCATCGATTCACCAGCAAAGAAGCCAATTTTCCAGCAGTCGAAATTATTGTAAATGGGTTGAAGTTAAAATCGCTGGATCCCTTCTTGAAGGACAATGATTTCAGTCAGCCGCTCGAAGGGCAAGAGATTCGAATTGGCACAGAAATTGTGACAGTGCAGCCGTACGTACTTCCGCACATGAGTCATTTAAGTGGGGATCAGATTGATATCGCTGGGGGGCGTGAAGGGCTGCGATCCAATCAAGGTTTCTACGTTTACCGAAATCGGCGCTTGGTCATATGGGGAACTTGGTTCAGGTTGGTACCCAAAGAAGAGTTCTTCAAGCTGACTCGAGTTCAGGTAGACATTCCCAATTCTCTTGATCATCTTTGGTCGCTCGACATCAAGAAGTCGGCAGCATACCCTCCTGATGTTATTCGGAATCGGTTAAGAGATCTGATACCTCACTTCGCAAATTCAAGCCGAACAACAATTACCTATCCAGGCCGGAAGCAACGTCACAAATCTGCCTTCCATCCCCTTTGGGAGCGAATTGAACCAACTCATGGCACTTTTCGCTACCAGCTCAATCCTGATCATCCGGTCATTAGACATCTCTCCGATAATCTGGACAAAGAGGCCCAGAGAGCTTTGGATCATATTCTCGAATTGATTGCAGCGGCGCTGCCATTCGAGTCGATTTATTCCGACATGTGTACTGACAAGCGATCAGATTCTTCCGACAGCCAGCTTGCAGAAATTTGCACCTTAGTAGCAAGGATTATGGACGTTGCTAAGCTGAAGCTCGACGCCGTGCTGGAACTTGATCCCATTGGAAGATTCCCGCAATACCACGATGTGCTTCGTAAGGAGTTTGGCGGATGAGCGATTATTCGATTGACCATGTTGGCATGGCGATGAGCATCATAAATGGACGTCCATTAACTGATTCGCTGCTCGAGGAGGTGCTAAGCATTCTCGCCAAAGTTGATGCAAACCTTGGTCAAGACGACTTGAATCGTGTACGCGGCAAGCTTGAATCGACTATCGGAATTCGAATGGCTGTGGGTGAAGTTATTCGAGAGGGCTCTCATGCGCCCTGGATTTCGGATGCAAAGGGCACGATTGAATGGCATTACTGGGATAGTTACAAGCGCTTGCTTGCTTCCCAAGGTTGGAGTCCAAGCGTGGTTCAAGTGCTTGACGAAGACGCAGATAATATCCTTACCGAATGCGGCAATCCGGCCAGGGCTGATTCTTGGGCAATCCGGGGGCTTGTAATGGGTGACGTTCAATCGGGAAAGACTGCCAGCTACAGTGGCCTGATTGCAAAAGCTGCCGACGCAGGATATCGAGTGATCGTACTTCTGACGGGAATGATCGAGGATCTACGTCGACAAACTCAGGAGCGTCTGGATTCCGGATTTGTTGGTAGGGATAGTCGCGATATTTTCGGAAACAATCGGAACATGAAGGCAATAGGTGCAGGGATCTACAGGAATAAGGCGGCAAACGTCTTGACCTCAGTTGACTTCGACTTCCTTACGAACAACGCGAAGATTCTTGGAGGAATTCCGCTTGCTAATATTAGCGAGCCGATTCTTTTTGTGATGAAGAAAAATAAGGCTCCATTGGAAAATCTAATGGGCTGGTTGGAAGCGCCGCTGAAGCTGTCGGGCCACCAAAAGCACCAGCTGCCTCTCATGATCATCGACGATGAAGCGGATAACGCATCTGTAAATGTGCGCAAGGAAGGGCAGACTCCCGCAATTATTAACAGTCTGATTCGAGGGATAATTGAAAAATTTTCTTGTTCTTCGTACGTTGCGTATACCGCAACTCCGTTTGCAAATGTTTTTATTAACCCTGATAACGAGACTGATCTCTTTCCGTCAAATTTTATCTATAGCCTAAATACACCATCGCATTACATTGGTGCTAGTAGCATTTTTCTAGAAGAAGGCGCGCACTATCACCAGTTGCGTGATATTGCAGACGCGGAGCAAAGCCTTCCATATGGCCACAAGAAAGATCATGTCGTAATTGACTTACCCGAGAGTCTGAAGGTTGCAGTGAGAGTATTCCTGTTGAGCTGCGCAATTAGGGATATAAGAGGGGAGGAGCTACGTCATCGATCTATGTTGGTTAACGTCAGTCGGTTCACTGACGTCCAAGCGCGAGTGTCCGAAAAGATTCGAAGTTATCTATGGAATCTTCAAGAGGAAATTCGCCAGTATCTTCTGAGTATGGCATGGCGTCAGCATTCAGATCTGATTCAACTGCAAAAAATTTGGGATGATGAATTTGTTGATGCAGGCGTGTCTTGGGAGCAAATCAGGGAAAAGCTTTACGAGGCAGTTGCTTCAATCAAAGTTGTGACAGTCAATCAGAAATCGGAGCAGGACGAGAAGCTAGATTATTCAAGATACAAGAATACTGAAAAGGGCCGTCGCGTCATTGCAGTAGGTGGACTGACACTGTCGCGAGGGTTGACTCTGGAAGGGTTGTCGGTCAGCTACTTTTTCCGTAATTCAAAGGCTTATGACACCCTTCTGCAGATGGGGCGATGGTTTGGCTACAGGCCTGGGTACGAAGACTTATTCCGAATTTGGATGGATAGTGACGCGCAAGATTGGTATGCGCATATTGCGGGCGCAGTCGCTGAACTCAGGACAGACTTTAAGAGGATGAGTGCCAATCGACTACCTCCCTCTCAATTCGGGATTCGAGTTAAATCTCATCCTGACACTCTGATTGTCACCGCGCAAAACAAGATGCGAAGCGCCCGTGACGTAGCTCATTCCGTATCTTTCAGTGCATTTGGGGCAGAAACTGCTTTTATACCTAAGGTGGCTGTACTTAACGAGCAGAACGTCAAACGAGTTGCGGCCTTCGTGCGAGAGGAAGGAATTCCTAAGGTAGTAAATAACCGATATGTTTGGAAAAACATTCCTAAGAAACGCATTTCGGAATTCCTAGCAGAGCTCAACATCAGCAACATGAATATCCAATTCTTGCCTGATGCTCAGGAGGGCGATAGGCCACTGTTTCGTTTTATCGAAAAAAATGCCTATGACGCTTTGGATAAGTGGGATGTATGTATCCCACAGGGGCAGGGTGAGCTTATGGTTGAAGACTTGGTGGTGTTGCTTCCAGATGGAGCTATGGGTGGGGTGCGATGCAGAAAGCGGCAATTTGAAAGAACAGCCAAGGGAGTCCCCTACCTGCGACTTAATAAGCAGAGAGTCGGCGATACGAGTGATGAACGAGTTGAGATGGATCAGTCCCAAATTGAAGCTGCTGACTTGGCTTGGAGGCTAGAGAAAGAAAAAGACACAAAAAAAGGCCATAGCACTCCTGGATACATGTATAGACGATTCCGAACAACGCCGCTGCTCACGATTCATCTAATTGAATGTGCGCCACCGGGCGGGAAGAGTCCAGAAAAAATGCTGCGGGTTGAAGAAGTGGGAACGGCCCCGATGGTTGCGGTTAGCCTCAGTTTTCCCGACTTCGACCCAATGTCGAAAGGTGAGCGCGTCGTTTATCGGTTAAACAAAATCGCTCTGCAAGATCTCTTCGGTGCAGAAGATGAGGATGACGATGACATTGATTGAAACTCTTTGGCAGCAAATTCGAAAGGAAGCGTCCGAAAGTCGGATTCAAGAAGGTGAATTTCGACTGGTTCGCATCAACCAACAACATCCCTTCGAATTCTATGCAGGTTTAGATGGTGCCGGGTCGATCTTGTTTGCCGTAAGTATTAGTGTACGGCCACCGTCGATCGACGCAGATATTGGAGCGCTCAATTACGTTAGGACAAAGCGAGCTGGTGGTAATTGGATCATGGCATTACGCCTTACTAGTCCGGACTTGGAGCCAGTTTTCGGACGTCTTTGTCAAGACTTGATTGGCGAGGCCGAAATTGTAGCTACCGAAGCCGCACTAATCTTGTTGTTCAGAGATCGACTTTTGCTATGGATGCGGCTTTTCCGAGATGGCGGCTCAGGGCTTCTGCAGAATTTTCAGATCAAGGGCCTTATTGCTGAGCTTCTAGCACTTGAAGGATTTATAGAATGCACCGACGATCCTTCCCCCGCTGTTGTTTCATGGGTTGGCCCATCAGGTGCAGATCAAGATTTTTTGTTTAATGATCGTGCTTTCGAAATAAAAGCCGTTTCTCCTAATGCAGAAAAGGTGAGTATTTCTTCAGCACATCAACTGCACGCAAATCTCCCTCTAGAGCTTCGCCTTTACGTGCTCCGCGATAGTACGCCATCAGAAGATTTTTCGATAAGCCTGTCGACACTAACTAGCCGTATAGAACAACGGCTGTCAGGTTGGCCAAGCGCATTACACGCCTTTCGGTCAAAGCTTGTACAGGCCGGATATGTAGAAAACGACCATTATCAAAGCGTTGCATTCACTTTGATGGAAATCAGGCGCTACTTCGTAAGCAACAAATTTCCTAAGCTCGTGAGGCCCGGATTGCCTGACGCAATAGCTGACGTGAGTTACAACTTGCTTCTTTCTTCGATTACACCGTTCCTAATTTCGGAGAACTAGGATGCAGCCTGAAGATTTCCTGAATGAGCTCGCACAATTAGTTGCCCGTCGCAGTAAAGCCAGTCACCTTGTCGATACTCTCGCTTTCGTCAACGAGGTTGCCGATCGTCTTGAGGGGGATCCGGTATTCGGTGAATTCGAACAAGTTGAATACCAGGGTACTGGTCCAAAGAACAAGCTGCTCAAACTGCACGGGTTTACAAATCTCGATGACGCGGATGGGAGCGTTGGGATCGTCATCGGGAAATGGGAGGATATATCCGCGCCGATGACACTTGCCAAAGCTATGGTGGATCAGCTATCCGGGTGGATGGAAAATTTTGTCCATGAGGCAATAGAGGGCGATCTCCACCAACGGATCGCAGAAGCCAACCCCGCTTATGAATTGGCCTTGCGCCTGAATAATGAAGCACACAAAATAAACCGAATCCGCTTTCATATATTCACGAATCTCACTCTAAGTAGCCGATTCAAAGAAGAGCTTCGTGGTGAAATTGCGGGAATTCCTCTCGAAAGACACATATGGGATTTACAGCGCTTATCTGCACTATATCAGTCCAGTCGTGAGCGTGAGGCTGTTCAGATTGGGCTGGAGGAGCTCGGTGGAACTGGAATTCCTTGCTTAGAAGCTGCGCGCGCTGAAGATCTGTGTTCATATCTTTGTGTAATAAAGGGCGATCAACTGGCAGATCTGTTTGACCGCTACGGTAGTCGGCTTCTGGAGGGAAATGTTCGATCTTTTCTTGGAATGAAAGGAGGGGTGAACAAGGGAATTCGTACGACTATACAAGACGAACCGAGCTTATTTTTTGCCTACAACAACGGAATTGCCGCGACCGCGTCTGCTGTAGAAGTAGACTCGACGCGAGGGCAGCTATTTATTACGGGGATCACAGATCTTCAGATAGTGAATGGAGGGCAGACAACAGCTAGTATTTTGAGCGCGCGAAAGAAGGACAAACTAAACTTGAACAATGTTTCTGTTCAAATGAAGCTCACTCGCGTCCTTCCGGCAAAGGCACAAGAACTAATTCCCAGCATCGCCGAATTTGCAAACACACAGAACAAAGTTGCGGCAGCTGACTTTTTTGCCAATCATCCGTTCCATCGCAAGATGGAAGAGATTTCTCGTCGTCTCCTTACACGCGCTCAAGCAGGCCAGCGCATTCAAAGTAAGTGGTTCTATGAGCGCTCTCGCGGGCAGTACCAGAATGAACGTTTGTACCTCAGCAAATCGGAGAAGTCGGCATTTGAAAGTCAATATCCTCCAAATCAGCTTATCAGCAAGACCGATCTTGCCAAATATGCTCATGCTCGCGATGGCATGCCGCAGTGGATAAGTCTTGGGGCGCAAAAAAACTTTTCGAAATTCGCTTTGAAATTTTCGAGTAAGAGCGCTGAGGTTGGCGATGCGGAGCACTGGGATCGAATCAGCTCAGATTATGGCGATGAATATTTTAAATCAATGGTCGCCGTGGCTCTGATATGGAAGAGGATGGAAGACATCGTCGATTCCGGGCGAGGAACTTGGTACGAGGGAGGTTATCGTGCAAATATTGTCGCTTATGCGATTTCAAAGATATTTCATGATGTCAGAACAAGCGGTTATGAGATTGATCTCGAGCGCATCTGGAATAATCAAGACGCAGGGGCCGAGATCTCAACGTGCCTTGAAAAGCTTGGGCCCAAAATTCAAGAGGCTTTGCTGTTCCCTCCGCCGGGTGTCAAAAACGTTGGGGAATGGTGCAAAAAAGATGCTTGCTGGGAGAGCGTCAGGTCAATACGAATTCCTTTTGGCGACCAATTAGAAAAAATTTCCATCACAAAAGAGGCTCAACGAGAAAAAGATAATGATGCCAAGAAGGAGGGTAAGATCGACAACAGTATCGAGCTCCAAGGTAAGCTGTTATTGCTAACAAAGTCAGGATATTGGACATCTCTGTACGAATGGTCTCGTAAGACAAGCCATCTTCCCCCAGCTGATCTCAATCTCGTACTTAGAGCCACTACGGAACAAGGGTTCTTGAGGATAACCCACGAAAAGGAGTGGCGAAAGCTAATGGGCATCAAATCTTCCGCCGAGGGCGAAGGTTTTCGTCATTCTGTGAAATAAATGGCGCTCATATTTTATTTCTCAAAAATACTAAATGAATCTTCCCGTAGAAGCGATTGCCACCCATACTCGATTGGTATGCATTCCGCAGTTCAGCGATTTGAATTTTGCTTGAGGTTGCGAAATGAAAGCTGTGGAAAAGCATAGGTTCCTATGCTTTTCCGCGCTTCTTATGCTTTATGCGAGCTTCGGATTTTAGCGGCGCATTACATCCGTTTGAGATTCGAATTCCGTATGCATTTACGTGAGGTGGCAGTGGAATGACATCGTCGAATATGCTTGGGTCAGGCGACTAATGTAAAGTTGGTCGTGGGGATTCTCATCCCCAAGGCTTGGTGTGGCCGAAGGTGGTTGTAAAAGGTAAACCAGTCGCCAATGACGCCACCAGCGAGCTGCAGGATCTCGAAACGGGGCCGATACACGAATTGTTCCTTTAAAGTCCGGATCACGCGCTCGATCATGCCTTTCTGCTCCCGGCAATGCGGCGTGCTGTGCTCTTGCCTCAGGCCATAGCTGCTACCAGCGCTGTGTAGCTGTTGAATGCCAAGTAATTGTGGGATCGCAGCAGGTGCGTCGCAGGTATCCCCCGCGGCTTGTAGTAGCGGGCAATCAATGCGTGCTTTGGCACTGACGCTGTAGTCTAGGCACTGCCCGAGCGCGAGAAGCGTCACTCCGCGCTTTCCTTGAACCATTCATTAAATCCCGACGGCCGCAGGTCAAAGGTTCGGCAGGTTTCGGCCACGGTGGTCTTGCCCTAGATGATTTCCGTCACCAGCGCAGCCTTGCGCTTGGCAGCCCAGCGTTTGAAGTCTTCTTACATTACGGGGCTTATGCCATTTTCCTCTCGAAATTATGACCTGAGCTGGTTTTTACTGGGTCATTAAAGCTGCGCTCAACGCCCCAGCGCCAGCGGCACAGCCGCTCACGCCACGTTTGCCCGTGCCGCGCGATGCAAGGTGCGATTCGGTCAACGAGACTCACCGCTGTCAGGAGAATTCAAGCCGGTCCATCGCGCGTAGTGAGCGCGAAGCCAGGAAACGTCAAGCTGGCCTTTACGTTTATTTTGGTTTAAATTTACAATTATTGTCCACCAACTGGACGTTTCCCTATGGATACCCGGCAGTTAACCCTAGTGGCGCGGCTGATTGCTGACAATCCGTCGAACGTTGCTTCCCGTCTGGCAGCTCTGGAAGGCGTCAGCCGTCAGACCGCGAGTGCGCGCTTGGCTGCGCTGAAGGAAGCCGGACTGATCGCAAGTGACGGCTACGGGCGCGGCGTCAAGTACGCGTTGACAGAGGTGCGGCGCGAAGTTCGTTCGTTTCCGATCTCTGGCTTGTCGGAGGATGTGGTCTGGCGTGAGCTGGGCGCGCCAGTTGTCGCCGACCTTCCTGATAACGTGCGCGGGATCTGGCATCACGGCATCACGGAAATGGTCAATAACGCGATCGACCATTCGGGCTCTGCCGATGTCGAGGTCGGCATCGTCAGGAACGCGCTTTTTACGCGCGCCTGGGTAGTTGACCAAGGGGAGGGGATCTTCCTGAAGATCCAGCGTGCACTGAATCTATACGATGCACGCGAAGCGATGCTTGAACTGGCCAAGGGCAAGTTCACGACCGACCCGGACCGTCATTCGGGTGAGGGCATTTTCTTCTCTTCCAAAATGTTTGACCGCTTCTTCATTCGTTCGGGCGAACTGCTGTTCATGCATGGCAGTGGGCATCAAGACATTCTTGTCGAGCGCGACGATTCCGGGCCGGGAACGGCGGTGACGATGGAGTTGGACAACGACAGTTCGCGTACTGCGAAAGAGGTATTCGATCGCTTCGCACTTCCGGAGGAATACTCATTTGCAAAGACGATCGTCCCTGTCAGGTTGGCACAGCATGAAGGTGAAAAGCTAGTGTCACGGTCGCAAGCCAAGCGACTCACGCGGCGCTTCGAGCGCTTCCAGACGGTGATCCTTGATTTTTCCGGGGTGGAGGAGATCGGGCAGGCATTTGCCGACGAGGTATTCCGTGTTTTTCAGTCTGCCCATCCTGAGATCAGCATGACGCCAGTTCATACCTCGGAGGCTGTCAGACACATGATCACTCGCGCGACTGGTGCGCGCATGTCATCCTGAATGCGGACTGCCATGCTGGCACTCCTTCCGACGGAAGGAGTGCGTCGCCGCAGGAAGACCGAAGTTGAAAAGGCCATCATCAACCAGCGTAGATAAAAAAAGATCAGGCGCAAATAGCTTGAGCCTTAATCTGCCGCATGGCATTTCTTGCAAAGTGGTTCAGGAGCGATCAGCTCGGCACAACTTTTCAAAAATCCGCATGTTCTTGAGGATTTCTTGCCAGACGATAGACTTTCTACTCTAATCCTTACGCTCGTGAGGATCTTTCATGAAAATCATCTTGGAAGACGCCCAAAGCCTTGGACAAGTCATGCGCGCGGTTCGCAAGGCTCAAGGCGTAAGGCAGAACGATAAGGCGGGGAGCTTCGGCATCAGCGAGGACTTTCTTGGGAGGGCCGAGCGCGCTGGCGAGACTGTCCAGTGGAGCAAGCTGTTCCGGACGCTGGATAGCCTCGGCGTCAACGTTGAGCTGGGCTTGCCGAATGAGTCCCCAAGTGTCATCGTTGCTGACGACGAGAAGAAGAATACGTGCGTACTTATTGCGTCGGTCAATGGGCGCGAGTTCGGCCGTCTTTAAGCAGTGGTCGGCATGCGCTCGATGCCGGGAATCCGTACGACGGCCATACCTTGGTCGCGACACTTGAGGAGGTCGGGATTCTGGCCGACCGGAACCTACCGCAAACAAATTCTGCAATCTGATGCGGTAGGGCCGAATGCTATCTTTTTTTGTTTAGCCAAATCGAAGCGCTTTTTCGAAATCGGCTGATGTCCCAATTGGCAGCATGCATTTAGGGAATGTGGGCGCGCGCCCTAACACCCCGATAGGGCGGATCAGCGGTTCAATGACTAGTTTTCTGTCTTGAACGGTGATCTTGATTCGCCAGTTAGGGAAGAAGCCCGCTTCCTTCAACCATTCGCCTTCCAATCGAATTTTTGGGCCGCGGTGCCAATGCTGAAATGGCGGTTCGATGGTGGCGTAGCGGGTATAGGGAAATCGTCGGCGACAATGGGAAGTCCATTCGTTCTGCGTCATGTGTCCTCCTTGGGTTGAGAAGCACCCTGCTGTCAACCAGGGTGGCAGAGCTAGACGAGGTTGACAGACCGGCAAAGAGGAGCCGGCGAGCCTTTCGGCTCCCTCGTCTAGTCCGCCATGGTCAGGAGGCTAGACGGGAACAATGCCGCTAAGCGGCGTGGTTCCACCTCTTTGCAATTCGAGCTGTCAAACCCGTTCATCACGAATGTGATGAAGCGTGCAATCTATGGCTCGAGATTTTTGAGGTCAAGGCGATATGACGAAATGCATACGAATTTCGTCTCGGGATTGTAGCCCGTTGAATTGCCTGAAATGATGAGTTTGTATTGATTGTTGATCGCATGCGACATTGAATTGTTAGGGGTAGTGCTAACAATCATGGAACGTGCTCTTCGTATTGTTGTTTAGTTCTGCGATGGAATTATCCGTATTGGCTAATTGGGGATATTCATGGCAGACGTGTTCAAGCGGCCGGACTACGCTCTGGAGATCGCACGAGACCTATTGCATCCGAGTCCACTCAAGGCGGGCTTGCTGTCCGGGGTCTTCTTGTCGGGCGATAGGCGGTTGGGCAAGACAACTTTTCTGCGGCAAGATCTTATCCCGGCGCTTGAGGCGCAGGGCGCGATGACGATCTATGTCGATTTATGGGCTGACAGGCTACGTGCGCCGTCGGCGCTGGTCACTGAGGCTGTCCGCAAGACGATTCGAGATTTGGAGATGCCAAACTCCATGCTCTTGAATCAATTAAGGCGAGTCAATGGTCTGGATGTTGGTTTCGCGGGATTTAAATTCGGTCTGAAACTTGATACGCCCTACACACATGGCGGGCCGACACTCTCGGACGTGTTCGCCGAGTTGGTGCAGCGAGTGCGGACTGACGTCGTGATGATCGTCGACGAGGTTCAGCAGGCTGTCGGTACCGAAGATGGTATGAACCTGCTTCATGCGCTTAAGGCGGCGCGAGACCGGATCAACACCGATCCTCGGTCTCTGGGGAAATTCATTTTCCTGGGAACAGGTTCACACAAATCACTGGTGGCCGACATGGCAACCCGGCGTTCGCATCCGTTCGCGGGCGCAACAGCAGTGCCGTTCCGTGTTCTGGATTGCGACTTCGTGGACTGGCGTCTGGCCGGCGTGCGCCAATACGATCCCAAGGCAGT
>JACCEC011130699.1_pt1 | contig 14440 bp, 18 predicted proteins | sample 7450121 | NCBI WGS metagenome assembly JACCEC01 (sample SAMN15323455, study PRJNA562643) | freshwater metagenome | isolation source: river surface water | place: USA:Blue River Watershed | collected 2017-08-18 | reverse complement strand
CTTGTATGAGATACTGTCAATACCCCACGACAGACCAGTTGGTCCAGTAAAGAGCAACTGCACAGAACGTGCCAGTCTAAGGTTTGAGCCACGCACAACTTGTGCACCTTCAGCCTGAACACCCCACCTTCCAGAACCCCAACGACCCTCACCCCAAACCATTCCGGTTGCAGATGCATCAATAGAGATATCGAACGTTTTACGTTCGTTACCATTTGCTTCTTCAAAGTTGTGAAACACTTTCACATTGACTGTGCGAGCAGTATCTGACTGTTTGATAACAATGTCTGGTCTACGCCACATCTTCTTCATTGAATAAGAACGACCATCAACCCAACCCGTTCTATAATAAGAAGTAAAGTTTGTTTCAACGGTTGCCAACAAATCGGTTTCAGCCTCAAAGGCATCAACCCTTAGAACTCGTGGAATGTTTGGATGAATAACAAGACCGTATGTTGTTCCACTAGAAGATGTGAAGTCTGTTCCACCAATAACACCATAATTGTCAGCAGTTGAAACCAATGTGTATGCACCACGCTGACCAATACTTGGGTCAAAAATCAGGTTAACAGTTGCGTTTGAAACAGTTGTTGTCTTTGAGTAAGGCAAAGACAACCAAACACGACGGTTGACATAAGACACAGAAATAGTTGATGTAGCGGCATCATTCACATAATTGTTTGGGTAAATAGAGTTAAAGTTGTCAGACAAATCAACAATACTTGAACCATTATAAAAGAACAAACCGTTTGGGTGTGAATAAAAGTAAATACCATTTTCTGCAACAGCAACCTTATTTGGTGAATCAACACCAAGACGTGCTGTAAGTTCAACAACAGCAAAGTCTGCCGTTTCATAACCATAAACAATGTAAATCGAGTTTGGCTTAAAAACAATCAACTGACCCGCATATACAGCAAGTGCCTTAATCCCATCTCCACCACCAAGGAAATCAATAAAATCATCAGTTGCCCAGTCCTGTGGTTCCGCCTCATGCGACCAACGTAATCTATTTACATAAACTGTTCCATCATCATTCGTTCCTGCAGCAAACATTTTGTTTGCGTGTACAGCAATATGTTCAGCCTGTGGAAAATGATTACGTGATGGTGAGTTGTAGTTATCATTGAAATCAGCGGCATCATCCATGATTTGAATAGCATTAGCGTATGTATCACCAGTTTCCCAAGTATATGTAGCAGCCCCAGATGTGCCAGTTGCAATATAAAGGTCTTTACCCCAGTTGGCAAACGATGCACCATGAGTGTTATTTGCAACAACTTTATTCCCTGAGGAATAATCCAATCGTGTAAAGTTTGTGCCACTTGAATGATAAACTGATGTGTCACTTGCCAGCATTACTCTCGGTGAGTCACCGTAAAAAGCATGGAGACGATGTGGATTCCATGTGCCAGTTATAGCCGTTGAGTTAATCTCACGCATAGCACCACGGGTAAACAAACCACCACGTGGGTCAATTTCAACATTCAACATGTCAGGTGACTCATTGCGAGCCAACTGGAATTGGTCTGCCCTAAGGTTCAGACCACCTGTGAAGTCGTCGTAGCGTTCAACGGATACATTGCTCATTGTCCAAGAGTCGCTCCAAGCGTCTGCAACCAGCGACGCATAGTTGGATACTGACGACCACCAGACATAATAACTGGCTGTGCACTTGATGCTTTCATCAAGTCACGGCGAGCAAGTCCAACACCTTCTTCAAATGAGTTCATGTACATTTGCGACAACTGTGCATCCTCTTGACGCTGATACACACGGGCTAGCACAAAATAGGGCAACAAAGCATGGAACCATTCATCAAGGTCAATGGTCTCGGATGTGTCAGTCAACCATGTGTAAACCGGATTCCTGAAAGCACGAATAGTTATTGGGTACACGGCATCGGGCTTAGCCCAAAACTGAATTTTCTTGTCCCAAAATGAATAAAAGTATGGTCGTGATGGAACATCTGTATTACCAAGCCAAATGTCCTCTGCTTGGTTGTAATCAATCAAAGTAAGACGATTACCAGATGTGCTGGAATCTACAACAGAAATAATTTCTCGAATATCACCAATGGTTGAAATGGTGTATTCACGTTGACCAATAACAGTATTGAACGTGTAAGTCTCCTGCAAATACGGCCATCTACGCTCTAGGGAATAAATACGTTGGAAGCCCTCACGAGCAAACTGGTCAATAATAGAATCAGGCAAATCCACTTCATCAAGGTCAGCCATATTCCTAACTTGTGTACGCAAAGTTGCTAGAGTAATACTCATTTAGCCTGCCCTTGTGACCTCAGGTGTCCGATGCAGTAGTCCGTGCCCCTTGCCTTTGGACCTTCACATGTGTCCTCATTGGCTATACAGCGGTTGCGACCTACATACGGCGCAGATGGAGCAGCAATCTTTGCTCCCGCTGTCGGGGCTAGACGGAAACCAGATACTGGTGTTCCGTAATACGATTGGGCGGGTACGGCGTTTTTCATATACAACTACCCCAATTTGTTACATATCCCCACCTTTCGGTGGGGACAATGTTAACTACTTTTTGCTTTTTGGCTTTGAGCCAGCACCTTTATAGGTTCCCTTAATGTATATATTGCTTTTTCGGTTTCCTTTAGGACCTGTCATCGTATCTTTCACAGATGCATTTGGACTAACCATTGCGCCAATCATTTCCATTACACCAATTTTTGATTTTCTGGTTGCATTTTGTTGCCAACCATCTGGAACATACTTCCCTTTACCGCTTGGAATTGGTTTTTTTCTTGCTGCATCTGTACGTGCTGCACGTGCTTTTACGTCAGCATCTTTTTGTGCTTGCAAACGACGGGAAGAAGCAGAATTTGCTTTTGCCTTACTCGTTGCCATTGATTTTGCTTGAGCGTTCATTCGTTCGCCCTGAGCCTTTTTGGACTTACTTGAAGCACCTACCGGATAGTCAATTGGTCCTTTTTTTGCTTTCTTCATTGCCATGTTAACTCATGCTCCCATATTCTGCTTTACGCTCTGCTTTTGATTCGGTTTTTTCATGATTCTTACTTTCCTTTTTTGGAGGATAGTTAGAAGTCTTTGTGCCAGCCTTAGGAGTTGCATCCGCATGGCTAGAAAGAATTGAATATTTGTAAGGCATTATTTCTCCTTTTGAAAAGGGGAGTGAGCCCGAAATGCCCACTCCCCCGATTCAATTACTTATACTCGGTAAACCGAGACGGTGTTTGCTGCAGTAAATACTGCAACAAATGATGCCGAGGATGCTGCTGCAACCGAGAAGGTTGCTGCTGCACCAACAAGCGTCACACCACTTGCACCTGCAGTAACCACAACTGGGTGTGTTGATGCTGCAAGGTTTGTGACTGAGAATCGGAAACTTGAACCGACTCCTTCGTCTGTGAATGCTGCACCAAGTTCCGCACCAGTTGGTGTGGTCAAGGTACGGCTTGCTGTTGGGGTCATGGTGTATACGGTGTGTGCCGCACCAGCAAGAGTTGCTGCTGACTGTGCAGTCGCAGCATCCGTTGCTGCTACTACAGTCACCTTTTCTTCTTTTGCTACCCACTCTTCAAGACGCTTACGTGTTACTGCGCCCTGTGTGTCATTTGCTACTAATGGCATGTTGTTTTCTCCTTATTGGTTAGTGGTCTTAGGCGGTCTTTGCCGTCAGTTTGCCCTGCTTCGCACGGTTGCGACAGGTGAGGTTGCCGTAGCACATGATGAGCGCATAGCGAGCATCTGTGTCTTCTGGCTTGATGAAGTCCGTCTGAGCGAACCACTTGTTGCTGTGACCAACCAAGGTGAGGTACTTCGTGTTGAGGAAGTAGAACACGCCAGCGGTGCAATGCACGTCGTACATTACAGGAGCAGCCTTGAACAACAGGTTCTGGAATCCAGCATCTGCAGTCTTGGTGTCGGTGTAACGCAGGTTTGGCTGAAGAAGTGCTTCGTACTTCTCAAACAAGGTCTGAGTGGTCAACAAGGTGTCTGGGTGGTCGTTACCAACCGAAACGCTGTTGTAAGCGGTGCTCATTTGTGCGAGGGTCAACGCAGTTGCGGTGTTTTCCTCATATGAACGCCAGAACTCGTTGCCTGAAGTTGCTGAGTTGATTCCACCAACGGTGTTGCCGGACTCAACCAAGTTTCCAAGGCCGTTCCAGTCTTTTCCGCTGTTGCCAGTTCCATCAGCAAAGAACATCTGGTTGAACGATTCACGCATTGACTCTTCAGCCTGCATAATCTTGGCTTCGAGCAAGTTGATGATTTCTTGTTCACCGTTGTTCTTGGCTTCTTCAATACCGCTGATTGCGATGGATGCAGCGTACTGCTTCCATTCGTACTCAGCAGCCGAGATGCCTTCTTGTGGTGCCAATGACAGCGAATCGTATCCGCTGTATGAAGCCACAGTTGAGTTCTTGCCGTAGATGAGTGGTTCAACAATCTTCGTACCGCCGTTAAGCATACGAATACGACCGTTGTCCATCAACTTGTAGGTCAAAGGACGTGCTGTGAACACGTTGTCGGTTAGTTGCGAACGGTAGTTCGCAAGGGTGGTTGAGAGCAACTGGTCAAAGTTGCTGTTTGCTGCTGGCATTTTGATTTCTCCTTAAATAGAACGCTAGACGTTTAGTTGCCGTTTTGCGGCCTCAAAAGCATCTCGCAATGATGTGATTGGTTTTGCTGATACATCCGCAGACTTGGCTGTGCTAGCACTACTCACAACTGATGCTTGACGTTTTGCTTCTGTAACTTTGTTCTTCACTTCGTTTTGCTTTGCAGCATTTTCACGAATTGAACGACTCTGTTCATAAACACGGTCAAACGCAATTTGCTTGTAGATTGATTCCAAATCTGTTGAGCCTGTGGCTAACGCCTTGGCTACAACTTCGTTGGCATCAAAATCTGCTCCGTATCGGGTTTGAAGCGTCTGGACAGTTCTTTCCAACTCATCCATAGCCTTTTGTTGTTCAAAAGCCTGAATACGTTGTTCTAACTGTCGGTACTGCTTTTCAACTGGGTCCATGAACAGGTCTTCTTCTTCAGAAGTTGTCTGTCCAACACCGTAATGTTGTGAAAGAAGTGCCAAAGTACCAGAAGGGTCGTTTTGCAAGGCTTCTTGCAAAGCGACTCCAAATTGTACTTGTCGCCTTTGCTCGCTGAGTTCCTGTGTCTTACGGGTATAGTCCGCTTGACGCTGGTATCCAGAAAGCGCCTCTTTCAGAGGGACATTAACTTCCTCTCCGTTGACTAGCACAGAAACATATTTGTCTCCAAACTCGTCTACAGGGAGAAGGTCAATCTCTTCTGCTGTAAGGGCATCAACTACATCCGCAACTTCTTGAGATTGTCCTAGGTCTTCTAGGGTCTCTTCGGCTGTGATTTCATTGCTATTTATATCGCTCATTTAAGAGTCCTCCGTGGGTTGCTCTATTGATAGGGTTTTTTCGTTACATTCCCGGCGGCATTCCACCTTGCTGTGATAACAACGCCAAGATTTCTGGTGGTAATTCCCCGCCACCCATTTGTTCCACGCCAGCCTCGCTAGGAGCCATACCACCTTGTGGTGGCATCATTCCATCAGGTGGCATCATTGCCTCTGGTGGTGGTGCACCCTGTGGTGTTATTTGCTGTGCTGGCATTTGTGGTTGAATAATAAACGAAGCACCCGAACGGATGCCAAAACCTTGTTGAAGGACGAAACTAGCCAACTTAGGCATATCAATAATTCCTGCAGAAGCAAATGGTGCCATTGCGTCAACAACCTGCATTGCCATCTGGCGACGGAATGATTCGTTAACTGGCTGGGTTGAACCACCCTCTACCTCAAAGTCAAACTCACCCTGAATGTAGTCACGGTCAAATTCGAGCCAAAATGGCTGTGCTTCCTGTCCAGCAATACGTACAGCCTGCTGACCGGTCATGTACTGCTGTGCAAGGATAACCAGTCGTTTTGCAATCTCAGCAATTGACAATTCAACAATAGCCAACTTCTCAGATGCACGAGCATTGGCATTATCTTGAATAATGCCTGCCTCTGTTGCTGTGCGCCTAATTTCTGGCAAACCACCACGCATGTATTCAGATACACCAGATACACGGTCAATATCTCCAGAAATGAGACTTGACTGGTTGTAGAACTCTGGCGGGCTAATAACCGCTGGCATTGGGCCAACAACATTGCCAATACTTTCTTCTGAAATAACTGGAACCATTACGTTGTCTTCATCTGACTCCAACGCTGCACGACCATCAGCGTCAAAGGCTGATTCCTTGTACAACCATTTGCGTGAGAAACGCTTACGATGGTTCATCATCTGTGTACGAGTTGCGTTCAATTCTTGTTGCAATGGTTCAATTGCTTCCAACTCACCCATTGGGTAAAAGTATTCAGGAATTTCATAGTTGCGCAACATCACAAATGGATGACCAAACTTGAATGGTATTTCTGTTGGGTTAATCAAGAACTTGTCCGAACCATCACAGAATACCGACATAGTGTTTCTGTCAATGTCATACCATTCCCAAATCTCTACATACGAATCACTTGGGTCTGTTGAACGACGTGGTGAATAACCATCCTGACCATACTTTGAATAATGCGATGGTGCAGCCTCATTTCGTGCTACAGAGTTATATCGCTTATCTTTCTTTACATCTGGCAAAGGTCTGCGTACTCGCTGTGCAATCCACTTAATGTCATACATTGTCGTGGCATCCGGGTCAACAAAAATATCAAATGGACTAACACGCTCAATAAATGGGCGGTCTTCTTTGATAATAAGTTCAGATTCCATATTTGACTCTGGAGCATCTGAAACCAGTTCATCATAAGAATCAAAGTTTGCTTGCGCAACCTTTTCTTCTTCAACAAACCTATAACCTGTCTTAATCCAACCATGTCCAAGAATCAAGAAGTCACGAACTGCACGCTTGAATTCTTTTTGACATTCGTAATGTCTCCACCAATAGTTCACAATTGATTCTGTAAGAATCGCCTTGTCACTATCTTCGTACTTACGGGCATTAACGGTAATCTTTGGATAACTAATAGAAACAGACGGTGCAACAACGTTAATTGTTGCAAAAGCAATGTTTACCAACAAACGGTCTTCTTCTGAAACACCCTTGTAATGCTTGCCACGATAAAGGTCAATCATTCGTCGCCAAACTTCATCACAGGCTTCTTCATGTCTCCAGCGACGTGACTGGTCTAACTTGTCACGATACTTTTTAAGAACTTCACTATTTGGTGTACGTGCCATTATTTGTCCTTTTGTCCTTCGTGCCAGCCAATATGGTTGTCAAGTTTGCTACCAATCTTGTCAACTTTGTTGCCAATCATCTTGAGTAAGATTCGACCTTCTTCGTGTTGTTCGGTATTCTCTTTCCGCAGTTTTTGCAAAACGACCACGAGGGGTCCCGATATGATTGCAACAACAATCGGTACCCATACCATCTCCATCTCAAATCCAACGACTTCCGACTGGCTCGGCATTGATGCCGGCTTCTTTGGCTACACGAACTTGTTCATCTGCCCGTTCTTTGACAGTCGGGCCGTGAAAGTCCTCTTGACCGTAGGTGAACCCTAGGCGAATAGTCTTGATGTGGCATTTGAAGCAAATTGAGCCACGACGAGGTAATTCATCTACCACAAACGTCGTCAAACACTCTAAACAGCGGAATTCTTTCATAACTATACGCCTAGTTCGTTACTCCCGTACATTGAAGGCACCAATAGGTGACTTGGGTTCTTGTTTTTCTTTCATTATGAACTTCTCCCACCATCCAAGGGTGTTTTTAACTGGGGCTGGGTCATAGCGATATTCTGGAAGCCAAACATACTTAAGCATCTGATTACCAATGGCTAAAGACATTACACGGTCGTCATGAGGAGAACCATGCATCTTGCCATTGGCTTCACGCACAAAAGTGCGTAATTCCGCAATAGTACTTTTATCGTAAATAAGTATTGATTCGTCTCGCACAGCAGCGTTAAGTTCGTCAATGGCTAAAGGTTTGGAAACAGCAGTTGTTCTCCAACCCATAGTGTCACTAATCTGTGGGTTTCTGCTATTCATCTTTCGCTGGCGGTAAATGTTTCTATATCCGACTCTTTGCAAACCTTTAATTGTTGTCAAACCATGGTTGTTGGACTCAACCCCGATAAGGGCATGGTTGTAGTAATAACCTAAAGCCCTGAGAATCACTTCACCAAAAACGTCCGGGTCAACATGACCATGCCATTGCGCAACCAATAGTCCTGTATTGGCTGAAATGATGTGGGCTGAACTAAAGTCACCATGTCCAAGACCTTCAGCAACGTCGGCACCAATTACATAAATCTCTTGACTATCTGGTAACTCCCAAATTGAAAGTTCTCCACCATCTTCAATAAATGTGTAATGATTTTTGCCAATCTCATTTTTAAGATAACCACGCTTTGGTTCAATTGGTTCAATATTCCGCAAAGCATCAATATCAAATACAGGGCGACCAGAACGAATAAACGCTTCATCTGGATTGTCGGGATACTCCTGTGCCAACTGCCAGTCAGGAAGGTCACGCTTTTTAGCCTCATACCAATCTTCATCACGGTCTCCAGCAGACCATGGAAAAAATACTCCAGTAAATCGGTTTGTGTTAGTTTGCGAACCAACCCACAGTTGATGAAAAATGTTGCCCTCACCGTTGGCGGTACTCAGGCAGATAACCCGACCACCAACGTCAGCAATAGGTTCAATAGATGCCCACGCTTCTTCAGCGTTAGGCAAGAACGCCATTTCGTCAATGATTACTCGATACACAGACTCACCACGAGCAGGGTCATTACCAGATGGCAAAGACTCAATTGCCGAGTCATTAGCAAACACCATCTTCAACTGGTTGTCAGAGAGTAAGTCTGGTCCACGCACACGCATCCACGCAGGAAGCATTTTGTAGCCATACTTTGTTTTCTGCAACAACTTAGATGCTTCACGTTCTGTGCGAGAAAGCATAACCGTAAAACGGTCAGGCCAAAAGAATGTTTCCCAGAATGTAAATGCAGCAGCCAGAGTAGAGAAGCCAATCTGTCGTGCCTTCAGAACAATGCTGTACCTAGAGTCAATCCAAACCCGTACAGTTTCTTCTTGTGCTTCACGAAGGACAAACTTGATACGACCCCGCTCAGGGTGCCGAATCATCCAATGATTGGCACAAAAGTGTGAAAATGCAGCCACCAACTCTTCGGTGGTTGCACCTTCACTACCTTTGCATTTTCTCCACTCCTTCTCATTGAGAAGGTCGGTGAGTTCCATTATGCCTTCTTAGCGGCTGCCTTCTTGGCTGCAATCTTTTTAGGAGTTGCACCAAATGCTGCGTCAATTTCATCTTTGGTGAGAACACCATCAATGCTTGCTTTTGCAAGCGACTCAGCAACCTTGAAGATGGACACAGCACCAGCAATCAATGCTGACTTCCAGACTTCTAGGTCTGGAGCAATTACTGCAGCACCAGTTACCACGCCGAGGGCGTTGGTGAGGAAAAGTGCAACAATTCTGCCTGCAATATCTTTTGCCTTATTCATTGTTCTCCTTGAACATTACGCCGAGTAAATGGATTATCACGGCTATTACGGTGATTCCCCAGCCGAGAACCTTGGTTTGCCCAGACAGCGTAATAAGCACCATACCGGTGCCTGCAAGTGTCCAAGTCAACGCATGGATTTCGGATAAGAGTTTCTTCACGCTAATAGCCCAATTCGTTACGGTCTGCGTGAGGACACAGCAATCGCTGTAGCACCAGCGGCTACGGCAATTAGGGTTCTACGGGTATCTACTGGCACAGTTGAACCCAATGGCACGTAGTCGCCAAAGTCGTCAGAGAAAATGTCAATTGTGTCCTCAAACGCCTGACGCACCTCCAAAGGTGCCGACTGGACAGCCTCAACAATTGCTTCTTTTTCTGTGTCGCTAATAGCAGACACATCAATGGACTCAAAAATAGTAACAGCCTGCTGTGGAGTCACCATCGACAATGCTTGTGGGTTGGTTGCTAAAGCAACAGCCTCTTCAGCAGGAATTTCTTCCACATCTTCCAATCGCTCCAAATTTGGCTCTAAATTTTGCTCTACGGTTGTGGTAGTCTCAACAGGTGCTTCAGTCGTTGTGGTCGCTACTTGAGTTGTTGTTGTTGGTGGCACAGTTGTCGTTGTTGTTTCTGGCGGAAGCGTCACCGTTGTGGTGGTCTCCGCTACTGTTGTCGTTGTGGTGCTTGTCGTTGTTTCAGGCAGCGTTACAGGAGCGTAAGTTTCAACGGGTGCTGGAAGAGTTGAACTTGTTGTTGTAGTAGTCGTTGTTGACGACGTTGTAGTCGTCGTACTTGTCGTCGTTGTCGTTGAAGTAGACGTTGTTGTAGTTTCTGGAACTGTCGTAGTAGTCGTGCTGGTGACAGGGACAGTCGTTGACGGGGCAATAGTAGTAGTTGTCGTCGTTGTTGGGGTCGTGGATGTTGTTGTAAATTCCCATAGTGAAAGATTGCTTATCGTTAAGTGACCCGGCTGACAGCAGGTATCAGTTGAATATTGCCTGAATGTAAATATGTCCCCAGCCGTTACTTCAACAGTCAAAGAACCTGATGCTTGATTGGATTGTGCCAGCAATGTGTACACGCCGTTTACACCGTACTGTGGCGGGTCATAGACCCAGCCATCATTAGTCCAGTAAGACCAGTCAAACGAAACTGTGTCTACACCATCTGGAATTGTGGTCTCAATCTTTGTCCAATGAGCCTGACCAGAACAGCCACTACCATCTGGACCAGTAATTAGAATTGAATTTTCTACAACCTCAACAGAACCTGAGTTGGCACATGACTGAGATGCAGTCCAATCTCCAAGTGCGTCTGCTTTTACGACGGTTGACCATAATGCGATTAGTGCTACTGGAGCAAAAATTATCCAACGTCTGGAGTTGGAACCCATGACAATGAACTTTCATCCCAAACATAATATCCCTCTGGTTTTTGTATTGGGGGTTCCCAGTCATAATTTTCATTAAGTGTCCATGATGCAAATGGTGCTGGTTGGACAAATACATCTGCTTCAGGATTGTATTTATAACCAATACCAGCATATTGTTTGCGAATATTATTGTTATAGGAAGTACGAACACACGTTTGACCACGAAAATTACCGTACCATTGTTCAGGTATTAAACCATCAATTAGTTCGGTTTCATCTTTGCCAACAATAACTTCTGTTACAACATTGTTTTCATCAAGAAATGCGTAATGTGCCATTATACAGTTACCGTTCCTGTTCCCGCTGTAAAAGTGTAAACACGAAATCCGGGGCGACTAGATGTTGATACCGAATAGGTAAGACCACCACCAATAGATGACAATGCTGCATATGAGTCAGGATAAGCAATAATCACAACACCAGAACCACCATCACCACCATATAGAGTCGTATAGTTATCCCAACCACCAGCAGAACCACCTGTTCCAGTGTTCGCTGCACCATTCGTTCCAGCAGTAGAAACAGTACCTGCACCACCAGCGGCACGAGTTACTGATGAACCAGTAATTGAACTTGCTGCACCTGCACCAGCCCCACCACCTGCGCTACCTGCGCTACCAGCACCACCACCGCCACCACCATAGTAAGGTGAGTAGTTGTAACCGTCTCCACCGTTGTTACCCTGCGAAGGCGAAGTTGATGGAGTGTTACCCGCACCACCTGCATAGTCAGAGTTACCACCACCACCGCCGCCAGAACCACCACTTCCTGCGTTATCTGTTCCAGTTCCAGCACCTAGACTTCCGTGACCACCACCAGTTGAGGTAATCGTGCTAAAGATTGAATTGTTGCCGTTAGTTGCTGCTGCGTAAGACTTAGATTTAGGTGAAGCACCACCAGCACCAATTGTTATTGTAAATGATGCTGGAAGTTCCAGACCACTTCCAGTACGATACCCACCAGCACCACCGCCACCTTGCCAACGACTCAAACCACCAACACCAGTTGCACCACCGCCACCACCAGCAATAACTAGCCACTCAACTATTGGTGCGCCACCACCACCAACCCAGTAAGAGGCTACTTGGTCGGTGTTATTTCCACGGCGTGAACGTGGAGCCAATGCTCCACCGCTAATGGCTTTACCACCTGATGTGCTTTTAATAAAGGAAGGCATCTTAGATGACCTTACGCTGTAATGCGGTTAACGTACCCGTAAATCACAATTGATGTTCCAGTAGCAGCCCAAGCACGAACAACTTTTGCTGTTGCGTTACCCTGCAACAAAAGACCCGGAACAATTAGGTACAAACCGTTTTCAGCCTTAACTGTATATTCAATGTCATTTGTTCCTGCAGTTGTTCCACCAAACTGAACTGTCAATTTGCGGTCAGTTGAATCGTAGTTAACTGCATACAACCAAATTTCGTCAATTGTTGTAGCAGTTGACGAAGCAGTATGGATTGCTGTTCCCGGTGAAGAAGTTGCAGCGACAAGAATACCTGTGCCATCACCCGTAGTGCCTGCTGGTTGAAGTGCGAGTTTTGTGAAAGTTGCCATATATGTTCTCCTAAATCGTTACATTACCAAAGTAAAGTGAATATTTGCTGTTCAACCGTATCGTAACGGTCAAATACTTGTAGTTCTAACCATTCATCAGGGTCAGAGGTGTCAAAGGTTACAAGGTCATACAGGTTTGCAAAGTAATCATTAGCCAAATCGCCAAGAGTAAAACCAACAGCACCCTGCTCAATGTACCAGTCACGCTCAAGCGTGCCACGATACTGCAAACCTTTGTCAGACCAGAATGCATACAGCAAGTCACCAAGGGTTTGACCAGCAGATGGATACGAACCTGAAAGGGCCGTAAACATCGCATCGTTAGTTGTCGCCATAATCCCTCAATTCAAACACCGCCATCTTCGGCTGTGACTTATCATCAATGCCGCACGCTGGACAAATCCAATGTGTTGCCACAGGTGGATACTCCTCGCCACACTCTGGGCATTCGACCATGTTCACAATGCCTTCAAGTGTGTACGTTGAGCCTTCTCTCGCTCCGCTACCGCAGCAATCAAAGAGTCCAACTCAGCATCAGAAAGTTCTGCTGCTTTCTTATTAGACTGAACCGTTACCGTAGGCGGAGCCATACGGTTCGTAGCCTGCAAGTACAACTGTGCAGATTTGGTGTCACCATCAAGAGCCTTGGCATACAACGTGTCTAGGAGTCTCTGAGTGCGCTCAGGAGACCCCTGAACTTCGTCCACCGCCGTTTTCCATTGGTTGACGAAGACTTCTTTCTTTTCCCAACGGCGGAGCGTTGTGACATTAACGCCAAGGTGTCCTGCCATCTTTTCTTTTGAAGATGGATTACGTTCAGATGGGGCTGTACAAAGCCAATCCAAATACTCTTGCTGTTGTGCTGTGAGAGTTAACTCTTCGTTCTGTTTCATTGCTAATAAGACAAATCGTTACGACCACTCTCCGTGTTGTGCTAGCCACAAACAGTTATGTAACGAATGGGGGGAGGGGTAGGGGAGGGGGGAAGGACAGAACTGTCTGAGCCACCCCTAAGGGTGGCGAACAACCAGTTCGACTAGCACAATTCCAGAGGTAAACACATGGCAAGTAAAAAAGCATTTTGGGATAAAAAAAACCCAAACAAAAAGTCAACACCGTTGACCCCTGCACAAAAAGCATCCGCTAAAGCCCGTGCCAAAAAGGCTGGACGCCCATACCCTAACCTCGTAGACAACGCCGCAGCAAAAAGGTCAAGCCGTGGCTAGGACAGCAGCATGGCAACGCAAAGAAGGAAAGAACCCTAAAGGCGGTTTGAACGCCAAAGGACGTGCATCTTACAAAGCCCAAACAGGTGGCACCCTAAAACCACCAGTGTCAGCCAAAGCAGCAAAGTCATCACCAGCCAAAGCCAAGCGTAGAAAATCGTTTTGTGCACGTATGGGTGGCATGCCGGGGCCTATGAAGGACAAGAAAGGTAGACCAACCCGTAAGGCACTAGCCCTAAAAAAGTGGGATTGCTAATAAAAATAAGGAAAAGGTACCCTTTTCTTCTATCCCCCACCCCCTTTTAGAAATTAGTCTGTACGGCTCTGCGTTAGAACCATCCATTGATGAAAGCCGTGCACGGGGGCCCTATGTACCCACCCTGCTTGTGCGAGCGTTTGCGCCTGTTTGCGCTTATTCGTGTATTTGCCCACACTTCTAGGGTAGGAACTGGTGCGCACACAGCGTTACCACTTGAGAAAGAAAGCGAGTAAAGGCTATGCCTGTTGTTTATACCAATGGTCAAACAATGAATGAGGACGAAGTACAGACATTGTTATGGCTAGTGAAGAAAAAGAAATGCGTTTGCGATAAGTGCATTGAGTTTGCAGATTACCAATTCCAAACAATGCTTTGGTACAACGGTTATGGAATTGAG
>JACCEC010027405.1_pt1 | contig 14449 bp, 10 predicted proteins | sample 7450121 | NCBI WGS metagenome assembly JACCEC01 (sample SAMN15323455, study PRJNA562643) | freshwater metagenome | isolation source: river surface water | place: USA:Blue River Watershed | collected 2017-08-18 | reverse complement strand
CCGCGTCCGCACGACACGGGATTGGTGACCTTGGGGAGTCAGTCGCTGTCCGAGTTTGCGTTGCACGCGCGGGCGATTCTGGGCTTGGCGGTGCCGGCGATTCGGTTGTGGCGTCCAGCGCACAGCGTGGCGTTGCTTGGCGAGATGGAGGGGGTTCCAGTGATTTCTGGGGTGGCGGAAGCGCTTGCGGTGGAGGAGAGCCAGGTGCGTTTGTTTGGCAAACCGGAGGTATCCGGGAAGCGTCGTCTTGCGGTTGCGGTGGCCACCGGCGCAACGCCGGAGGAGGCACGTGACCGAGCGAGGGAATCAGCCTCTCGCATCCGGATTTCTGCGCGTTCGTAACCGTATGGAGATGAATCGGGTTTACTGCGTTCAGCACGACATTGCGTGGGAAGATCGGCACTGGAACCACGCGCGCGTCGAGCTTCTGATTTCTCAGGCGGAACCCGAGGCGGGGTCGCTGGTGGTGTTGCCTGAAATATTCGACGGGGGGTTTAGTTTTAACCTGCCGATGGTTGCTGAATCGGAACGCCGGGAAACTTCGTCGTTCCTATCGCGGATTGCTCGAAAGCATCAAATCTGGCTGATGGGCGGAATCGTCCGGATGAGCCCAAACGGCAGGGGCTTAAATCAGGCGGTTGTATTTGATGCAAAGGGGGCGGAGGTTGCTTGTTACACGAAGCAGCGTCCTTTTACGCCGGGCGGCGAGTTGGATGTCATGGAAAAAGGCACCGACGGCGTGGAGTTCGACTGGGCCGGATGTTCCGTGGCGCCATTCATTTGCTATGATCTTCGGTTTCCGGAGCTTCAGCGCTGGGCCGCTCGAAAGCGTCCGCATCTCATGACGTTCATTGCAAGCTGGCCGGAGGGGAGAGACTCACATTGGGTGTCACTCTTGCAGGCGCGGGCGATTGAAAACCAGTGTTACGTGGCGGGCGTCAACCGTATTGGACGGGATCCAAAGTTTGGTTACCTCGGACACAGCCGAGTGTTTTCGCCAAAGGGAGAGATGTTGGCGGATGCTGGCTCAGCGGAGTGCGTCGTGAGCGCGGCGTTGGATCTCCCGGCGCTCGCCGAGTATCGTAGAACCTTTCCCTTTCTCGACGATATGGAGACCGGTTTAGCGGGCATTTGACCCGTCGGAAGATACGGGGTTTCATCCAATAAGCTATGATTCGTCCCTCCTTGGTTTTGTCCGTGGGCCTCGCTGGTCTTTGCGTTTACCAAACCCTCGAGGTTTGGCGACTGGAGGAGGAGCTGTCCGCCGCCAAACGGAGGGGTGCACCGGAGGGCGAGATTCGTTTGCTGGATCGAACGGTTTCCGCGCCGGTGGTGTCTGCGCCGGCGCTCAGCGCGGAGGCACCCGCTGTGCAGGGGCTGAATCGTGAAGCGATGGCCAAGCCTGCCGAGCAGCCGAAGGTGAAGCGGACCGTTGAGACGGAGTTGCAAGGAGACTCTGCGTTCATTGGGTCCATCATGACGATGGCAAAGCGTGCGGCGGATTTGGACCGCGAGTTTCGAAAGGTCCCGGGGCGTGAGATTCCGGAGCTTGAACTGTTATCGGAGTCGGACTGGTTAAAAGTCGCGGGTGAGGCCGGCGAGATGGAGACTCCTGAGCAGGTGGATGCGGCGATGTCGCAGCTGCGGCGGATGGCGAAGCAGCGGTTTGTGGATGATGTGACGGGGGTTTTACAGGGGCTTGGCGGGCAATCGATGCAGGTGCTGCAATCGGGTGACTTGCGGAGTTTGTTGAACTCGGGGGTGAAGGATGTGGATGGACGTCCTTTTCTTGGCAACGTGAGTGACGCGGTGCTCGATCGCTATGAGATTGTGCCTCGGGGGATTGCCGCATCGGAATGGAATCGGTCCACTCAAGGTGCCACCGAGCCGGTCCCGGACCTTTTTATCCGCGAGAAAGGTGCGTCTGCATCTGACGGGCAAGTGGTGATTGGCGCTTACCTGAAGGACGGGGTTTTTCGGAAAACCATGACACTCCGTCGAACGCCCCCATCCACGCCGTGAGGATCGCGAGGAGTTGGATGTGCGATTGAAGTTGGGGGAGCGGTTCTTGTTTTAACCCAAGTTCCGCAGTTGGAAAAGCAGTTATGCTGATTTGCAATGCTTTGCGCAAAAAATCAGCCGTTTTTCTCCACTACATTTTGTACCGTTTTGGACCGGCTCGGCAGACGAAGTCCTAAGTGGGCCAGCAATACAGCCACGTCCTCATCCGGTTTTGCTACCGTGCGCAGACGCACTTTTACCTCCGAGTCTCCGCGCCGTACCGGCACAACCACGTCCATCGATTTGATCGTTCCAAAGGCGTTGACCAGCTTACGCGCGTTACTCCCAAGCCCCTTGCCAAGCATCCACATCTCCAACGATCGCCACAGCGCCAAACTCAAAAAGCACACCAACAGGTGCGCCTCAACGCGGTCGGTTTTCCGGTGATACACAGGCCGTAGGCCGATATCGCTTTTCGCCGTCCGGAACGCGGCCTCCGCCTGGGTGAGCTGCATGTACCAGCGCCACAGTTTTGCGGGGTCGGTTTCCGTACAGTTGGTTCGCAGTAAATACGCTCCTTTGGACAGGTCGCTTCTGGCTCCCTTTTCCACGGGGCAGGTCAACTCTAGCCCCATGGCCCGCTGTTTTTCATCCTTTATGACAACCACATCCAAAAGCCGCGCCGCCGCCGGATTGCGTCCCTGCCAGCGCCCAATCCGGCGTTCTATTTTTCCAACATCCGTCTCCTTCTGCTTACTTTTGCGCAACGCCACGTCGATCTTGAGCAACTCCTCGCTGAGGCGCTTCATCTGTCGCTCAAGCATTGCCTTTTCCTTCTCGCCACGCGCCTGACTGCGGCACAATACGTACTTTTCGCTGCCGTCCCCATCGGGATGCGCCACCACTCTCGCCTCAAGCCCATGCTGGACCTCATTCCAGTTTTCTTCCTCGGCAAGTTCCGCCTCAAAATGTCGCAAATCCGCCTTGGGTGAGCCCACAATGTAAAGCGCTTTGCGAGCTCGCAAAAAATCAATGTTCGCCTCGCTCACCATTCCGCGATCCATCACCCAAATGCGTTCCGCCTGTCCGAAGCGGGTCTCCATCTTGCGCACAACATCCTCCACTGTTGTCACATCGACGCGGTTGCCTGCAAATACCTCGTAGTTAAGCGGCAACCCTTCCGGCGTACACACAAGCCCGATACACACCTGCTTGCAGTCGGAGCGCTGGTCCCGACTATAGCCTCGGGCAGCCTTTGTGTTGCCCAGCGCCTGGCCTTCAAAATACGTGCTAGTCACGTCGTAGAGCAGGAACTCAAAGCGTACTCCAAACCAGTCCCTGTAGCGCTGCATCAAGTGCTCACAGAGCCGGTCCTTGTGCTTTCCAAGCTGGTCAAGCCCCCGGTAAAGCCGGTCGTCGTTGACGAGTTCAGGCGCGATACCGCTCAGATCCTCCAGCGCCGTGCGCGCATACCATTCTTCAGCCACGCCAAGCTCCGAGGCTTGCCCGCAGAACTTACCGACGGTGAGCACGGCTGCCACCTCCGCCCAAGGCACGCTTTCGCGGCCGCAGCCCATAAGTTCGGAGAGCAGGTCGTGGAGGCCAAGACGTCGCCAAAGAGCCAATGCCAGATACACGCTGCCAAACTCACGCACACGCTCGACGGAGAGATTGGCCAAGTCGGCCAGTTCCCACTGCGCGCTGGGGGTAAGGTTTGATGTCTCTTTTTCCTTCTCAAGTAGAAGCTGCCGAGGTGCCGACTTGCGGCCCTCCAGCAATGCTTCGATATCCTCCCAACCCGTGGCGAGATCCTGCTCCGAGAGCTTGCCCAGCGTCGCGACCACTCGCTGCCTAGGGCCCAGTTCGGTGCGAACCGTCTCGCACAAGGTCCAGTATTCGTAGACCTCGCCATTGGCACTTTTGCGGTTCTTGCGCAGAAACATGAGAGTATGTTCCGCGCTTGGGAATTTCCCAACAAGGGGGTCTTCTCCACTACACGCACCAGCGCCGGATTTTACTCTGAGCGCCAGTTCATTTTTTGGAACCGCTCTCTGTAAACTTTTTTATCCCTGCTCCCAAACTGCGGAACTGGGGTTAAAGGAGGCTCAGGGCGGGCGAGGGTGACGGGGGGATGCGTACGCACAGGGTGCCCGGATCGGTCATCCGCACGTTGACACCGCTCGTCCCTGTATTAGTTTTCAATACATGAGAACAACTCTCACCGTCAGCTTGCCCGAAGATTTAAACCAGGCTCTCTCACGGATGGTGAAGCGCAAGGGTACCAGTCGCAGTCAAGTGGTGCAGGACGCTTTGCGCCGCCAGATTGCACTGGATCGGTTCCGTGATTTGCGGGATCGCTTGACTCCCAAAGCCGGCCAAGCTGGCCTCCACACGGATGAGGATGTGTTCAAAGCGATCTCATGAGGATCGTATTTGACACCAATGTGCTCTTCGCAGCATTCGTCGCGCACGGGGTCTGCGCCGGACTATATGAGGAGTGCCTGTTACGCGGGCGCATCGTCGTGTCTCCATTCATCCTTGAGGAACTGCAGGAGAAACTCCTTACCAAGGCCAAGCTGAGCCCAGTGGAAGTCGAAGAAGTCATTGATGCGTTAAGCGCGGATGCCGAGATTGTGAAAACGCAACCCCTTACCATTCGGGTTTGCCGCGACGCCGACGATGATTGGATTCTGGCTACCACCCTTGCAGCAAAAGCCGATGCACTAGTGACCGGGGATAAGGATCTGCTGGTGCTCGAGCGACATGAAGGCATTCCGATTCTCACTCCAAGAGATTGCCTTGCTTTTTTGCGAAGTGCCTGACGCCCAGGGCGTCGCATTATCAACCATTTGATTTTGTTGGACTTTAGAGGAGAGCGCTCGGAAACGAGCGTCTGTTAACTAACTGGGCGTTAGGTTGCCAGCGCCGGGAGGCTGGCTCCTGAGGTAGGATTCGAACCTACGACCGATCGGTTAACAGCCGATTGCTCTACCACTGAGCTACTCAGGAAACGTAAAAACCGGACGCGAATAGTCCGACAACCCGTGCGGTGTGGCAACCGTAAAATGTGCTTTATGGACAAAGCGCGAAGTGAGGGCGGGGCGGGGTTCGTGGTGGGTGGATTTCCGTGTCTCGCAAACCTTGGTGTCCGCTTCCGGGAGTCCCTCAAGGGAAGAATTTTACTCGGGCAAAAACTTTTCGCTCTGCCTCAGCGCATGAGCAAGCGAATGGCGAGCGCGATGACCACTAGTGTGAAGATGGGACGAATCAGGGGTGCCCCTTTTTTAATGGCTAATCCGGAGCCCAGTCGCGCACCGACCACTTGTCCCGCGATCATGGCACAGGCGCAGTCCCATCGGACCTGATCTGCGCAAACAAACACCGCGAGAGACGCGAGATTACTGGCCAAGTTCACCACCTTTGTTGCGGCGGTCGCTCGCATCAAATCCAGTTCTTGAAAGGACATCCATGCGATTGTCCAGAACGCGCCGGTGCCGGGGCCGAAAAAGCCGTCATAGAATCCTAGGGTGCAACCGGATAGGCAGCCAAATCTGCGGGACGACAGGCTGCTTGGTCTTTCGGGAGACGCTTGGTTGAGGGGGGGATGGGACGGGGCCGATGGTCGTGGCGAAAGTGTTGGTGCGGCAACCATATACGCCGCAATGGCGATTAGCAGAATCGGAACGGATTTTCGGAGCAGGGAATCGTCGAGGGTGCCGACACACCAAGCACCCACCGCGGCGGATGCAACCGTCCAGAAAATCGCGGGCTGAACTTGGGCCTTTGAAATCAGGCCTGCTTTCCAATAACGCGATACGGCCACCGCCGTTCCGAAAGAGCTTTGCAACTTGTTTGTTCCCAGTGCTAGGTGCACTGGCAGACCCGCGTACATTAAAGCGGGCACGGTCACCATTCCACCACCGCCGGCCACCGAGTCGATAAACCCTGCTCCGAGGCCAGCGAAACCGAGCCACACGTATGCGTCCGATGTCACGGCCCCAGTTTCGGAGAACACGGTCCCTTTCGCAATCACCGTACGGATGGGCAGGGCGGCGTTGGAATGAGCTTTGGTGGTGGGGATGGGGGTGCGGGTGGGGCACGCTGTCCGCGCGCATGGGTTAGCGAAACTCGATCCAGTTGAGGCCGGCTTCGCCTGACTTTTCGCATCGCGCGACGATGCAGAGGTCGAGGAGTCCATCTGCCGAGACGGGGATAGTGATTTCTTGAAACGGTCCCTCAGCGGAGTGGGGGAGGGGCACACGGGCGAGGAGTTCGCCGGTGGGACCATTTTTACGTAGTTCGAAGGCGGCGTTGGTTGGCTTGAAGTTTCCAGCTCGGACGGTGAGTTGTTTGATGCCATCCATTCGGATGTCCTTAAAAAGGATGTGGGCTCCGTCGTTGAAACGGCCGATGAGCCCGGTTTCGCCTTCGACTTGTTCGACGGCTGACATTCCGTGATTTGCGTCGTAGAGAGCGGCTTTCTTTTTTCGCGAATGAAGCACGATGGTTTGTTCACCGCGCAAACGCGGGAGTGCGCCGTTTTTTCCATCGTCGGTGTAGGCGGCGGTGAGCACGAGGACGCCTTCGCCGGTGCGGTCGTTTTTGTCGGGTTTTGCGGGCGCTTGGAAGGTGCCTGTGGCGCCCTTTGAGACGGGAAGTGCTTGGGTGGAGGCGAGGGAGAGAATCCAGTCGACCATTGCGCGCACCTCGGGAGGAGTGTGTTGCGGATGAGGTGGCATTGGCATTTGGCCCCAGACTCCGCTGCCGCCGTTAAGGATTTTAGCGGTGAGGCGGGCGGGAGCGTCCTTATCGGTTTGGTAGCGTAAGGCGACATCGCGATAGGCGGGTCCGGCTGAGGCCGTTCGTTCGGAATGACAAGCGAGGCAGGTGCTGGCTTTGATTTTCGCCAGTCCTGGATCGGTGGCTTCGATGCCGTCCGAGGCGAAGCGGCGTGACCGGAACTCGCCATCGAAGGTGGCCTCGGATTCGCGAATGGCGTCGCCGTCGGATTCGGTGAGGTTGAGCGTGTAGGGGATGGCTTGGTTCCAATCGAAGAATGAGCCGTGTGCGGGATTTGCGATGGTCACTGAGGGTCGGGCGTTTCCGACATGAACGGTTACATTGGATTGTGAAGATGCGCCTTTGGAATCGGTAATGGTGAGGCGGATTTCGTGTGAACCGTTGGTGGTGAGGGTGTGTTCGAGGCGGTTGCCAGTGGCGGCGAGTGGCTGGCCGTTGAGGGTCCAGTGGAATCGAAGCGGGTCGCCATCGGGGTCGGTGGAGTGTGCGGCGTTTGCGTTGAGGGTGAAGGGGGCTGTTCCAGCGGTTTCGGAGAGGTCGAGTCGAGCGATGGGGGGCCGATTGCCTCGGCGATAGACAAGGCGCGAAATTTGGCTGTCGGTGTTGTTCCACCATTGGTCGCCGTACTCGATGAGGTAGAGCGCGCCGTCGGGTCCGATTTTTAAGTCGATGGGGCGGCGCAAGTTGGCGCCGCCGATGAGCGGTTCGAGAGTGGGTGGCGATTTGGAGAGGTCGGCGATTTGGATCCAGTTCCGCATCCATTCGTAGACGAAGAGTTTGCCGTGGAACTGTTCGGGAAGTCGGATGGGCGAGGGGTGTTGAGCGTCGAAGTGGTAGACGGGACCGGCCATGACGGAGCGTCCGCCGCTTCCGACGCTGGGGAAGTTGGTGGAGGCGGTGGAGGAGTACCAGAGCAGGGCTGGTTTTGCGGGAGGCAGGAGGCGCGTGCCGGTGTTGTTGGGTGAATCGTTTCGCGGAGACTCGGGTGATTGGCGTCGGATTTCCTTTTTTGCGTCAAAGTCGAAGAGGGGCAGCGCCTCGTTGGGGCCGACGAAATACGGCCAGCCAAAGTTGGCGGCGGAGCGGGTTGCGTTGATTTCCTCGTAGCCGACGGGTGTGACGCCGAGTTCGGGGACGACGTTGGGTCCGACATCGCCGATGTAGAGCGTGCCGGTTGGATCGTCGACGGTGATGCGGTAGGGATTTCGGATGCCCATGCAGTAGACTTCGGGCGCTCCGTCTTTCCCGTCGGCGAAGAGGTTGTCTGAGGGGATGGTGTATTTGCCGTCTGGGGTGGGATGGATGCGCAGGATTTTTCCTCGGAGATCGCGTGAGTTGGCGGCGGAGCGTTGGGCGTCCCAGCTTTTTCGGCCGGGACGTGGGTCGACGGGGAGGCCGGGGTTGTAGTGGCAGTTGTCGCCGTTGCCGATGTAGAGGTCGCCTTTGGCGTCCATCCACATGGCGCCTCCCATGTGGAAGACGTGGTCGGTATCGTAGTCCCACGCGAGGAGGACCTTTTCGGAGGCTGGGTCCATCTGGTTGTTGTGCACGGTGAAGCGGCTAACGCGCATAGTGCCGGTCTTGTCAGCGGGGCAGAAGAGCGCGAAGAGGTGGCCGGTTTTCACAAAGTCTTTTGCGGCGGCGAATCCGAGGAGGCCGACCTCGCCTTTGGCGTGGGTTGGGATGGAGCCGAGCGTTGAGACGAGGCGTGTGGCGGGGTCCCAGATTTTAGCGGTGCCCCAGAACTCAACGAAGAGGATGCGTCCGTCGGGGAGGCACTCGAGTTGGAGCGCGTCGTGGCAGTTGGGGACGAGGCTTTCTTTTTCGAGGCGCGCGGGATCGAACGGCTCGGCGGCGGGAAGGGGGAGCAGGGTGAGGGTTGCGAGCAGGGTGAGGAGGGGACTGAGGCGCATGGGCATAGGAGAGCATGAGCGGGGCCGCGGGGGAGTGGGTCGTATGGGACTTACGAGACGCGGGAGGCTTGGGGTGGGGGGCTTACGTCTGTGGGCGATTTCATTTTCTGGGGTGGGTGGCGGCGTTATGCTGGGGCATGGACTGGAAGCAAAAGCGGTTAGTTTGGTGGGGGATAGGTGCGGGCGTATTTCATGGGTTAATCACGCGGTGGGTCTTTGGACTCAACCATGGGGAGGCGGGGCCGAGTTGGAAGAACGCGTATTCGGTGATGACGACGGCCTTCATTTTTGGGGCGCCATTGACGATGGGATTTTTGTCGGTGTGGATTGCGGAGATGTCGGGGCCGATTGGGTGGCGTGGGCGGATTTTTCTGCCGTGGGCATCGAGTCTTGCGGGGTTGGGAGCGACGATGTTGTTGGGGTGGGAGGGGTTGATTTGCGTATTGATGTTGGTGCCTGTGATGATGGTGGTTTCCTCGATTGGAGGGTTACTGGCGGTGGGGGTTCGGCGTGCGATGGGACGGGACGGTCAGGTTCGGAGCGCGGCGTTCTTGGCGGTGTTGCCGTTTTTGGTGGCGCCGGTGGAGCACCTTCGAGCGCGAGCTGAGGAGGTGCGTGAGGTGCATAATGTGATTGAGGTTGCGGCGGCTCCGGCGCGTGTTTGGCGGGAGGTTCGGTCGGTTCCTCGGATTTCGGAGGCGGAGCATTCGGGGTCGTGGATGCATTGGATGGGATTTCCGAGGCCTGTGGAGGCGGTGTTGGAGGGGGAGGGGGTTGGTTCGGTGCGGATTGCGCGGTTTGAGCGGGAGTTGGTGTTTGTTGAGCGTGTGACGCAATGGGATGAACTCAAGCGGCTGGCGTTTACCATCCGTGCGGATACGGCGAACATTCCGCCGACGACGCTTGATGAGCATGTGACGATTGGGGGGCCGTATTTTGATGTGTTGGATGGGGTCTACGAGTTTGAGGCGCGCGAGGATGGGACGGTGCGGCTTCACCTTTCGAGCCGCCAACGACTGAGCACGCGGTTTAACTGGTATGCATCGCTATGGACGGAAACGGTGATGTCGGAGTTGCAGGGATATATTTTGCGGATTGTGAAGCGGCGGGCTGAGGGTGAGGGGCTTTGATGGGACCTGTGGGTCGTATGGGTCGTGTGGGACCTATGAGGGGGAGGGGGTTCGGTAATTGCTTTTGCTGGGGGGCAACGATTTTTATCTGATATGGCTCGTGCAATCCGTGTTTTGGTCTGGGTGCTGATTTCTGCTTTGGGGGCGGGGTCGGTGGCGTATTCGGCGTTTCACAAGGGGGAGACTATCAATGCGCTTTGGTTGGTGGTGGCGGGGTTGTGTTCGTTTGCCGTGGCGTATCGGTTTTATAGCAAGTGGCTGATGACAAAGGTGCTGGTGTTGGATGCGCATCGAGCTCCGCCGTCGATTACTCACGCGGACGGGAAGGATTTTGTGGCGACGAACCGCTGGGTGGTTTTTGGGCATCACTTTGCGGCGATTGCGGGTCCGGGTCCTTTGGTGGGGCCGGTGTTGGCGGCGCAGTTTGGGTATTTGCCGGGGATGCTTTGGATTCTGATTGGGGCGACGCTTGGGGGTGGGGTGCACGATGCGATGGTGATGTTCGCTTCGATTCGGCGCGGGGGTAAGTCGGTGGGGCAGATGTTGAAGGAGGAGGTGAATCCGGTGGTGGGGTTTGTGGCGATGATTTCGGTGCTGGCGATTATGACGATTTTGCTGGCGGTGTTGGGGTTGGTGGTGGTGAAGGCGTTGGCGGAGAGTCCGTGGGGGTTGTTTACGATTGCGATGACCATTCCGCTGGCCTTGGTGATGGGGTTTGGTCACACGGTGTTTGGGGTGAGCGTGCGTGGGGTGACGGTGTTTGGGATTATCGGGTTGATTGCGAGTGTGTGGGCGGGGAGCAACTTGAAGGCGTGGGGCATCGAGCATTTGTTCGACCATTCGGGGGAAACGATTGCGTGGTCGATAATGGTGTATGGGTTTGCGGCGTCGGTGCTTCCGGTTTGGATGTTGCTCGCTCCGAGGGATTACCTGAGCACGTTCATGAAGATTGGAACGGTGGCAGTGCTTGCGGTCGTGGTGATTTGGGTGGCTCCGGAGTTGAAGATGCCGAAGCTGACCAAGTTTGTGGATGGGTCGGGGTTGGTGTTTGCGGGGAAGGTATTTCCGTTTGTGTTCATCACGATTGCGTGCGGCGCGATTTCGGGGTTTCACGCGCTGATTTCGTCGGGCACGACGCCGAAGTTGTTGGATCGGGAGGATGCGATTCGGAGTGTGGCGTATGGAGCGATGGTGACGGAAATGTTGGTGGCGTTGGTGGCGTTGGTGGCGGCGTGCGCGTTAGAGCCTGGGGATTACTTCTCGATAAATGCGGGGATTAACAAGACGATGGCGCCTCAGCAGGTGGTGGAAGTTATTTCAAATGCGGGGTTTCCGGTGACGGTTGAGAGCATGGGCAAGCTGGCGTCGGACATTGGGGAGAAGACGATGTTTGGACGGGTGGGGGGTGCGCCGACCTTTGCGGTGGGGATGGCGCAAATGTTTGCGAGGGCGTTTGGTTCGGCGTGGATGTCGTTTTGGTACCACTTCGCGATCATGTTTGAGGCGTTGTTTATTTTGACGACGATTGATGCGGGGACTCGCGTGGGGCGGTTTATTTTACAGGATTTTCTTGGGGGAGTGTGGCGTCCGCTCGGGAACACGCGGAGTTTGCCTGCGAATGTGTTGGCGAGTGCGTTGCTGGTGGCGGCGTGGGGGTATTTTCTGTACCAGGGCGTGGTGGATCCGTTGGGGGGAATTAACACGTTATGGCCGCTGTTTGGGATTGCGAACCAGTTACTTGCGGTGATTGCGTTCTGTTTGGGGACGACGGTTTTGATTAAGATGGGGCGGGCGCGGTATGCGGCGGTGACGGGGGTGCCGTTGCTTTTCTTGATGAGTGCAACCTTCACTGCGGGTTGGGTGAAGTTGTTTGATCCGAGTCCGAAGATGGGATTTATCGCTGCCGTTCGCTTTTATTCTGACAAGGTTGCGTCGGGGGGTACGGAGAAGGAACTGCGTGATTGGGGTGCACAGGTATTTAACTTCAAGGTGGATACGGTGGTAACAGCCTTTTTTTTGGTGGCTGTGGCGTTGATTTTCCTGGGGTGTTTGCGCGAGTGGGTGCGGTTGTTGAGCGGGCGCAAAGTGGCTGAGCTTCGGGAGGAGCCGTATGTGGCTCTTGCCGAGGGTGGCGCTTAACTCTGTGGGACTCTTTGATTAGTCGTTGCCGAGGAGGTGGGCGGTGAGGCGTTCGGTGTAGCCGGTGTAGCGGCCGTCGCGGTCTTTTCCGCGTGATTCGAGGGCTTTCCGCAGGGCGATGATTTCGGTGCGGAGGGGTTCGGCGGGGGCGCCGAGTTCGTCGAGTGCGGCGACGGCTTCGAAGACGGCGTGCGGTTGGGTATCGAGGGTTTGGAGGAGTGCGCGGAGGGTTTCGATCGCGCTGGTTTTGGCGGCATCGATGTCGGATTGGGCGAGGGCAGCGGCTGCGGCAACTTGGACGGACGGGCTGGGATCTTTGAGGAGGGCTGACAGTTGGTCGGCGTGGTTGGAGATGGCGCGTGGTCCTCGCATGCGAAGGCCGATCGCGCCCCAGTAACGGATGGCGGCGATGGGTGAGTTGAGGTGGGCGGCGAGTGCGGCGGGGTTGGTGGAAGGGGCGGACGCGTCGTTGGCGGCGACGAGGAGTTCGCGTTGGGGGTAGTGGGCGGATTGGAAGGAGGGGTCTGTTACGCAATCGAGCCAGGGGCGGTCGGCGGTGATGCGGATGCGTTCGGCTTCGGGGATGAAGCCGGCGTCGTGGGTTTTGAGCAGGTGGGCTTGGAGGGCTTCCCGGAGTTCGGTGAGGCGGGGTTGATGCTCTGGCAGGTCGGCGAGGTTGTGCACTTCATCGGGATCGGAGTTGAGGTCGTAGAGCTCCTCTGCGGCCCGCGGGGCTTCCCAGAAGCGGCTTTGGGCGGCGTTGAGGCGGCCTTCTTTCCAGAGGGAAAACCACACTCGCGTGGTTGGGGTTTGGAACTGATACGACACGTGCTGGCCGGCGGGGAGGTGCGGCAGGAAGTTGCGCAGGTACACGAAGCGTCCGTCCGACAGGCTGCGAACGAGATCGATCCGTTCGTCCATGCGTCCGCGGAACCCGTGCACGTAGGGTTGGGGGGCTGAGGCGTGGGTGCCGAGGAAGGGGTGTCCGTGCATCCACGGTGGGGTTGGGATGTCGGCAAGGCTGAGGACGGTGGCCGCGAAGTCGACGAAGCTGACGGGGCGGTCGGAAGTGCCGCCGGGGGAGTAGTCTGGCGGGCGGAGGTGTTTGAACTGGTCGGGGATGTGGATGATGAGGGGGACGCGGAGGCCGGAGTTGCCGGGCCAGCGTTTGCTGCGTGGCATCCCGGAGCCGTGGTCAGCGAACTGGAAGACGATGGTGTTTTCGAGGAGGCCGGCTTCGCGGAGTTCGCGGAGGCGTTCCCCGGCATCGGCGTCGGCGGCATGGACGCCGTCGTGGTATTGGGCCCAGTCATGCCGGGTCTCGGGGGTGTCGGGATGGTAGGCTGGGAGGCGAACGGCGTTGGGGTTGGTGGTGAGGGAGTGCGGACGGGACCGGATGCGGCTTTCGTGACTTTTTTCGGAGTTGAAGACGGCAAAAAAGGGTTGTCCTTCTTTCCGATGGGACCAATGGGCTTTCTTGGAGGATTCGTCCCAAGGGGAGGTGGTGGGTTTGAGGTTGTAGTCTTCTTTTGCGTTATTTGTGCAAAAATAACCCTTTTCGCGGAGAAGTGCGGGGAAGAGGCGGGTTTGGGATGCGGTAGGGACGAGGCTGCGCATGTGTTCGGCGGCTTGGGCTGGGGGGTACATCCCTGAGATGAGGGTGGTTCTGGCGGGGGCGCAGACGGGGGCGCAGGACCAGGCGAAGCGGTAACGGGTTCCTAGGGAGGCGAGAGCGTCGGCGTGGGGGGTGCGGGCGACGGGATCGCCGTAGCAGCCGAGGTGGGGACCGTGGTCTTCGCTTGAGAGCCAGACGATGTTGGGGAGTTTTTTTTCTGCGGCTGACAGAGTGGGGAGCGGGGCTAGGGAGGCGAGGAGGATGGGAAGAAAGCGTTTCATGAAGGACTGGAAGTTCGGGGGTTATAAAAATGGACAAAATTTACGGTAGGAAGGGTTCAAACTAAACCATGTCTCGGGCCGCTTTGGTCTCAGAGAGCGTCTCTGTTGAACACCTGCCCTTGGGCATTCGTTCCGCTTTATACAGTTGGAGAATTTGTAACCTCCTTTTCACCGATGGGTGGTGGGAGTTCAACACCTGTGCGAAGAAGACAACCCCCAGATCAGAATGCGACCTCGCAAGAGAGTCGCAACGCGCTTGGGCCCTTCCGTTTACGGAAGGGAGAGCGGGTGTCTTCGCGTGTCGAGAGGGCTTCCGAATCGCGGCGGGTGAGACCTTGGCGGATGAGTCGGGGACGCGGGCTCACTGCCAGAGTGATTCGCAGAGTTGAGAAGGCCTTTCGCGTTGTTGAGAGGAGTCGAGTGACGGCAGCGTTGTTGGAGCAGCGTCCGCAGCAGGCGTTGCGGGAAATGCCGCGCTTTTTGCGATGGATTTCGGCGTTGATGGTGGTGGCTTTTACACTGGCGGGCTTCCCGGTGCGTGCGGCGGTGTTGTACTGGGATTCGGATGGG
>JACCEC011749012.1_pt1 | contig 14455 bp, 8 predicted proteins | sample 7450121 | NCBI WGS metagenome assembly JACCEC01 (sample SAMN15323455, study PRJNA562643) | freshwater metagenome | isolation source: river surface water | place: USA:Blue River Watershed | collected 2017-08-18 | reverse complement strand
GGCCCGCCGCGGCCGGGCTCGGCGCGCCGAGCCGCGGCGGCTGGGCCTCGGGCGGCGGCTGGGCGGACGGCGGGGGTTCGGCCATGGCGCTAGGGTGCGTATCCTCCCTCCGGATTCAACCACGGACGGCGGGCTCCGCCCGTCCCGGCGCTAGGGCCGAACGGACTCGACGAACACGAGCCGGCCGTCGCGCACCGCGATGATGGCCGCATCCTTGTCGGCATCGCGGGCGGCGTTGAGCGTGGTGCGGCCGGTGACGCCCGGAAAATCGGCGGTGGCGGCGAGCGCGCGGCGCACGGCGGATTTTTCATCGCTGCCGGCCCGGCGGACCGCGTCGGCGGCAAGTTTCACCGCGTCGTAGGTCAGCGCGCTCAGTCCGTTGGGCGCGACGCCGTGCCGCGACCGGTAGGCGGCGACGAAACGGCGCGACGCCTCGGCCGTGTTTTCGACGGCGAAGTGGGTCGAGTAATAGGCGCCGTTCAGCGCGGCCCCGCCGATCTCGAGCAACTGCGGCGCCTCGAAGCCGTCGCCGCCCAGGAGCGTGGCCTTGATCCCGAGTTGCTTCGCCTGCTGCGCGACGAGGCCGGCGGCCACATAGTAGCCGGGCAGAAAGATCGCGTCGGGAGTCGCCGCCCGCAGGGCGGTGAGCTGGGCGCGGAAATCCGTGTCGGCGCCGGTGTAGCGCTGGGTGGCGACAATCTCGCCCCCGAGCGCGGTGAAGGTTTTCGCGAAGAACTCCGCGAGTCCCGTGCTGTAGGGCGAGCCGGCGTCGACGAGCACCGCGGCGCGCTTGAGACCGAGGCGGCGCCGGGCGAACGCCGCCAGCACTTCGCCCTGGAAGGGATCGACAAAGCAGACGCGGAAGATCGCGTCGCCGGTCTGCGTCACCTTCGGACTCGTCGAGGCCGGCGTGATCAGCGGCACGCCGGCCGCCTGGGCCACCGGGGCGGCTTCGAGGGTCCGGGCGGAGGAACACTCGCCGATGAGGACGGCGACGCGATCGCGGGCAATGAGCTTCTTGGCGGCCGTCGCGGACTCGCCGGCCTGCGAGCGGTTGTCCTCGACCACGAGTTCGACCGGGCGACCGAGCACGCCGCCGGCGGCGTTGAGTTCGTCGACCGCGAGACGCGCGCCGCGGAGCGAGGCCTCGCCGAAGGAGGCGTCGCGCCCGGTGACCGACATGAAAAAGCCCAGTTTGACGGGCTCGGCGGCGGACGCCGGCACCGGGCAGGCGGCGGCGAAACCCAACGCCAAGGCGGCGGCAAGGCGGCGAAACAGCGCGGGAGACATGGCCGTGACCGAAGCAAGGGCCGCGCCCGGTGGCGAGTAAGCGTTGCGCCGCCGCGGAGGCCGGAGTCGGAACCGTCCGGGCACAAAAAAGGGCGGGTCAACGACCCGCCCTTCGGAAAGTCCGCGCGCCGTTACTGGAGTTGGTAGATCTCGAGCAAAGCGCTGGCGGCGGCGCCGGCCTCACCGGAGACCTGCACCGTGTAGGCGCCGGTCGGGATGGTGGCGAGGACCGCGGCGTCCTTGCTGCCGGGCGTGAGCGCGAAGGCGCCGGTGCGCGCGGCGGCGGCGGCGACGTCGTTCACGCTGCCGACCCAGTTGTCGTTGTAGCCGAGGAAGGCGCCGGTGGCGTCGTAGAGCGCGACGAGGGGGTCGGCCACGGTGCGGGCCGCGCCGAACTGGGCGAGGCCGGGGCCGATGCCGCGGACGAGCACCCGGGCGGACGAATCGCCGGCGAGCACGAAGCCGCTGATGAGCGCGTCGCTGCCGGTGCCGGCGGCGCCGCGGCTGGAGACATTGACGAGACGCGAAGCGGTGCCGGTGCCGGCATCGTAGATCTCGGCGAGCGCCACGCCGCCGGCGCCGCGGGCGTCGACGACCTGGATGGTGTAGCTGCCGGGCGCGAGCGTGAGGACGGCGGCGCTGTCGGCGCTGCCGGGGACGAGCGGAAAGGCACCGGTCACGGCGGCGGTCGCGGCGACGTCGCCGGCGTTGGCCCAGCCTTCGTTGGCGGCGAGCACGTCGCCGGCGCTGTTGTAAACCTGGAGGCGGGTGGCCGGCAGCGCGCCGGCGACGCCGAAGCCGTTGAGCGCGGGGCCGACGGCACGGACGAGCACGCGGCGCGACTCGGTGCCGGCGATGGCGAAGCCGAGGAGCAGCGGGTTTTCGGCCGTGACGCGGCCGCGGGTGCTGAGATTGGCGAGACGGGCATTGCCGCCGGCGACGGCCGCGGTCTGGGCGCCGACGAAGATCTCGACGGTGCCTTCGTCGCGGACGGCCGACATTACGGAACGGGCGAGAACACCGGTGGACGAATCGATAAAGGCAGCCCCCGTGGCCGGCGGCAGGGAGGAACCGGTGCCGGGCGGAACAATGACCACCGGCGGCGGTATCGTGCCGGGCGGAACCGGCGTCAGCGCCGGCCCTCCGACCGAGGCCTGGGCCTCCGGCACCGGATTCGAGAACGTGAACTCGCGCAGCGATTCGTAGATACCCGACGAGGTGCCGGCGGAGGACGGCGCGAGGGCGCGGGCGCGGAGGTAAAACACGCCCGTCGCGGGCAGCGAGATGCCCGTAACCTGCCAGTTGCCCGTGCCGGCGATGCGGGTGGCATTGCCAAGGGTCGTCCAGGTCGTGCGGTCCGTGGAGCGCTCGAAGATGACGGCGGTCACATCGCCCACGGTGCCGGCGCGGCTCCACATCGCGGAGGTGCGGTTGGCGGCGACGCCGAGCGTCTGGATCGCGGGCGAGGAGGCGGACAAGCGGGCGAGGCCGCTGCGGTTGGCGCCGCCGATGCGGGAGAAGTTGCCGGCCACCATCAGGCGACCGTCGGCCTGGAGGGCGAGGGCCGTGACCGCCCCGTTGGGCGCGGGCGCGAAGGTGGGGTCGACGGTGCCGTTGGGGTTGAGGCGGGCGAGCCGCGAGGCGGTGCCGGCGACGACGATGCGACCGTCGGTCTGCAGCGTGATCGCGGTCACCGGGCCGGCCGGGGCGGTGAAGGTGGTGTCGGCCCGGCCGTCGGCGTTGAAGCGGCCGAGCGTGGCGCGGTTGACGACGTAGAGCACGCGGCCGTCGGCCTGCACGGCGAGGGCGGTGATCGGGGACTGGTTCGACGCGGCGAACGTGGCGTCTTCGCTGCCGTTGGCATTGAAGCGGCGGAGGCCCTCGGCGCCGCCGACGAGGAACTTGCCGTCGGGCTGCAGGGCGAGGGCCTGGACGGTGCCGGTCGAACCGACGGAAAACGCGGTGTCGAGGGTGCCGTCGGCGTTGAAGCGGGCGAGGCGGTTGCGGGCGACGCCGGCGATCTGGGTGAACGCGCCGCCGACGAGGGTCTTGCCGTCGGGGAGCGCGAGCAGCGCGTGGACGGCACCGTTGGGCCGCGGCTGGAAGGTCGTCGTGACGGAGCCGTTGTCGTTCAGCATCGCGAGATTCTGCGCCGAGACGCCGCCGACGGTGCCGAACGCGCCGCCGATCATGATGGAGCCGTTGAGCTGCAGCGTGGTGAACGCACCACCGACAAGCACGGAGCCGTCGGGCCGCGCGCCGACGTAGGCGATGGTGCCGTTGATGTCGGGATTGAAGTTGAGGTCGAGGGTGCCGTCGGCGTTGAGACGGGCGAGGTGATTGCGGGTGACCGCGAGGGCGGCGCCATTGGGCTGGAGGGTCGTGAAGCTGCCGCCGACGAGGAGCGAGCCGCCGGCCTCGAGCGCGAGGGTGGTGACGGCGGCGTTGGCGTTGGGATTGAAGGTCAGGTCGACCGCGCCGTCGCTGTTGATGCGGGCGAGGTTGTTGCGGGAATAAACCGTGCCGGAGGCGCCGGGCTGCAGGGTGGTGAAGGTGCCGCCGATGACGAACTGGCCGCCGGGAAGCGCGACGATGGCGTCGACCGACGCGTTGGCGCTCGGGTTGAAATTCTGGTCGAGGCTGCCGTCCGGGTTGAGCCGGGCGATGCCGTTGCGGGTGAACGCTTCCGTGCCGCCGTTGGGCTGCAGCGAGGAGAACGAACCGCCGACGACGATTTTGCCGTCCGCCTGAAGCGCGAGGGCGTGGACGTTGAAGTTGGCGTTGGGGTTGTAGTTCCCGTCGACGGTGCCGTCGACATTGATGCGGGCGAGGTAGTTGCGGGTGACCGCGGTCGTCGCGAGATTCGGCGTGAACGAGGTGAACGCACCGGCCACCACCACGGTGCCGTCGCCCTGGAGCACGATGGCGTTGATGCGCGCGGAGGCGCTCGGATCGTAGGTCGTGTCGACCGAACCGTTGGCATCGATGCGGGCGATGCGGTTGCGGGTGACGCCGCCGACGACCGTGAAGGTGCCGACGATGACAATGCGGCCGTCGGCCTGGACAACGATGCCGGTGACGGCGCCGTTGGGGGCGGGGTTGAACGTGGTATCGATCGCGCCGTTGGCGGTCAGGCGCACCAGATTGCCGCCGGTGGTGTTGCTGAGATTGGTGAAGGCGCCGCCGAGGAGCAGGCGACCGCTGCTGTCGGTCGCGGTGGCATTGACCTCGCCGCTGAGGCGGGTGGAGGGGGCGAAGGCGGTGCGAAGCGTGCCGCCGGCGTTGAGCCAAGCGAAGCCGGCCAACTGGGTCGGGACCGGGGCGCCGCTGGCGCGGACAACCACGGCGTTGACCGGACCATCGACGGAGAGGGCGGAGCTGAATTGCGTATCGGCGCCGCCTTCGGGCCGGTAGCGGGCGACGTTGGTGCTCTTGGCGCCGCCGAGGTCGGAAAAGTTGCCGACGGCGATGACACGGCCGTCGGGCTGGACGGCGAGAGCGTTGACGGTGCCGCCGGGCGCGCCGCCGGCGCTGGCGTCGAAGGCGGTGTCGACCGTCGCGACGGGCGTCGCGGCCCCAAGGGTCAGGCGAACAAAGTTGGCGCGGGTGATGCGGGCCGCGGTGCCCGCGGGCTGGAGGGACGTGAAGGTGCCGCCGACGTAAAGCGTGGAACCGGCGAGGCGGAGCGAATCGACGCGGTTGCCGGCGACTTCGTTGATATCGAGGTTGAACGCAGCGTCGACGGTGCCGTCGGCGTTGAGGCGCGCGGCATATTTGCGCAGGGTCCAATCGGAGGCGCCGTTGGGCTGGAGCGAGGTGAACGAGCCGCCGATGATGAGTTTGCCGTCGGTCTGCAGCGCGGACGCGAGCACGATGCCGTTGGCATCGGGGTCGTAGGCGGCGTCGAGCGTGCCGTCCGTATTGAGCCGGGCGATGCGATTGCGCGCCGTGGGGGTCTGGGTGAGGTCGGGTTGAAGGGTGGTGAAGACGCCGCCGAGGATGAGCTTGCCGTCGGATTGAAGGGCGAGCGTGGAGATCTGGGCGTTGGGGTTGGGCGCGTAGGCGGTGTCGAGCGTCCCGTCGGAGTTCAGTCGGGCGAGGAAGTTGCGGCTCGTGATCGCGGCGGAGGTGTTGGTGGCAAAACCCGGGGTGAGCGCGCTGAAGACGCCGCCGATGATGATCTTGCCGTCGGTCTGGACGGCGATCGCGTTCACGGAGGAGTTGGGGCTCGGATCGAAGGCAGTATCGAGGGTGCCGTTGGCATTGAGGCGGAGCAGATTGGCCCGGGAGGTCTCGGCCGAGGCGCCGACCGGGAAGACTTTGGTGAACGAGCCGCCGACGATGAGCTTGCCGTCGGACTGCACCGCGAGGGCGCCGACCTGGCCGTCGATGTTGGGGTTGAACTCGGAATCGATCGTGCCGGACGGATTGAGGCGGGCGAGGTGGTTGCGCGTCTCGCCGCCGATGGTGGTGAAGGCACCGGCGATCACGACCTTGTTGCTGGCCGCTTCGTAGGCCATCGCGTAGACCCGGCCGTCGAGGACGGGGTTGTAGGCGCTGTCGATGGAGCCGTCGGCATTGAGGCGGGCCAAGTAGGTGCGGGTCGCGCCGCCGACGGAGGTGAAGCTGCCGCCGATGACGACCTTGCCGTCGGACTGGGTGACGGAAACGAGCACGCGCCCGCCGGAATCGAGGGCAAAGTCGGCGTCGATCGAGCCGTCGGCATTGAGGCGGGCGAGGCGATTGCGCGTGAGCACCGCGGCGGAGCCGGGAGGGGTGGCGCGGGTGAAGACGCCGCCGGCGACGATCTTGCCGTCGCCCTGGAGGGCGATCGCGTTGACGGCGCCGTTGAAGCCCGGGGCGAAGGTGGTGTCGAGGGAGGCGTCGGGCAGGAAGCGCGCGATGTTGCTGCGGGCGCTGGAGTTGGTGCCGCGGCCCCAGACGGAGACAAAGGAACCGCCGACCAGAATGCCGCCGTCCGCCTGCAGGACGATGGTGTTCACAGCGCCGTCGGCGCGCGGGTAGAATTCGGAGTCGAGCGTGCCGTCGAGGTTGAGCCGCGCGATCCGGGAGCGGTTGGCGACGCCGGTATCGCCGATCGGCTGGAGCGAGGAGAAGGTGCCGCCGAGGAGGATTTTGCCGTCACGCTGGACGACGATGGCCGCGACGGAGTTGTCGGCCTTGGGGTCGAACTCGGAGTCGACCGTGCCGGACGGATTGAGACGCGCAATCCGCTGCCGGGTGGTCGGCGAGGCATCGCCGGCAGGCTGGAAGGACGTGAAACCACCGCCGACGAGGAGCTTGTTGTCGACGTGCCAGGCGAGCGCGAGAACGGTGGCGTTGGGATTGGGGTTGAAGGTCGGGTCGACGGCGCCCGCGGCGGTGAATCGCACCAGGTGATTGCGAGCGGTGCTGGCCGGGAGACTGGTCGCGGTCGCGGCGGCCGTGGTGGCGCCGGTGAAGGATCCGCCCACCACCAGGCGGCCGTCGGGTTGAAACAGGAGCGCGTGGACCTGCGGCAGAAGATCGCCGGTCACGCCGAGCGTGAAGGAGGAGTCGAGCGTGCCGTCGGCGTTGAGACGGGCGAGGCGAAGGCGCGGGGTGGGCGACGTGGTGCCGACGCCTTGGATGGCATTGAAGTCGCCGCCGAGCAGAATGCGGCCGTCACCCTGGAGCAGGAGCGCCCGGACGGCGCCGGCGCCGGGCCCGGAAGTGACCAGCGCGGAGGGATTGAAGGCATCGTCCAGCGAACCGTCGGGGTGGAGACGGGCGAGGTTGCGACGGGGCACGCCGCCGACCGCCGTGAATTGGCCGCCGAGGACGATCTTGCCGTCCGCCTGGGTCGCGACCGCAAACACGGTGCCGTCGACATCGGGGTTGAAACCGTCAAACGCGGACGGGGCCTGAGCGCGAACAGCAGCGACGGATGCGGTGAGGGCGGCAATCAGCGCGAAGGCGCGAAAGAACCGCCGGGAAAACGAAACGAAGAGCATGGAGCGGAAGGAAAAAGGGGAATTGGACCGCAGGGCGGTGCGGACGGGAACAGAAAAATGTGGGATCACGCGGACGAAGGGGGCGGAGGTTGGGCTTCGCCCCGGTCCATGGCAAGCGATGGCTCAAGCCCGGGGACGAAGCACGTCCGGGAGGACGATCGGCGGCGGACGGAGTTGGGGGAAATTGCGAACATCAGCCTGCATGAGAGCCGGGGGGCAGCGCACGGTTCCCGGGAATCACGGCCTAATCGGCCCCGACGCAGACGCTCCGGCACTCGGAGTCGTCATTTGCGGCGGATCATCCCCCACCCTCCCCGCGGACGAGTTGGGACCGGCGCTCAGACCTTCGCCCGCCGCAGCAAGTCGGTCAGGGCATCGATCGCGAAAGCATTGGGCACCGGCGACATGCTCCGCGTTTCGGCCTCCGTGAGGCCTGCCCGAGCCGCCGCGGCGGCCTCCGCGGTTCGTCCCTCGGCCAGCAGCACCGCAGCGTCCGCCCGATGCAACGTCGACGGATCAAAGGCCACCGCCCGGACGGTGGCGAACCACGCGCGCGCCGCGCCGGTCAAGGCCGCCCGATCGCCGGCACCCGTCAACGCCGCGATCGCCAACAGCCACGCATACTCCGCCCGCGCCAATTCGCGGATAAACGTCGGCAACTCGCTCTCCCCCGCCATCACCCGATCGAGGCGCGCCTGCGCCGCCGGGTAGTCGTGTTGATCGGCGTGCCGGTGGTAGGCGCTCAAATGCCCGTAGAGCACATGGACCGAGCCGTCGTCCGGCGTGGTGGCCGCGGCCAGCTTGACGGGATCGTAATCGGCCGGACGCACCCCGCCGAGGGCGGCGATCGTAACCGACAACAAGGCCGCCTCGCGTTCGGCGGCCGCGCCTCCCCGGAGGAAGGTCACAAAGCGCAACCCGTCCGACTTCATGCCCCCCGCCTGGGTGGGAATGACCGTCACGACAAAGATCAGGCCCGACATCGCGCCGAGGGCCAAGGCCATGCTGCGGCCCAGCGGCCAAACCGTCGGAGCGATCGCCGCAGCGAAAATCGCCATGGCCACGACCAGCACCAAGCTGGCCACCGGCCCGCCCGCCACCATGACCGCCATGCGCCGGCGAAGGTCGCGATCGTCGGACGGCAGCGATCCCGCCAAGCCTCCGGCGGCATTCAAACTGCGGTTCAGGCCGAACCGCACGCCGCCGGGCGTGCGCACCCACTTGAACGGGCCGACGACAAGCAGCAGGAAACGCGCGCCGACCCAACGCCCGCCGAGCAGGTGGCCGCACTCGTGCCAGGCCACCGCCAGCAGCCAAGTAAGCGGTAACCACCCCAAAAAAACCACCCGATCCACCGGACCGAGACTCTTGATATCCGCCAGTTGGCGCCCCACGTGGATGCCCGCATAGCCGAACGCGGCGCCGATGAGCACCGCGGCCAACAGTCCGACCATCGACCGGCGTTGGCGCGGAATCTCCGAGGCAGAACGGGGAGGCAGCCGCGGTGCGACCAAGCCGGTCGGAGCCGCGGCATCCATCTGGGAAGCATCGAAAGCCATCCACCGAATGCTGCCCCCGGTCGCCGAAAGTGCGAACGGCTTTGGACAGACGGCGCCCGGCGGCGACCAGCGGTCGGTCCTCGCCCCCTCGGTGCCCGGAGGGGGAAGAAACCGTCTCGCCGCTTGCGAACCGTTCCGGGCGGGCTTACGTCCTCCCCCCGTCATGAAACTTCCCCGCACCCTCGCCCTCATGTCCCTGTTCTCGCTTCTGTTCGGTTTCGCCCGCGCGGAGCCGCTCAAAGTCGGCGCCGAAGCGCCCAAGCTCAGTGCCACCACCGATGCCGGCACCAAACTCAACCTCGCCGACGTCTATGCGAAAAACAACTACACGCTCGTGTGGTTCTATCCCAAGGCCCTCACCGGCGGCTGCACCAAGCAAGGCTGCTCGCTCCGCGATGCCGGCGCCGAACTCAAGAAGCACGGCGTCGCCGTGATCGGCGTCAGCACGGACACCGTCGCGAAGCAGAAAGAATTCAAGGAGAAGAACAACTTCGACTACCCGCTGCTCGCCGACACCGACAAGCAGGTCGTCAAAGCCTTCGGCCAGAGCGGCGCGATGATGGCCAGCCGCGAAGCCTACCTGATCGATCGCAGCGGCAAGGTCGTTTACCACGACAAGGGCCAGACCGAAAAGCAGGCCGAAATGGTGCTGGGCTTCCTCAACGGGCTCAAGAAGAGCTGACCCGCGTCCCGCCTCCGGCGGACCTTCGATTTGGCCGCGCGTGCTCCCGGAGCCGCGCGGCTTTTTTGCGGCAGCCGTCGGCCCCGACCGCCGCGCCTACAGGTCGTCGTCGTGCGCCGAGCGCAGCGCCCCCGCGTGCGGATCGGCCCGCACACGCTCCAGCCACTCGCGGATGAGCGCCTCGTCCCCCGCGCCCACGACTCCGTCCGGCCAGCGCGCCGCCACGAGATCGATCACGTGCAGCGCGCCCTCGCCGCCCCGCACGAAATTGCGGGCGTGCAGGTCCGCCACCAACCACGCTTCGCCCCCGCAGAAAAACAGCCGCGGGTGGTCGCGGTTGGCCCGCAGGAATCGCGACGGTATCTCGATCAACGCCGCCGGCAGCGACCGCGAGGTGTCGTCGCCCTGCGGCAACGGGTCGCCGAGCGTTTGCTTCGCCACCACGATGCCCTCGGGGGTGATCGCCACCACCTCCGTCGCCATGCCCAGCGCATCCACCAGAAACAGTTTCTCCAGCAGCGCCCGGTAACCGCCCAGCACCGCCTCCGCCATGAGCAGCGTCTCGTCGCCCCGCCGAAAACCGAACTCGCTCCCGATGAAGTGCTCCTCGCGCGGCAGGAAAAATTTATACACCGAGCGGTCGCCGACGGCCATGAACGCCGACGCCTCGACGCCGCTGTGCAGGTAGCGCAGGCGGGCGTTCGGCTCCTCGAGCGGGTGCTCGACGTCGGCGTGGAACCCGAAGTCCTCCAAGCGCCGCAAGGGCAGTCGCCGGCGGAAATCCCGGATCGCGTCCCCCAGTCCGCTCCACTCCGGTCCCGAGTGCTCCAGCAGCGCTACTTCGTCTTCTTCGAGGAGGACGAGGTCCCGGTCCGGGTCCGAATGCGTTCGGAGATCGCATTTTTCTGCTGCCTCGCCGAGGCGAGCGAGCGCTTCCAATCGTCGCTGGTGATCGTTTTGAAGACGGGCGCGTGCTTCCGCGCCGGGGTGGGCGCGGCCTTCGATGCAGGTGGGTTGTCCGGTGAAGGCATCTTGCATGAGTCCGCCATGGGCGGACCTTCGGCGGAGCGAAACCGAAACGCAAAAGACATTTCCGCGCCAACGCGAAATTCGTCGCTCCGCGCGGCGTTCAAAGGCCCGCCAGCAACCCGCCGTCCACCGCGAGCACCTGTCCGTTCATGAAGTCGCTCGCCGCCGAAGCCAGAAAGACCGCCGCGCCGGCGAGTTCGTGGGGTTGACCCCAGCGCCCTGCCGGCGTGCGGCCGCAGATCCAGCGGTTGAACTCCGGATTCGCCACCAGCGGCGCGGTCAGCTCCGTCTCGAAATAACCCGGCGCAATCGCGTTCGCCTGCAGGCCGTGCTTTGCCCATTCCACCGCCATCGCCCGCGTGAGCATTTTCAAACCGCCTTTGGCCGCCGCGTAGTTCGCCACCGTCGGCCGCGCCACCTCGCTCATCACCGAGCAGATGTTGATGATCTTGCCCCGCCCGCGCGCGATCATCCGCGGCGCCACCGCCCGCGCCACGAGAAAGGCGCCCGTGAGATTCGTGTCCAACACCTCGCGCCACTGCGCTTCCGTCATCTCGAGCAGCGCGGCCCGACGCTGGATGCCGGCGTTGTTCACCAGAATGTCGATCGACGCGAACTCCGCCTCCACCCGGGCCACCGCCGCCGCGGCCGCGGCGCCGTCGCACACGTCGAACGCCGCGGTCGCGACCCGCACGCCTTCGTCCCGCAGCACCGCAGCCGCCGCGGCGAGCTTCGTTTCGTTTCGCCCGTTGAGCACGATCGCCGCCCCGGCGCCCGCCAACCCGCGGGCAAACGCCAAGCCGAGGCCCTGGCTGGAACCGGTGACAAGCGCGGTGCGCCCGGAGAGATCGAAAAGCGGATGCATGGGGATGGCGGGGTTGGCGGTATCGCCCTGGGGCGGGCGCGCGGAAAGCACGTTTCCGTTACTTGAACTTGTCCCGCATCGCCTGGATGCCGGGAATCTCCGCGCAGAGGTGCGCGTGGGTCGGCTCGAAGAATTGGACGAGGCCGCGGTGCCGGACGCCGACCAGCACCGTGAAAATGTAACCCTCGTGCCCGGGCGCGCGCAGCGTCGGGTGGTAGCCGCGTTCGATGCAAAACGTGTCGCCATGCCGCGTCATCACGACTTCCGGATCGGCGCCGGCCCCGTCTGCGGCGTAGCAAAATTGGGCGCCAAAGCCGTGCTCCGGCCGATAACGGTAGTGATAAAGCTCCTCGTGGTTCGTCTCGTCGGGCAAACGGTCGGTGTCGTGCTTGTGGGGCGGATAGCCCGACCAACTGCCCGCATCGCCGTAGAGCTCGCTCACCAGCAGCGTGCCGGATCGTCCCGCGCCGTTCTGCCCGAGGATGTGGCAGATTCGCCGCCGCGAATGCGTGTCCGCCGATCCCACGTCGACCGCCTCGACCTCCTCCGGCGCGATGCGGAAAGGCCCGAACTCGCCCGCGCACCGGCCGCCCGCCACCGCAACCTCGGTGCCATCGCACGCCGCCCGGATCGCAACCTCGGCCCCCGTGCCGCAGTAAACGGAATCCGCCGCGCCGGCCCAGATATCCGCGCGCCGGCCCACGCCGGAAAACCGCACGGTTCCGACGGAAATATCCGCCCGCCCCGCCAGCACCACGCACAGCAATTCGCACTCCGGGACCCGCAGCACGTGCGTCGCGCCCGCCTTCAGGCGCAGGAGATTGAAATAACAGTGGCGCACCGCCGCGCCGTCCCCGGGCACGACCAACGGCTGGTTGCGGTTGTCGTGGGCACGGAGAAGCCGCGGCATGGTCCGACCCGATGACACTCCTCGCCGCGCGAGGCCAGCCGACAATCGCGCCTTGAATCGCAGGGCGCGGGGCGGTTGCTTCCGCGGCAGCGATGAACGTCTGCATCATGGTCGCGGGGCTGAGCGCCGGAAATCTGGCGCGCTTGGGCGACGCACTGCGACCGCACCGGGTGACGTTCGGCGCCGCGCTGTCCGAACCCGAACAAATATCCGCCGTCGCCGCCGCGGACATTCTCTTCGGCAATGTTCCCGCGGGGTGGCTCGACGGCGCGCCACACCTGCGGTGGGTCCAGCTCGATTCCGCCGGGGTGGACGCCTACCTCGCGATCAATCGCATCACCCGCACGGCGTCCGTGCAACTGACCCATCTGGCCGGATTCTACGATCGCGCCGTGGCCGAAGCCGCCCTCGCCGGTATTTTGGCCTACTACCGCCAATTGCCCGCGCTGCTCGGCGCACAACCGCTGGCCCGCTGGATCAAGCCCGAGGTGGAACACGCGATCCGATCCCTCTCCGGCGAGTCGGTGCTCATCCTCGGCGCGGGCGCGATTGCCCGCCGGATCGCACGCCTGCTGGCGCCCTTCGATACCCGCGTGCAATGCTTCGCCCGCACGGAGCGACCCGGGACGCTCACGACCGACACGGACCTCGACGCCGCGCTCGGCTCGACCGACCTGCTGATCAACACGCTCCCACACACGCCGGCGACCGCGGGGTTTCTCGACCGATCGCGGCTCGCTCGGCTCAAACCCCAGGCCGTAGTTTGCAATGTCGGCCGGGGTTCGACGCTCGACGAAGGCGCACTCGTCGAACTGTTGGACCGCGGCCACCTCGGCGGCGCCGTGCTGGACGTCACCGCCGTCGAGCCGCTGCCCGCCGCCAGCCCCCTCTGGCGCCACCCCAAGGTCCTGCTCACCCAGCATACCGGGGGCCGGTTTCCCGGCGAGACCGACCGCAAACTCGATGTCTTCCTCGAGAATTTCGGGCGTTTCACCCGCGGCGCGCCGTTGCTTCACCCGGTCGACTGCACCCGTGGCTACTGAGCGCTACACTCCCACATCGCGCCCCGCCGTTCGAGGGACGCCGCCCAAGGCTTGGCGACGAGGTCGCCGTAGCGGCGTAGCAGCGGCCTCCCGCATGGATTCCGTCGCCGGTGCGACCGCCCACAGAGCCGCGCGGCCTTATTTTCGTCCCTAACTTCGACCTTCAACTCAATCTGCTACTCCATGAATCTTTCTCTTCGACGTGGAATCCACACCAGCCGCAGGTCCGCATCGACCACCCGCCGCAGTTTCCTACGCACGACGGCCCTGGCGGTATCGGCGCTCGGTTTCCCGGCGGTCGTCCGCGCTGCCCGACCCAACAGCAAGCTGCAACTCGCGGTGATCGGTGTCAGCGCCCGGGGGTATGCGGATCTGCACAGCCTCGCTTCCCACCCTGCGGTTGCCTACGTGGGGTTCTGCGACATCGACCGGGCAAATTTTGCCAAAGCCGATGCGGACCATCCGGGGGTGCCGCATTTCGCGGACTTTCGCTCAATGTATTCGAAGCTTGGTGACACCGTGGACGCGGTGGTGGTCGCCACGCCCGATCACATGCATGCGCTTCCGGCGATCGAGGCGATGCGTCGGGGAAAACACGTCTATTGCCAAAAACCGCTCGCGCACACGGTGTGGGAATGCCGTCAGATGCGCCTGTGGGCGGAAAAAACGGGCGTGATCACCCAGATGGGAAACCAAATCCACAGCGCCGTGGAGTATCGGCTCGCGACCCGCCTGATTCGCGCGGGCGTAATCGGCAAGGTGAAGGCGGTGCACTGCTGGCTGGGTTACACCGGCAATGAACGCACCAAGCTCCTCGAGCCTCCCGCGCCGGCCCCGATCCCGCCGGGAGTCGATTGGAATCTCTGGCTGGGTGGCGCCCAAGAACGGCCCTATGCGCCTGTCTACCATCCGTTTGCTTGGCGGGACTGGCAGGACTTCGGCGGTGGCGCGCTCGGCGATTTCGGCGCGCACATCTTGGATCCGGTCTTCACCGCACTCGGACTCTCCGCGCCTTTGACGGTCGTCGCGGATAACAGCGGCATCAATCGGCATATTTGGCCAACGCAGGAAACGGTCCGATACG